>Ga0115566_10004321_pt1 | contig 11323 bp, 7 predicted proteins | sample COGITO_mtgs_1204_3_FD_87173 | JGI IMG/M metagenome (GOLD analysis project Ga0115566, IMG submission 87173) | Pelagic marine microbial communities from North Sea - COGITO_mtgs_120405 | ecosystem: Environmental > Aquatic > Marine > Epipelagic | place: Germany:Helgoland, sampling site Kabeltonne...
AACGGATATCACCGCATCTGCCGTAAGTGGATCGCACGAATCGGCAACACTCGGAAGTGTTGCAAATGTTTCCATCGACAATATTGAAGCGAATCCTTTCCAACCTCGAACGCGATTCGAGTCGCACGCTTTGGATGAATTAGCTGAAAGTATTCGTCAACATGGCATCATTCAGCCCGTTACGGTTCGGAAAATGGGAAATGGCAATTTCCAACTTATCAGCGGTGAACGTAGGTTTCGAGCATCGCAGCTTGCTGGTTTAGATCAAATTCCCGCTTATATCCGCATAGCCAATGACCAAACCATGTTGGAAATGGCCTTGGTTGAGAATATTCAGCGCGAAGACTTAAACCCCATCGAAGTTGCCATTAGTTATAAGCGACTTATTGATGAATGTGAATTGACACACGAAGGATTAAGTGAAAAAATCAGCAAGAGTCGATCGAATATCACGAATTTCCTTAGGCTTTTAAAATTACCTGCTGAAATTCAGATGTCGCTTCAAAAAGGACACATCAGTATGGGCCATGCTCGTGCGTTGATTAGTGTGGAGGATCCAAACAAACAGTTGGAGATTTTTGAACGCATCATCGATGAAGTCTTATCGGTAAGAGATGTAGAGAACCTGGCCCGCAAAGCGAAGAAGCCCAAAACGGCATCGAACGAAGGCGAAGCTCAGAAGCTCTTTTATCAGACAGCAAAGCAGAACATCGCTCACAATTTGAACGCAAAAATTGACTTGAAATTCCTTCCTAAAGGAAATGGCAAAATCACCATTGAGTTTATAAATGAGCATGATTTGAATCGTTTGATTCAATTACTTCAAATTCAAAATCAGAATTTTCCTTACTAAAATCAAAGTTTTAGTGCGATCGGTTTTCTTTGCATCATAATCTATGAAGCGCAAAGTCTTATACACCATTTTTCTTTTGGTCTTCGCGACCAATCTTGGTTTCAGTCAATCGGATTCGAATAAGGCGATATTGCCTCATAAACTAGCCACAGATACCGTAAGTATCAACACACCTGAGGAACGACCCACGGAACGCAATCCAAAGCGTGCTGCGATGATGAGCGCTGTTTGTCCCGGACTTGGTCAAATCTATAATCATAAGTATTGGAAACTCCCTATCGTTTATGCTGCACTGGGCACCGCGGGCTATTTTGTTATTTCCAATCGATCGTACTACAACAACATGAAAGCGGCATATATTCAAGACATTAACGATGAAGATGGCGATGTCAGCATCTATTATGATCAAGGTTATGGCCTTACGGACATTCAAAATGCCGCAGAACAATATCGCACTTGGATGGAATATTCAGCCGTGGCTTTCACTGCTGTTTATGTGCTGCAAATAATTGACGCCACGGTTGATGCTCACCTTTATTACTTTGACGTAAGCGATGATCTGAGCATGCGGTTAGAACCTAAGTTGCTTTATTCGGTTAGTCGACAACCCGTTCATGGACTATCCTTAAACTTCACTTTTTAAATGAAAATAGGTTTAATCGGTTATGGGAAAATGGGTAAAACCATTGAACAAATTGCGATAAAAAGAGGGCATGCCATCGTTGCTCGAATTGACAGTAAGTCAACGGAATCGGATTGGGACGAACTCACCAGTGCTGACGTATGCATTGAATTTAGCCGTCCAGAAGTAGCCCTGATGAATTTCAAAAAATGCTTCGAACGAAAGATTAAAGTTGTTACCGGCACCACCGGTTGGTACAATTCCTTGGAACAGATTGAGCAAGATTGTAACCAAGCAACAGGGTCTTTTTTTTGGGCTAGTAATTTCAGCATTGGCGTGCATTTATTCTGGAAGGTAAATGAAACGCTGGCAAAGCTCATGAATGCTCATCCCGAATATAAAGCGAGCATCGAAGAAATCCACCATACTGAAAAGCTAGACGCACCCAGCGGTACGGCCATTACTACAGCAAACCAAATCATAGCTCATCATGAAGGCTATTCCACATGGCAGCTTCATGGTGACGCAAGCAGCGATGATGAACTTGAAATCACCGCCAAGAGAGAACACGATGTCAAAGGCACTCATATTGTTAGCTACGAAAGCCCAATTGATCGAATTCAAATTGTACACGAGGCTAAAACGCGAGAAGGTTTTGCGCTTGGAGCAATATTGGCGGCCGAATTCTTACAGGATAAAGTCGGAGTCTATACCATGAGCGACCTATTGAATGAGCATTAGGCTTAATACAAACTCCCCAAAGTCTAACATTCGTTAACAACGGCAAACCAAATAGTTGCCGTTCAACCAAAAACTTGAATCATAACGGAACGAAAGTTCGTTTCTTCGTCCCGTAATTTAATTTAGCGTATGAGCATCATCATCTATTCCATCATCGCCCTTGGCTACTTCGTAGGCTTTTACCTGATTTTCCCAAAAGCGGGAAGAAAATCGTGGGAAGGAATTATTCCAGGTTACAACTTTTTTGTTTTAACCAAAATCATCCACAAACCATGGTGGTGGGTGTTTCTGCTCATTTTCCCAGGGGTAAATATTCTCATGTTGATGGTGTTTAATTCAAATCTTGCCACGGTTTTCGGCAAGCGTGAGTTAAAAGATCAAGTTCTAGCCATTGTATTTCCTTTTGTAATGTTCCCTTTATGGGGTAAGGATGAATTGAAATATGTAGGCCCAATTGATCGAATCAAATTCAAAAAATCTTCCGGCAGAGAATGGGCTGACGCCATTGTATTTGCGGTAATCGCAGCAAGTATTATACGAACCTATTTTCTAGAGGCATTCACGATTCCAACTGCCTCTATGGAAAAGACTTTGCTTATTGGCGATTACCTTTTTGTGAGTAAAATGGCCTATGGGCCAAAAATTCCACAGACGCCCTTGAGCTTTCCATTTGCACACCACACGCTACCTGCCACAGAAACTCCGAGCTACCTCGAATGGATGAAGTTGCCCTATAAGCGCCTGCCTGGTTTTGGAAACGTGGAACGAAATGATATTGTCGTTTTTAATTATCCTGAAGGAGACACGGTGACCGTAGAGTTACAGAGTAACATGAGCTACAACCAATTGTTGAGGACATATGAAATCCTATATGGTAAAGAAAATGCTCGGAAGTTTATTTGGGAAGGAATAGCTCCCGCCATGCAGCGCACTCAGGCTACGAATAACCTCAAGGGAATGCTCCGACAAATGAATCTGAGTGAAGGACGCGCGACTAAAATCATTCGAGAAGGATACGACATTACGGTTCGACCAGTGGATAAAAGAGAACACTACATCAAGCGTTGCGTTGCCATTCCTGGTGATGAGATTTTCATTGAGAATGCTAAACTTCATATCAATGGTGAAACGGCCTACATTCCACCAGCTTTTCAATACAACTATTTGGTAAACAGTCAAAAAGTACTGAATGGTCAATTATTAAAAGACAGGCTCGATGTCAATTACCAAGACTTTGAAAATAGCGGTGTGCGAGGTAATGATTCTTACACCTACCGCATTCCTTTGACGCTTGAAGCTGCTTCAGAACTTGAGTCTTATCAAAGCGTCAACGATGTTTTGATCAACATGAGTTTCAAACAAACCACCCTCGACCGATCCATTTTCCCCAATCAACCCACTACAGATTGGTCGGTAGATAATTGGGGCAAATTGACCGTTCCGGCCAAAGGCACCTCAGTTGAATTGAATCTGGCAACGCTGCCCTTCTATGAACGCATTATCAAAATCTATGAAGGACATGATTTGAAGATCGATGGCGAAACCATTCTTATTGATGGCCAAGCCTCAACGTCTTATACCTTCGACATGAACTACTATTTCATGATGGGAGACAACCGCCACAACTCTGCCGACTCGCGTTTTTGGGGTTTCGTGCCTGAAGATCATGTGGTAGGTAAAGCGGCCTTCATTTGGCTTTCTATCGACCCAGAGCAGACTTTGTTCGGAGGTGCCATTCGCTTTTCAAGAATGTTCTCGATTCCAGAATAATGGCTGTCTTTCCGATTCACTATTTTGGTAGTGTCGGGTATTATCGAATGCTCGTCAATGCAACGGAAGTGGTCTTTGAGGTGCACGAACATTTTGTAAAACAGTCCCACCGAAGTCGGATGGAAATCCTGAGCCCAAATGGAGTCCAAAAACTAGTCATCCCAACTGTAAAAACCGGAAAGCGAAGGTTTACCAAAGATGTTCAGATTAGCTATGCTGAAAATTGGCAGAAGGATCATTGGAAAAGCCTCGAAGCGGCCTATCGGAGATCACCATATTTTGAATACTATGAAGATCAATTGAAGGCCTTGATTTGGAGCAAACCCACGCACTTGTCAGAATATAATCTTTCCCTTCACGACCATATTCTACAGTTATTAAAAATCTCCAAACCATACCAACTTACTGCGCAATTTAAAGAATCAGAGCATTTAAACTATCGATTAGAAAATTTCAACATTCAAGATGAAATTTTCTCAGGTTGGAACTATGAAAATTACCTTCAGGTATTCTCGGATCGAATCGAATTTGTAGAGAATTTAAGTATTCTGGACATGTTGTTTAACATAGGACCCCGAAGTCGTGATGTGCTGTTCACCGATTAATAGAGAAAAGGTATGATGCGTTTCGTTTTATTCATGTATTGGCTGTAATTCATATACTTTCCCATCAGCAACTTTTCTTCGAATTGAAGCTTGATGAGTTGATTGATGCACAATAGGACATAAACCGCCCAACCGAGCGAGGTTTTCATCGCTAAAGCTGTTGCCAATCCAATAATCAAAATGGCAGTATACATCGGATGCCGAATCCATTTATACGGCCCCGATTGAACCAACACACCAGCTGCTTTTGGTTCTGGAAAAATGCTGACGCGAAAGGGATTCATGGTCCAAACCGCCCAAACACCAATACCTAGACCCACTACGGCCAAAAAAGTTAAAGGCAAGGATGATAATAAGTCATTACTACTATAGGCATAGAAAATAATGCAAGAGAATTGAATAAAAACGAGCAAGTATGATTTGGAGGCGGTCAACTTAGAATCAAATGTCCTTAATTTGTTGGAAACGCCTAAGTTATGACCAATCGAAGATCTTTTATAAAAAATGCAAGCGCACTCGGTGCAGGTCTTTGGGCTTGGCCACTCATTGATCAAAGTTTCGCGGACGAAGTAAATTTAAAATGGAATAACTTGAGCATTACACCGCCCGCTGAATCGGCCTCCAATGAAGACTTTTGGAGCTGGGTTAGGCATAGCTATACTTCTTCTACAAACCTCATCAATCTTAACAACGGAGGTGTTTCACCCCATCCTAAAGTCGTGCAAGATGCCGTGCAGCGTTTCACTGCCTTGAGCAACGAGGCTCCCTCCTATTACATGTGGCGCGTTTTTGAAAAGGGACGAGAAACGATCCGCGAAAAGTTGGCAGAACTGGCCGGTGTCTCCAGCGAAGAGATTGCTATAAATCGGAACACCACAGAGGCATTGGATACCATCATTTTTGGTTTTGACATGAAAGCGGGCGATGAATTTGTGACAAGCAATTTTATCTATCCTAACATGAATCAGGCATGGAAACAACGCGAATTGCGCGAAGGTTTAGTCAGAAAAGTAGCTAAAATTCCTATGCCATCTACCGACACGGCTGCAATCGTTAAGGCTTATACGTCTCAGTTTACAGATAAAACAAAAGTGGTTCTTATCGAACATGTGGTCAATTGGACTGGGCAAGTTTTACCCGTTGCCGACATCGCAGCTGAAGCTAAAAAACGAGGTATTCTAGTTATGGTCGATGGCGCCCATAGTTTCGCTCATTTGAACTTTAAGATTCCAGATTTAAACTGTGATTACTTTGGAACAAGCTTACACAAATGGTTGTGCGCCCCATTTGGCACGGGAATGTTATGGATGAAGAAAGAACACGTTGCGCGTCATTGGGGATTATTTCCAGGTCCAGAGCCGCAGAGCGATGATATCCGGAAATTTGAAGCGCAAGGAACTCGAGATGTTCCTGCTGAATTGGCCATTGGACAAGCCATCGAATTCCATTTGAGCATTGGTGCGGAACGCAAATTTGAGCGACTGCACTATCTGAAGCAATATTGGGTTGAGCGCGTAAAGGATATGCCTGGCATTTCCTTTTATTGCTCGGAAGATGTGCGATTTAGTGGGGCTTTAACCACATTTGGAATAGAGGGTAAAACAGCAAGCGAAATCCACGATCACCTATGGAAATCTGCACGAATTCACACGACCACAATTAGCCATGAAGGAATTGAAGGCGTTAGAGTCACGCCAAATGTTTACACGTCAATCGAGGATTTGAATACGCTTGTTAAGGCAATAAAAAGCATTTGAAGTTAGAATCAATCTCTAACCAGTGTAACTGAGCCTTTATGTTCCACAAAGTGGCTATCTGAAGTCAATACGGTTGCGTGTAAGAAATAGGTGCCTTCTGAGGCCGGTTCGCCATTAACAGTGCCATCCCAACCAAAGGAAGATACATTCGTGTAAAACACCTGCTGTCCCCAACGGTTGTAAATCCAAAACTCAACTTTAAGGGCATTTTCCACATCGAAGTGGAAGATATCGTTCACTCCATCTCCGTTTGGACTGAAAACATTCGGGTAGTTGACAATTGTCTCGCAATCCTCTTTCACCTTTAAAGAATCCACTGATGTGCAGCCTTCAGGGCTGGTAACAGTGACCGTAAACGTTCCAGCATAGGTGAATTCATTTCGCACACCCGTGTTTCCATCCGACCAGAAATAAGAGTTACCCTCATCCGTCAATTCTAGCGTGAGTGGTTGATTTGGACACAAGACTAAATCTGGCCCAAGTTCCAATGTTGGTCGTTTAGCCGAAACAACATCAATGGTGTCTTGATCAGTTCCACATTCGTTGGAGGCTGTATACCAATAAGTCCCAGTCTTATTCACGGAAAGGACATTATCAGAGCTTCCATCACTCCATAGAATGGTGGCAGTTGTATCATTAATTACAAATTGAACGGTTCCCCCATCGCAGACGCTGGTGTCTTTAAAATTGCTGACGTTAGGCTTGTATTTCACATCAACATTCACCTTCTGATAAACCGAATCACAACCAAATGGATCAACGATTTTAACAATGTATTCCGTTGATTCTGTGTTGGATAGAGAAACAACTTTAGCCGTTGGATCGCTTACTCCAACTGATGGCTTCCATTCATAAACCCCACCACCATGAGAAGCTACAAACGGAATCACAACATTGTCGCATTTTAAGGTATCAAAATCTACCGGTGTAACCAGGGTATCAGGAGCCTGAACCAAAATGGAATCGCTATAAACACAGCCAGAAGTATCCTTGAAATACACAGTAAAAACAGTGGAATCTGTAGGAAACCCGATTGGGCTATTGGCCAACGAATCCGAAACCATAAGTGAAGGTGTCCATCGCACACTATCCGTGAAATTAGAAGCCAAAACGTAAACGCCAAAGCGATCAATCACCCAAATATCTTCATCGGCCGCATAGCTTCCTGCTTGACGAACCCGAAATCGAGTTGCAGCCGTTTCAGCCGCACTCGGAAGGGTAGCTCTGAAACGTTTAAAGTCTGGATAATCAACTGGGAAAAGTGAGTCCAACAAGATCCAATTTGTTCCTGCATTGTTTGAATAATCAACAAAAAGTGTGTCATCAGTTCCGGGTAAATCGCAACTATTTTGAGCCACCGATGCAGCAAATTCGATGAATCCGCCAAGGGTCGTATTCATATCGGGTGTTGCGAAAGCTCGAGTTTGATTTCCGTTGAAGGTTAAGGATCGATTTCCAATTGCCCCACATGATGAAGAAATTTCAACATTATCAAAAATGGAGAATAGCGCAACATTGGCCGAATCTTCAAAACTGTACTTGACTGCTGAAACGCGTTCAATAAAACTCAATTGTACTTCATCACCATTACACACAAATTCAGGATCAGAAAGCGCCTGAACGCCAATACCTAACTTAGGTTCGGTTACTTTATAATAGACATCCTCTTTACATCCTGAAACGGGTGAAAACCCGCTAAAAACATACAAGCCAGGAGCTATGGGTGAAGTAAGCGTTAAGTTCAATTCGGTAGACAAGGTATCTCCTGGGGTCTCTAATCGATGCCACCAATAGAAGCTTAGCAGGCTGTCGCCAAAAAAGGTAGTTCTGCTATAAGAGCAAGTTGCTTCTTCAATTTCGCCTTTAATAAATACTGTTGATCCAGCCGAATAAGCATAGGAATCAGCACTGGTCATTCCATAGATATACAAGCTAAATTGTTCAGATGAGTGGACTACATGAGCTCCTATGGCTAATGGAATGTAAGCGTAATAGAACTCTGAACATTCTTGAAATTGAATAAAGGTGTTGGAGTCAAGTAAATTACCATCAAACTCAACCGTTCCAATACCTGCGTGATTCGTAATAATCGTGGCAAAGTTTGTATCGCTTGTTCCATTGACATCGATGGTGGTGAAAATGGCATCATAAACACCTTGCGAAGTTGAGTTGATGACCAGCATAGCAGGATCTCCATCAGATGAACATTGAATTCCCTGCATAAATTGAGTTACAGAAATCAACGAATCAGAAAATATACATCGCGCATTGCTATCGTTATTCACTTCATAGTGATCGCCTGAATTCAAGGTGATTACAAAATTCCCATCTATGAATATATCGCTATTGTCATGTAAGGCAGTCACGCGATAAGTGGACAATGAATCGATTTGAAAGGGCGCTAGTAAATATTCATTCCCCCAAGCAGCGATGGGTGGAAGTATCGAAAAGACTTGATCACAGGCGTAGCACCCTAAAGGAATATTGGTGCAACTTGATCCAGCAAAAACCGCGAAATTGCTACAATTGGTACCACTATCAAGGCTTGTAACTGTGGTTCCCGTCAGATCAAAACCTGAAGAATCTCCTTGAACGAGATAGACCTGACCGCGATCTAGCGAAATATTAAATGGAACTCCGGCTAAACTTCCTCCGGCAGTATTCACGGATGGAGTGATTTTGATGTCCATATCATCTTCTGTAGAAACAATGATAAACTGAGACAATCCAATGGATGAAACAGCATAAGCAGTCACCATGTATTCATTTCCTAAGGCCTGCGTGGGTATTAAATTTGTCGCATCTCGCGTGGCAGCCTGCATATTGGCAACAAATGCGGTAATCGTATCTTCTGAGTAAATATGAATGGCCGTTGAGTCGATAATTTGAGAATTAAGCGAAGCAGCCACATTGTTTGGAATCTGAATTTCGGTTACGCCAAATGCTGTTACGGTAAAGGGCACGGAATAACCCATCGCTGGGTTTTCGACTACTCCGGAAGTATTGTGTTTGGATGATATGGTCAGTAAAACAGCATCATTCGCTGGAGAATTCGCTCCTGAACTCGAAGCAAAATTAGGCATGATAGAAAACCAAAAATCCTTTCCTTCAACGGATAGTTTAATCTGAGCTAGACCATTAAAGCTCAACAATGCTGTAAAAATCAAAAAAAATAATACCCTCATTTTCAAGGCTCTAATATAATGGGTTTTCGGAGCGGTAATGGAAGTTCACCCTATTAAGACTGAATAAGCTTGTTTTAGTTGTTTTAGATATATTGCCATGGGTGATGTCGAATCATTTTAGACATCTTTGACATCGATTTCCAAACGCATATGGCAACAGAAAAACAAGATTTAGAGTTCAATAAAAACGAAGATCGAATGAAATTGCTCATTTCTAGCATGAAACGAAGGCTGGAAAGAATACACGAAGGCGGTGGTAAAAAGCGAATCGAAAAGCAACATGCACAAGGCAAACTTACCGCTCGTGAACGCGTTGAAGCCTTGCTTGACCAAGATAAACTTACGTTAGAAATTGGTGCTTTTGCTGGCGAGGGCATGTATGAAATTCATGGCGGATGTCCAAGTGGTGGTGTTGTTGTTTATTTAGGTTATGTTACTGGTAAAATGTGCATTGTAGTTGCCAATGACGCTACCGTTAAAGCGGGAGCTTGGTTTCCAATTACGGGCAAGAAAAACCTTCGCGCTCAGGAGATTGCCATGGATAATTACTTGCCTATTATTTATCTCGTTGACAGTGCTGGAGTATTCCTTCCAATGCAAGATGAGATATTTCCTGACAAAGAGAATTTCGGCCGAATATTTCGAAACAACGCAGTCATGAGCAGTCGAGGCATCAATCAAATCTCAGCCATCATGGGTAGTTGTGTTGCCGGTGGTGCCTACCTACCCATCATGAGCGATGAAGCCATGATCGTTGAAGGAACGGGAAGTATCTTCCTAGCTGGATCGTATTTGGTTCGGGCGGCAATTGGAGAAGACGTTGATAACGAAACCCTTGGAGGTGCTTCTACACATTGCGAAATCAGTGGAGTTACAGACTACAAATGCAAGGATGATAACGATTGTCTCGAACGCATTCGAGGCATTATGGATAAAACAGGCGGAAAGCCAAAGGTTCCCTTTGATCGAAAAGAGTCAAATGCTCCGAAGCTTGACCCAAAAGAGATTTACGGCATTTTCAGCGAAAAAAGCTACGATACGCGAGACATTATCAAGCGCATCGTTGACGACTCTGAATTTGAAGAATACAAGGAATTGTATGGAAAATCTATCGTTACGGGCTATGCTCGAGTAGATGGTTGGGCAGTGGGCATAGTGGCGAATCAGCGGATTCTTGTCAAAAGCAAAACCGGAGAAATGCAATTCGGAGGTGTTATTTATAATGATAGCGCGGATAAGGCTGCCCGTTTTATCATGAATTGCAATCAAAAAAATATTCCACTTGTTTTCTTACAAGATGTTACTGGATTTATGGTTGGTTCGCGATCGGAACACAGCGGAATTATTAAGGACGGAGCCAAAATGGTCAATGCGATGAGCAATTCAGTCGTTCCAAAGTTCACGTTCATTCTTGGAAATAGCTATGGTGCAGGAAACTATGCTATGTGCGGCAAGGCTTATGACCCTCGATTAATCTATTCATGGCCAACTGCAAATCTGGCCGTCATGAGCGGAAAATCAGCTGCAAATACCTTATTACAGATCGAAGTGGCTTCCTTGAAAAAACAAGGTGAAACAATCACCGAGGAGAAACAAAACGAACTGTTGGACCGCATTAAAAAACGCTATAACGACCAATCTTCGCCTTATTATGCCGCTGCACGACTTTGGGTTGATGGCATCATTGATCCATTAGACACTCGTTCGATTATCAGCATGGGAATAGAAATGGCAAGCCATGAACAAGATGTAAAACGTTATAACGTTGGTGTAATCCAAAAAAAACCATG
>Ga0115566_10004325_pt1 | contig 11317 bp, 9 predicted proteins | sample COGITO_mtgs_1204_3_FD_87173 | JGI IMG/M metagenome (GOLD analysis project Ga0115566, IMG submission 87173) | Pelagic marine microbial communities from North Sea - COGITO_mtgs_120405 | ecosystem: Environmental > Aquatic > Marine > Epipelagic | place: Germany:Helgoland, sampling site Kabeltonne...
ATATCGAAGAGGACGCGATCGTTTCGAAGATGTCGCCGCCGTGGCATTTAGATCGAATCGATCAAAATTACTTGCCCTTGGATAATCGTTTGTCGTTTAGCGATCTGGATGGTACGCAAAGAGGTGAAGGCGTTTATGTGTACGTGCTCGATACTGGAGTGCAATCTAAACACGCAGAATTGCGCGGGAAAATCGATTCGCACGTGACTGCGCTCGATCCAGATGAAGACAATCTTCTGGATCTCGATCCGGATGGTCACGGTACTTTTTGTGCCTCATTGATTGCAGGTCGCACTACTGGCGTTGCACCTGGAGCAAAAATAGTGTCAGTGCGCGTGTTAAACTCGGATGGAGCGGGAAGCGTTTCAGATGTAGTCGCTGGACTCGAGTGGACCAGCGATCAAATCCTTTCGAAACAAGCGGAAAATAGCGATATGTTTAAAGGTGCGGTAGTTTTACTCGCCCTTGGAGCTCCCATTGGCGTCCGTTCCAGGGCGCTTGAAAACGCTGTGGACAGGTTCGCTCGAGAAACGAACAGTTTGTTGGTGACTGCGAGCGGCAACCAAAACGCGGATGCGTGTGCTTCGGTGCCAGCGAGAAGCTCGAGATGCATGACCGTAGCAGCTACGGATAGCAGAGATATGAATTACGCGTGGAACAATTTAGGAAGATGCGTGGACGTGTTTGCCCCCGGGGTGAGATTGGTAGGTGCGTGCGCTGGTCAAAACAGGTGTACAAAGAAGAATGAAGTAGACGCGATTACAGCAAAATCATCTCACAACGATGACGACGATGATATCGAATCGTTATACGGCTATCAATCTGGCACATCTATGGCAGCTGCCGTCGCGGCTGGAGCAGCAGCCCGTATTCTTTCAGAAAATCCTAATTTCGGGGCCGAAGAAGTAAAAGGGATCATCATAAGAAACGCGACGCGGGGTATCGTTGTACTCGGAAGTTCATCTGTGCTCTATACGGTGACCTACAATCGTTTACTCCGCTTACATTGAATAAATAAGAGAGAACAAAAACGAACGACGCCATGCAATACTACTAAAATATAAAATGAATTGCTATAATCATCTTGCTGCCGAAAGCTTTTGAGAAATTAATACGTAGGAATCAACGCCAACCGCGAAGAATATACCGTTATTCGTTCCCGCACTCACTCCCGACTTTCCCGTATACGTTGGCGCCAATATACCAATCACGGCGCCACCAGAATCGACCAACACACCGCCGCCACCTTCGTTTGGAAAAGAAGCCGTCGTTTGAATACAATTCCGCAACGGGCGACCAGTCGCGGAAGGCACTGTTCTATTCAACCCGGATACAATTCCAGAACGAATTACTGAATTCCCGATATCTCCACCACCTCTTCTGGAAGACTCCTTAAATGCCGCCAAAGCATCCTGCCCGACTTTCAAATTTCCCGAACGGCCAATCTTAGCCGCTTTCGGCGGCGGAGCGCCGGCGTTGTTTCCCTCGACTTTATTCACTCTCAGGAAAGCGATATTCGTATCGATGTCGCTAAACGCCACCGTCGCGGCATACTCGCGTCCATCCGCGAACTCAACTTGTAAACTCTTGCTATTCTTTGACAAATCCGTCGCCGTCGTGGCTACGTACCAATTATTGTCGTTTGCGGCGATTGACCACACGAAACCGGACGAGACGAGAAGTCCCGTTTCGCCGTTGAAAACGCTCACTAAAGATTCCAAAATCGTTGAAGCAGCACTGATCGATTTGGATTCGTCCACCAGCATCGCGTGCGCGGCATTTTCTGATGATGATGTTGCGAGTACTAAAGCAGTAAATGTTGGAAGTAGTACCACGTCTCGTCGATGACGTCGTTTATGTTCACCTCCTCCGCTTTGGTTCTGCGATTGGTGGTCGTTAGGGGATTTGCAAGCGGAAGAATACGAAGAAGAACTTTTAGAAGGGAGTCTTTGTCGATGATTGGTTGACGACACCGATGCGAGGAGAGAGGAACGAAATCTATCGTTCGTGACGCTGCGAGCAGCAATATCAGCGCGAGACGATTGATGATGCGGCGAAGCGAGAGATGGATGTGCGATGAGAGACATTATTTATCCTTGGAGAGAAGTGTGGTACAAGTGCTGTCAAAGTGGTGTCAAAAATACGATGTACGGAGTAAGTTTCAACCGACTAAATTTTGCACCCACTTCGTCGTAGGTTTCTCCACGTACTCGTGAACAATCGCAGATAAACCGACGAGCATTATTACGAACGCGATGACGATTACATCGGGGTATCTGGGGTCATCTCCGCCCTCGTAATTTCGAAAACAGTCCGACCACGTGCGAATATGTTCGGCTTGTCGATCGCACGGAGGGAAAAGGTTCATGGAGTGTATTTCCATCGCGGTCCAGTACGAATAGAACGGAAACTGGAGCAAGTATATCGCGAAGGACCACTGACCGATGCGTTGCGGGATTTTCAAATTTAACAATCGGTAGGAGTAGGATTCGGTGCAGGCGGTGAGACCAAACAGCCACGCGGCGACCGGGAGGGTGAGAATGAACTCGTTGAATATGCGGATATTTTTTGAGTCGGTGTGAATACCGCTGAAAACCATACTGGTGATGATCCAGATGGTGAGAAAGAGGCTGAGAACGTCCGTGCGGAAGGCCCATTTTCCCCGATACGATGAGGTTGACGAGTCAGCTTGGTTCGCTTCTCCCGCCTCTTCTTCCTGTTGTTCCACTTTGAGGGCGTCATCGACACGCATTCTTGCAGCACCCAAGAGCATTCCCATGAAAAATAGAGGGAGGCGAACAGGAAACCAAGCTCGTGCGCAAAAGTATGCCCGAACTCCGTCCAGATCTGTATCCAATGCGGTGACCAGAGTAGAGGCGCGACCATTGAAATCTTTATCCTTCCAAATGTTACGAAAGTACGTGGAATTCATGATACCCATCAGGGTGAGCGGTAAGAAAGACGAAAGGTGGTAGAATCGAAGGATATACTTTTTATAACCAGCCAATTCAGCCGAGAGGAGCAAAGTTTTGTCAATGCTGTTGTGGATGTTTTCAACAGTCTCCTCGCCACCTCCGCCACCGCCACGGAAAAATAGTCTCTGTTTGATTCGGTCAACGAGAGAGCGCTTGTTGATCGATGAAGCAGCCTGTTCTTCGATCTTCTCCTCCAAACTCGCAAGTTTTCTGCACATCCACGGAAAGCAAAAGTAAAAGCCGAGCTGACAAGATAAACTCCAGCACACGGAGTTCCAGTAACAGAGCGAAAAAATCCACGAGTGCATCAAGAAAGGCGTTAAAGCAATACCCATAATAAGATTGACTTCTCCGCTTTTATTTTGCCAAAAGTTATAATCGTCTCTTATTTGCGCGTAATTTAAGAACACAAATGGTGCATACAAAACTAAACATATCCAGTGCAGAGGCAAGGCACGAGCGTATCGTCGTTTGATAAACGTCCAATAAGAGAACGTCTCGGTATCGCAGACTTTATGCCGATATCCCACGTATAAAACGAATCCAGTAATCATGAAGAAGGTACTCACTGCGAGACCTCCTTGAAAATCGATTGGCACTTGATTTTTGGAGCCATAAAATAGTAACCAGTGTCCAGACGCGATTTGAATCGCCGTAATTGCTCGAATACCGGTGATGGCGGAAGTATCAATTTTCGGTGGCTTTGACCAAACTTTTTTCTCCTTTTTCTTTGCGTCGCTCATAATTTCTGCTTCACCTTCTTCCGTCGCACTTGGTGCCATGTCAATCACGCGAGAGTGTACAAGGTTGCTGGTATGAATTGGATCATCTCTGATCGTCTCGTCGCGGTTGCGTCTAAGAAACATCGTCGTCGAAGCGTCGTCGAAAGTGAAGGAAAAAATTTCTCACACGCTTCTTTTTCTGTTTTTTCGTTGTTGTTGACCGCCAGAAATAAGCCCGTTATCTTTTTCGAATCGCTTGCTTCTCTGTCGATGATAGATAAACAACGCGCGAAGAAGTACAACAACGATAAAAAAAGCACCGGCAGAAATACCTATAGTCTTGGCGCTTGCAATTTTCTTCAGTGGCGGTGATGGTGGTGGTGATATTGCAGTTCTGATAGGCGGTATCATTTTGCAAGTGCCCATCTCAAACTGATACTTCTCACTGACCTGGGAAGAAAGTAGGACTCTTCGCCGCAGTGGCGCTGGTGGTGCAGATGGAGAGCTTGGCGAGCTCGGACTGGATGGAGCGGACGGTGAAGCTGGCGAAAGTGGTGATAGTGGTGTTGATGGTGTAGCCGGTGGGAGCGGCACCGGTGGCGTAGAAGGTGTCGATGGTGAGTTTGGTGGTAGTGGTGATGACGGTGTTGATGGTGAAGCCGGTGGGAGCGGCACCGGTGGCGTAGAAGGTGTCGATGGTGAGTTTGGTGGTAGTGGTGATGACGGCGTTAATGGTGAGCTTGGCGTTGACGGTGAGCTTGGCGTTGACGGTGAGCTTGGCGTTGACGGCGAGCTTGGCGTTGACGGCGAGTTTGGCGTTGACGGTGAGCTTGGCGTTGACGGCGAGTTTGGCGTTGATGGCGAGCTTGGCACAGGTGGAGAACTTGGCGTTGATGGCGAGCTTGGTGCAAGTGGTGAGCTTGGCGTTGACGGTGAGCTCGGCGAGAGAGGTGACAATGGTGCCGATGGTGAGCTTGGTGAGGCCGGCGCCGATGGTATCGATGGCGAAGGAGGTGCTGGAGGAGATGGACTCGGTGGAGGTGAGAGAAGAGGATGACTTGGTGGTGGTGATAGTAATGGTGGTGGTGGCAAAGGAGGAGAATTTGGTGGCGGTATTAGCGGTGGCGGTGGTGGAGAAGGATATACAAATGTTGGAGAAAATGGAGGAGGCTGTAACGGAGGAGATTCTGAAATTTCCGGCATCGGTGGCGAAGGAGGTAAGAACGGCGGCGGTACAAATGACGGCATCGGCGGCGGTGACAGTATTGGTGAAGGCGGTGGCGTGAACTCACCATCCTCTTCACTACCAGTGCCAGTAGCACTATTATCGCTCTCTCCAACACCATACACTTGAATAAATCCATCTCCAGAAGACGCCGACGCGTACATAACATTATCCAACCCGCCTTCGCGTAAAGCGTCGACAACGTCCTCCGCCGGTATCGTCGTCAATCTGTTTCCTTTTTCCGCCGCTTCAACTAACGTCTTTGTCAAAACTCCAAACTTTATAAATACAACTTTCATCGCGCTCTTCGCGCTCCTCGACTGACTTTCGCCCGCTCCTCTCACCTCGAGCGCTTCCACCGTCCGCGCGTCCACATCCATCACCTTCGCCACGGCGCTCGCAAATCTCGCCACATTCATCGCTAAATCATCCATAAAACTCGCATCATCGTACCCGTGCAAACCGTATTCCGCTTCAACTCGGTATTTATACTCCGCAGATCGATACATGTACACACTTTCATCGTCCTCCTCCGATTCATCCTTCTCGCAAAACGCCTCGTTTTTCACGCACTGGTAGTTTGCATAACACGGACTGCCCACCGGGAAGGCCCCGATTTTGACCCCACCATTCCCGAGCGCATTTGCGCTCAACTTCTCGACAAACACGCAAAATAATAATACTAACCACATCGTCGTACTCGTCGCGAGCAATGATGCCAAAACAGGAGGGGGCAAAAGCACACGTACCATTGTCTTTGTCTTCTTAAACTTCGCGTATTTTAAAGTGAAGCTATTTTTGGCACTTTTTAGATACAAAAAATGCACTCGAGAGTGAACAAAACGTTCTTCATTTACTCTTGACAGAGAGAGAGAGAGAGAGCGAACGAGCAGAGTTTTGACGCGAAAGGGGTGTTGTCATTGTTGTAATTGTGCGCGCGAAAGAGGTGATAGAGCGTGAGAACAACACACCATTTTACTTTAAGATCTTTGTGGTTTTAGGGGTGTTGTTTGTTGTTTCGGGAAAGAAGTAACAACCGCATTCATTTCATGAAACTCATCCACGAAAAGTTTGAACGAGACGGCAAAGGTTCGGTGAAATGTACCCCGGAAACCGAGGACGACATGTGGGATGTGTACAATTTGCTCAAGGTGGACGATATCGTCCACGCGACGGCGACGAGGAAAGTGAAAGCGTCCGAGTTGGAATCTTCCGGGGCGAACGTGAGAGATACCTCGTCGAAAGTTATTAAACTAAACTTAGGCGTGAAAGTGACGAGCATCGATTGGGATCCAGATTTGAGTCTCGTGAGGGTTTCGGGACGGAACCAAACGGTGAGCGAATACGTAAAGCAAGGCGCGATGCATACGTTGGAGTTGACGACGCATAAAGCGGTGACGATCGAGAAGAGCGAGTGGGACGGGGAAGACGTGAGACGGTTTCGAAAAGCTTTAGAACCGAACGTGCAAGCGACGATTGTAGCGATGTTGATATCGGATGTAGGTGAGTGTCGCATAGTGTTGTGCGGCGGCGCTCGGACGACGGTAGTCGCGAAGATTGAAAGATCGATACCGAAGAAGAAAGGGGTAGGGGCGGTAGTTGGGCACGAAAAACAGTTGGGTAAATTTTACGAGGATATTTGCGACGCAGTATTAGGCAGCGGAAGTGGTCACGCGTCGTCGTCGTTGTCAGCGGCAGCAGCGACAACCGACGAGAAGAAGAAGAAGAAGAAACATTTCCTGGAAAATTGCCCAAACTGTTTCGTCATCGCAGGCCCTGGCTTTGGGAAGGAGAATATTTTGCAAAAGCTCAACGAACGCTCGCAAAAATTGTATTCTGGCAAAACCTTCGAGAGTTGGTTGAAGTCATCGTTCGATTGCGTATTAGTGAAGAACGTTCGAGCGTCGAGCGCGCACGTGGGCGCGCTTTTGGAAGCGCTAAAAGACCCGTCCACGCGCAAAGCGGTTGGCGCCGCCGCGGAAACGCTCGACGCGGACGTGCTCGAACAATTATACGCGGAAATTGAGAAGTATAAAGCTTTGTATGGGCCGTCGCACGTGCTGAAAGCGTTCAAAGAAGGCGCGATTAAGATGTTGCTCTTATCAGACGATGTATTTCGCACGAAAGATCCAATCGAAAGAAAGTTATGGACGAAAGTTCGCGAGGACGTGGAAAATTCCGGTTTCGGCAGCGCGAGGGTGTTTTCAACCGGTCACGAAAGTGGGGAGAGGTTGAAACAATTGACTGGAGTGGCGGCTATATTAAGGTTTCCAATGGAGGAGTTGGTCGAGTCCGAATTACCGAATCCACCGGATTATAAGAAATGGTTAGAAGATTTGAGCGACGATTAGAATAGAATAAAATTATAGTATTTACTAGCATACAGCGCCGTGATATTCGCACGTTTACGTTTTTTACGATGTCTGTTTTTATCTCTAAATGTGTTTTACAAAGTTATACGTGCGCTATTATTATATATCTACTTAAAAACAAATCTCCCCCTTTTCGTCGTCTCTCGAACTAAAACAACAAATCCTCGTCCTTTTCGTTGGCGAAATCGATCAAATTCCCAACCGGACCGGCGCCGCTCCCGCCTTCGCCTCTGACCACCCCTTCTCCTTTACTCAGCGATTCCTCCTTCTCCTCTCTCTCCTTCGCGTCTTTCTTCTTCTTCGCTTGCACTTTCTTCAACCGAAAAAATTCCTCTCTCTCCAACTCGTCCAACTCCCCTTTAATGTAACTCACCGTATTCTCCAACCTCGGCGTGACTACGTTCTCCAACGCGTTTACGCGTCTGTTGGTCGTTTTAATCGCCTGATCGAGCGTTAAAAACGCCGTCTGTAAACTCGCGAGTTCCACGAGCGTTTGCAACGCCTCTTTGTACGCTTTTTTACACTTTTGAATCTGTTTCCCGCCTCTTCCTAACCCGGTCAATTCGCTCTTACTCTCCGTCGTCGCCGTCGTCGTTCCTGTTTCGCCCGATCCTCCTCCGCTCGCTCCTATCAAGCTCCCACTCCCGCAGGCGTTAAACTTCGGAATCTTCACCCCGGCGACGTTATCCGCGTACGCTCGCACTCGAATCTCCGCTTTCCCGTCCACGGAATCTAAAACCGTGTGTTTAATCCCGTCTCCACCGACGTATTTCGCTTCCGTCCACGCGAACGACGCGGATTTCATGTTCTCGCCCATGGAGAGTTTCGTTTGGACGATCTTCTTTAGGATTTGTCGATAGCGGAGAGACAAGGCGTCGGCTTTTTTCTTGAGCAGTTTATACCCGCGTTGGGCGCCGATGAGGCGGTTTTTGACCACGGCGAGGACCGTGACCGTTGGGACCACGTTTAAGCGGTTCGTCGTTGACATTATTCGTCTTCTTCGTTTAATTTATGTGTTCTCTTTAACGCGCTTTTATCTTCGCTAAAAATGGCGATTTTCGCTTCCAATTTCACCACAGAAAAGAGCGCTTTAAAGAGAGAGAGAGAGAGAGGCTCAATCATCAAACAAAACGGCGAAGAAGAACATGACGACGACGAACGGTGGTGGTGTTATTAAATGCTTCATCCCGCAAACCATCTCCTCGGACGTGAAACTGCGTCAAAAAGTCCTCTCCGTCTTCAACAAACGACGATCCGATTTCCCGAACGAGGCGAAGTACAACGACTATTTAGAACACGTGGAAGAGATCGTATTCAACGCGATCGAAGGCATCGCGAGCGCGACGGAAACGGAGAAGATTTTACAAAAAGAGAAACGAGAACATGCGAAAGAGATTAAAGAGAGGAAAGAGAGGAATATGGAGGAGGACAGAGTGAGCTGCCCGGAGAAATTTAACGTGGTGTTTGGGGGTGGAGGAGGAGGCGTTGGTGATGCGAAAGAGGCGGAGGACGAGGAGATGTTGCGAATGATGATGGACTATCAGCCGGAAGGTGGTGGTGGTGGTGGTGCGAGTGGACATTCGTTTGTCGCGGAATACACCGAGTACGACGAGACGACGGAGGAAGGGAAGAAGGCGAAGAAGGAGGCGAGTTTGAAAGCGTGCGGATTCGATCCGCTGAAAACGGAGTACGAGAGGTCCGTCGTCGAGGCGTTTCAGACGATACGAGTTTAGATTTGATTTCATCGCGAAAAGGCGCTTCTTATGTTTTAGGTAGTAGTAGTGCGTAGTTTAGTAGTAGTAGTATGTAGTCTCGAGTAGTAGTGTAACATTTTAATAAAAAAGGAGAAGTTTTACCTTCTACGTACAGAGGTACCGGGAGGTACCTCGTCGTCGTAAGTTCTTTTTCTTTGTAATAAAATAAACGTATTTTCTTCTCAAAAGAATACGCGTTTGGGAGATAATAGTAGTACTGGTAGTGGCGCGCAGCTCTCTACCTATTCACAAAAAAATGCCCGTTCGAACGTCGCTGTCTTCGAATTCGTCGTCGTCTTCCTCTTCGTCCATGAGCGCCAACTCGTCCTCTTTGATTTTCTCGAGTTTTGTCTTCACGGCGGAGAAGAATTTACCGGAAATATCCGTCGTTTTGGAAACTACACCTTTGGTCGTGTTCATGGTCGTGCTCGCAATGACCGAGGAGTACTTTGGAATGACCGTTTTGACGGTGGAGTAGGTGTTGACGATGGCGGCGCCCAACCCGGGCTTCTCGGACATTTCGTCCAATTTTTTGGTCAAAATCTCAATAACTTTGCGGTCGCTATCCCAGATTTTCTTCAACTCGGCGTTCTCGCGCATCGCCGCGGAGAGCTTCATTTCGGATTCATTCGCAGCCGCTCGCAATTCTAGTTCGCTCTTTGTCTTTTCCTCCATCATCTGGTTCTTCTCCTCGCGGAACTTTGCGTTCAGTTCTCTTTCTTGGACGAAATCTTGCTTATACGCTCTCGCTAAAACCTCCGCCGCTTTCTTCTCCTCCTTCATTTGCTCCAAAGACTCGCGCAAACTTTGAAGTTCTTCCATTTTGGATTGCTCGAAGTCTTTTTCTGAAGACACGAGAAACTCGTTCAGCTCTTTAATCTCGTCGTCTTTCGCGGCGGTTTCGAGTTCGAGTTCGGATAATTCTCGCGCCAATCGGTTTCTTTGCTCCTTCATGGAATCAAACTCAGAAGAAGCCTTTTCCGCTTTCTCCGTCGCTTCGAGCATTTGCGTTTTGAGCGATTCCGCGGATTGCTTGTACTTGTCCACTTCCACCTTCAAGTTCAACACGAGCTCGCTCGCGATGGCTTTTTGGCGCTTCTTTTCTTCTTCTACTTTTTCTTCTTCGTCTTCTGCTAAAACACCCAAGTTTTTCTCTTCTTCTTCGCTCTTCCTCTTCTTCTCCTCCTCCGTCATCGGAAGAAAATCGTCCGCATCAAACGTCGTCGACGCTTGCAACTCTTGTAAAAAGTCCTCCTCGGCTTCCGTCAACACCGCTCTCTCCTCTTCTTCTTCGTCCTCTGCTTCGTATTCGATGGACAGAGCCGCTCGGTCGACCACCGTCGCTTCCTCCTCCATCATCTCGCGCTCCTCTTCCGTCATCTCTTCCGCAGAAACAACGTGGTCAATAACTGATGATGATAGAGGAGAAGTAGGTAACGGCTTGATGAACTCATCCACCACAGACGACGACGACGAGTCCACCATCGCGTCCCCGTACCTGACCGGACTCGCGGAATCCTCCTCCACGAGACTCATCTTCCCAACCTTCTCGACTCTCGTCATCGCCTCTGCCAACTTCATCCGTTTCTCCAGCTCTTCGTCCATGGTAAACATGGGTAACTCGTCGTCGTCTCCGTCCACCGGTTCGACGCCGTATCTGCGTCGAATATCGTTCAGAGTCATCCCGGAGAGTAAATCGAGTTTCAAATCCAAAACTGCGTTTTTATATTCGCTCGCTTGCCATTCCGCCGTCGTTTCTTCCGGTTTCCCGAACTCTTCCCATCTCACGTACGCTCTTATTTCCGCCAGAGATTCCGGGACGTAAATGGATTGCAAAACTTCTTTCGGTGGGAGGAATTGCCTTCTTTGTTGTTGTTGTTGTTGTCGTCGTTCATCATCGCGACTCGTTATCGTGGTTGACGAACCGTCAAAGTCGTCGTTAACGTGTTCGGTAAAAAACGTTGACGATTTTGACGACGAATTTTGTGATGATGATGATGATGATCGAGATACAACTCGTCCTCTTCGACTCCCACCACTTTTTGTTGCAAAACGTGGGGCGCCTCTCGTCGTCGCGGGGAGAGAATTTAAGAGGAAGGAAGCCATGATGTGTGCGCGTGTGTGTAGAGAGCAACAGGGAAAAGAGCACTACTGTGAAGAAATGAGTCCGTTAGAAAGAAAGCTGTCACCCCAAAATTTGAATTTTTCACGTAAACCCTAAATGTACAGTTTCTCCTTTTTTTTCTTCTTCTTCTTCTTCTTCTTCTTC
>Ga0115566_10004333_pt1 | contig 11309 bp, 5 predicted proteins | sample COGITO_mtgs_1204_3_FD_87173 | JGI IMG/M metagenome (GOLD analysis project Ga0115566, IMG submission 87173) | Pelagic marine microbial communities from North Sea - COGITO_mtgs_120405 | ecosystem: Environmental > Aquatic > Marine > Epipelagic | place: Germany:Helgoland, sampling site Kabeltonne...
GGGGGGGGGGGGTATTGGGGGGGAGGCGGGCGGTAGCAGTCAAAGTAAATTTGAGACAAGCCTTGGTGTGAAAATTATTTTGCGCGCTTTTCGTCCCGGAAAGAAAAAGCGGCGGCTGAGCGCACGCACTCGACACCGCACGCCGGCTGACGCGGCGTCGCTCTTCTTCACTTCATCCGCGGACGCGACATCTATATATCGCGGTCCGTTCACGATGCCGAAGAAGGTCAAGAAGTTCATCGACAAGAAGAATGCCGTCACCTACGCGCTCATGGCTCGGCCGGGCGAGGAGGACATGATGGAGGCCGCCGCCTTGGCCGGCAGCTCCAAGGACAGCATGCTCTCCGGTATGAGCGGCATGACCGCCAAGACGTCAAAGTCCGACGGCGCGCAGGTGTGGATGCGCAAAGACAACAACCACCACGCGCGGGACGTCATGGCGGAAGAGGCGAACGCGGACGGCTCGGTGTTCAACGATGCGACCACGGAAACCATGTCGCAGGCGTCCGGGATGACGTCCATGAGCCAGTGGTCCAACGTGACGTGGGTCATGGGACCCAACGGCCCGATCCCACGGCGCGAGCGGTTAAGCCGCGAGAAACGCACCGAGCTACGCGAGCTCGGGTTCGACCCGTCGGAGGGATACGACTACACGCGGCATCTCCGGCAGGTTGGCGAGGGCGGCGGCACCATGTTAGTGCCGACGCGGAAAGACCACGTCAAGGGCATCAAGGAACGAGACGGCGAAGTCGCCGAGCACAAGCTCACCGGGCAAGCTCACGGCGGCTCCGGCAAGAAAGGGAACGACTCCGAGCTCGTCTACCTCAAGGAAGACCTCGAGCGCGACGGCCTCGACGCCAGGGCCATCAACGACGAGCGCACGGACACCGCGCAGGCGCGAGCCGCGGTGGCGGAGGATGAGCGCTGGACGCACGAGCGCGTCAAGGCGGTCACCAGGGAGAAGGTGTACGTGGCCAAGGACACCAGCGTGGCCAACGCGGTGGTCGCCAGGGCGGTGCGCTCGAGGCCCAAGGCTGGCGCCGCCGCGGCTGAGCTGGAGGATATGATCTACACCATGGAGAGCGCGGAGCTCGCGGCGGATGAGGAACTTCCGGATCTGCGAGCGCGATTCGACGACGGGGGCCTCGGGGATCTTCAGGACGACTTCATCCTCCAGGCTATGCTGGGCGAGGGTGAGGTGGGCCCGGACCCGCACGACGCGAAGGCGTTCCCGCCCGTCGTGCTGCGTTACGACGAGTCCGAGGTGGAGCGACAGCTGGAGGCTATCGAGGAGGAATTGGAGGAGGAGGCGCTCGAGGAGGAGGAGGAGGAACTCGCGGCTAACGGCGGTTTCTTCGGGTTTGGCGGTGGACGCAGAGGCGGCGGCTCCGACGCCGGGACCGACCGCGACGAGGACTTCGACGAGGAGGACTGGAACCACGCGGACGAGGAGCTCGCGCGGCGCAGGCGCGACGGACCGGGCGCCGAATTGCGCGATCTCGATACGCAATTCGAAGCCCTCGCCGCCGGGTACGACTCGGACGAGATCGGTGAGCTCGACGAGGACGACCCGCGGATCTTCGGGCACGCCGAGCTGGACCGGTTCGGGCACGTCATGGAGGAGTTCCGCCGGGACCACACGCACAGGGAGACGTACAAGACCGCGGCGGACATACTGGAGGACGGAGCGGATAAATCGGATAAATCGGACGAAGGCGGCGATTTATCCTCAGACGACGAGGACGGGTACGACGACCTGAAGACACTCACGGGACCCGCCAAGGCGAAGGAGTTTCGTGTCACCGAGGAGGACGTGGCTGACGCGAGGGGCGCGATGATCGCCATGCGCAAACGAGCCGGTTTGCCCCTACCCGAGCACTTGGCGCGGGAGATGACCTTGGGCGACGGGTCCGAGGCGCTCGGCGCCGCGGCGGATGACGTGGCGCGACGGTACGAGCTGGTCGAGGAGGGCGATGGCGTCGTGGACGACTCCATGGAGCAGGTACGACAGGAGATCGCGTACCTCAACGTGGAGGACAGGGACGACGAGTGGGACTGCGAGACGAGCATAGCGCAGTACAACAACTGGGAGAACCATCCGGCGGAGCTGGACTGCGGACCGGCGCTGAACAAGCCGAAGAAGAAGAACCGCCGCGAGGTTAAGGTGGCAATGGAGGGTGCCGAAGGTGCCGAGGGTGCCGTCAACGTCATTCGGCTGTCGGACACCAACGGACTCCCCGTCGACTACGTCCAATCGCGGCGGGGTAAGGGCCGGGGTGGAAACGGTCTCACCGCGGCGAACCTCGCGGCGATCGGCGAGGGCGACGAAGACGACGATGGATCGGACAGTGGCGGCGAGTACGACGACGAGGGTGGCGATTTCGGCGGGTCCGAGTTTGGCGAGGACTGGCGGAGCAACATCCGGCGCAAGGGGGAGACCCCGGAGGAGAAGAAGGCGAGGAAAGCGGCGGTGAAGCTGGGGCGGAAAGACGCGAGAGCCGCGAAGAAGGGTCTGAAGAATACGTTCAAGCAGGAACAGGCGGAGATGAGCAAGAAGCGGCCCACCGGCGACGTCAGGCAAGGGCTCAGCGTCCGTATCATCGACTGAGAAACGGTTTCACCTGTTATGAAAAGTCCGACTACGTTTAAGTATATCCAATCCACCCGAATGGTCACACCACGCGAACGAGGAGCTTGTTCTTCTTCCCCGCCGCGAGCAGCAGCACCCTCCCCTCGATGACGTCCTCCTCACCGATCGTCGCCTCCTCGTCGCCGACCTTGACGTTGTTGAGCCTCGCGCCGCCGCCCTTGATCATCCGTTTCGCCTCCCCCTGTGACTTTTGCAGCCCGGTGGCGGCCATCACGTCAACCACCGTCTTGCCCACGACCTCATCCCTGGCCAGGTCCGCGGTGGGAATGTCCCCCGCGAGCGCCTCGAGCGTCGCCGCGTCCAGCACGGTATCCGCGCCGGGCTTGAGGCCCTCCGTCGCCTTGAGCGCCTGCTCGAGACCCGCCGCGCCGTGGACGAACCGCGTCACCTCCTCCGCCAAGCGCTTCTGCGCCGTGTTAGGAACGTAACCCTCCGCGCTCATACCCGCCTCGATGGCTTCAATCTCGGCGAGGGGAACGAAGGTGAGCATGCGCATGAACCGCACGACGTCCGCGTCGGTGGACTGCAGCATGTACTGGTAAAACTTGTACGGCGAGAGCCGTTCGGGGGAGAGCCACACCGCGCCATCCTCCGATTTGCCAAACTTGCGACCGTCGGCTTTGAGCAGCAGCGGGAACGTGACCCCCCACGCGCCTTCCTTGTCCGCGAGCCGACGGATGAGGTCGGTGCCGGCCGTGATGTTACCCCACTGGTCGCTGCCGCCCACCTGCACGCGCACGTCGTGCTCCTTGAACAAATGGCAGAAGTCGTACCCCTGCAGCAGCTGGTACGAAAACTCCGTGAAGCTCATCCCTTGCTCCGAGTCCAGCCGGGTCTTCACGCTGTCCTTGGCCATCATCGTCCCGACGCGCGCGTACTTTCCAACCTCGCGGAGGAACTCGAGGAACCCCATCGTGCCGAACCAGTCGAGGTTGTTCATCACCTTGGCGGCAGGAACGTCGGCGCCCGCGTCTAGTGCGCCGTTCGCCAGGACCCGCTCCAAGATGGCCTTGATGCCGGCGGTGTTTTTGTTGATTGTGTCGTCGTCCAGCACGGGCCGCTCCGCGCTCTTGCCGGATGGGTCGCCGACGCGTCCGGTGGCTCCGCCGAGGAGCGCGACCGGGGTGTGGCCGCATCGCTGGAACCACGCGAGGACGACGATGCCGAGAAGGTTACCGAGGTGGAGGCAATCGGCGGTCGGGTCGAAGCCGCAGTAGACGGCGAGGGATCCCTCGGCGCACGCCTTGCGCAGCTCATCCTCGTTGGTGCACGCGTCGAGGAGCCCGCGCTCCTTGAGGACGTCGACGACGTCGGCTTTGGAGAGCGCCGCGGCGGCGGGCACCGTCGCGGTCGCGGAGGACGCGTGGAGGCGCGTCAGCCTGAGCGCGGGGCGGCTCACGCGCGCGGGATGCCAGGCGGGGTGGCTCGATGAGAGGGAAGAGAACGCGCGCGTGGGCGAGGCGGTCGACGCAAACGCGGCGTGGCGGGCCGCAGCGGGGGTGCTCGCGGAGGCGGCGCGCGCGCGGAGGCGCAGAGCCACGCGCTGGCAGCTCATGCCCTGTCATTCACGAGAGAGGGGCGGGGCTGGGGTCAGGCGACTGCTTCAGGGCATAGGGTCGAGGCGCCGACTCCATGCCGGATGGATAAGCCGGGCGTCCGCGGGCTCGGAAGGGGACCAGCGCTGGATCGGCGCTCAGCACGGGTCTTGAGGTACACGCACCAGGGGTCGAATGGTCGCGGAGGCCATCTCGATGACACGACGAGGCGCGACGGCGGTTGTGACGCGCGTAGAGCGGCGAAGAGGCGCCACGTTTCAACCCTTTTTCACAGCTCCATCATCGTTGTTCGTTCACTGGAATTCACTCCTCCGAGCGCGTAGCACGCCCCTCGGCACATGTCCGCGTTCGCGGCTCCCGCGCTCGCGATGAACGCCACGCGCATCGCATCCCGCCGCGCGCGCGTCCTCGCCGACCACGTCCGCGCCGTCCCCCGCCGCGCGCCGACCGAGGCCCACCGCGTCGCGACCAAAGCGACGTCAGGAAAGAATAATGCGGACGTCGAGGTCTCCGACGAGGAGATGCAAAGGCTCACCGGGCTGATCACGAAGAAGATCGACGACAACGACGTGGTGGTGTGGGCCAAGAGCTGGTGCCCGTACTGCGACGAGATAAAGGCGCTGTTCGACGACATGGAGGTGGCGCACCTGGCGGTGGACCTGGACAAATTCAACGAAGAGAAGGCGTTGGTGTCGGCGCTGGCGCGGATGACGGGCCAGCGGACGGTGCCGAACGTGTTCATCGGGGGGGCGCATATCGGCGGGTGCGACGACACGATGGCGCTGAAGAAGAGCGGGGAGCTGCGGAAGATGCTGGCGGACCTCGGCGTGTCCTTCAAGCAGGCGTGAGACGACTCGGAGACGATTAGAAAAACCTCATTTAAATTAAGCTGACGGCCCCCGGGGCTTGACCCACTCGTCCGCGCCCGGTTCATCCTCGTCATCCTCCGACCAATCGTCCTCGTTATCGACGTCGTCCATCAGCTCCTCCATCAGCGTCTCGAACTCCTCGTCCCGTTCACCGGAATCCGCCACCCACTCGCTCAAGCCCTCGACTTCGACTTCGTCGTCCAACATCTCCACATCCTCGACGTCGTCGTCGTGGAGTTCATCATCGTCGTATGTTTCGTCCAGGAGATGCTCGTAGATGCCCGGACGATAGGTTCCCTCCGCCTTCATCCGCGACACGTGCGTCTCCCTCATCGCCAGGTCCGCCAAGTGCCTCTCCGTCTCGAGTTCCTGTTCCGCGGCGAGCTCGAATGCTTCGTCGAGCTCTGCTTCTCTTACGGTTCGAGCGTCGTCGTCGATGAACTCGAGCCGCGGTGTGTGTTTGCTGTGGAGCATCTTGCCGGCCATGGTCTTGAGCGCGGTGGCGTTGCGTCTGAGTGCCTTCGCCGCCGCTCGTGGATCGCCGTCGCGGCGGACGGTCCATCGCACGTGCGCGAGCTTGAAGTCGCGAGCCATGCGAACCTCGAGGATGGTCACGCCGGTGCCGTCGAAGCGGTGCGCCATGGAGGGGTGAGCGATCGCCGCCATGATCGCCTTGTGGAGCTTCACGCCCGCCCGCATCTGCGCAAAGTCCTGGCCGTCCGCGTTCTTGATCTGCGCGCGCCCCGCGAAGTATCCGCGCGTCAGCAGCGAGGACCAAGACACGCCGCCGGACATCGGGTCATCGAAACACAGCTGTGTGCTCGAGACGCAGGGTGCCCACGCGTTAGGGATGCGTCGTTGAAGGTGTCCCGCGCGCGCGGGTGATGCCAACGCCGCCACCGCGGATCCGATACGATCGCGTAAGAGCCCCGCGAGGCGCCCGCGCGCGACGATCGACATCGCGACCGCGCCGACGCGGTGTGTTTGACCCTCCGCGCGATGGGGTCAGGAAAGTTCGCGTCGACGCCGATCCGAGGCGGAACTTTCTCGGAACAAACAGCCCACCGGTAAATATCTTCGACCGACACTGGAGGGCGCCGCGGGTAGCGACGGCACGGCCATCCTTCGAATCGATCCACCCGCCGAGGCCATCGTCGTCGCGTCGTCGGCATCGAGGAAAGCGTCGAAACCCGCGCGTTCGCATCCCTCGTCGACGCGTCGGGCGATAAGATCGCGCAGATAACTGCCCACGTTTTTCTGCTGACAAAGCAAAATGAGCGAGGCGACGCGCGGCACGGAGGTTGCCGACAGCGAGGTGCAGCAAACGTCGCACACCCACCGCCGGTTCAAGGACGAACTCCGGCGCGAGCGCGCGTCCGAGGGAGGGACCGAAGGCGGAGTATGTGACCGCGATGACTCCAACCCGCTCGACGAACCGGACGCGCGCGTGGACTGGTCGGATCTCCCCGACGGAATCCTGCACCGCGTTTTCCAACTGCTCTTCCAGGAGAAGGACGGGCACCAAATCGTGGGAACATGCGGCCAGGTGTGCCGGGGATGGCACGACGACGCGTGGGATGTCTTGATGCAGGACACCGCGGCGACGCGCCGGCCGGTTCCGGGAGTCGCGCCCGAGGACAACGACGAGGCGGAGGGCGGCGAAGGGATGATGAACGGAGACGCCAAGAAGGAGGACTCGACGGTTCGAGCGCGACGCGAGACGAGCGACGCCTCGTCCATGGACGAGGACATCGTCAGCAAACGAAGGAAGCTCCCGGACGAGAGCGAGGCGGTATCGGCGCCGAGCGGCGCCGGCGGCGCCGGAGTGGGTGACGAACCCGACGGGTACGACGACGATGGGAGTGAATTGTTCGTGGGAGCCGGGCCTTTCCCTCGACCCAACGCGGCGGATGCGGCTAACACCACAGGTGCGCCCGCCGAGCAGGTCGGTAGCGGCGCGCAGGATAGCGCGCACTGCCAGCACAGCGACGGGTCGGTGCTGCACGCGGGAGACGGCGCGGCGGCGCGGCAACAGACGCCGACGTCGCTGGCTCGGGGGCGCGCGGGCGAGCCGGATGAGTGAGCTCCGACCGAGCGTCATCTGGGCGTATTAGGACGTAACGGAGACGTGCATCGCATCTACGTGTTTAGTGTTTAATGAAAGGCTAAGATCTTAGTGTTGTTGAAGACTAGGGTTAGTGCGGGTGCGCGCTGGACGCGAAGGACCTGGCGCCGCCTCCGAAGAACCCGCCTGATTCCGGCGCCGGCGCGAATGTATTCTTCAGCGCGTGCTCCCACGTCGTGTCCCTCGCGCCGACGTCCGTCTTTCGCGGCTTGGTCCGAGTCGCCGCGACGTCGGGCTTTGGCACGATGCTCCCGCTCGAGTTCCGTCCCACCGTGTACCTCACCTTGGTGCCGTCGTCCAGGAAGCGCGTCCGCGCTCGCACCGCGGCGCCCGTCACCGGGTCGACGAGGTTGACGTTGGAGTAGTGGATGGGCGCCTCCATCGTGATGATCCCGCCCGGGTTCTCCCCCGATCGCTTCACGTGCTTCTTCACCAGGTTCAGCCCCTCGACGAGCAGGCGATTCTCCTTGCGGTACACCTTGGACACCGTCCCGACCTGCCCTTTGTCCTTCCCCGCCACCACCATGACCTGATCGCCGCGGAGGATTCGCCACCGCTCGATGAGGTGTTTTTGGACCTTCTGCGCCTGTTTGGTGAGGACGCGCGCCGCCCAGTTCTTCACCTTGTGCCGGGTCTTGGCCTGGCCCGACCTCCACATCTGGTAGCCGCTCAGGGGCGACATGGCCATCGATGACCAGCGCATCGCACTCGTCTCCTGCGCGCCTTTAGGGTGGCGAGCGAGCGGCGAGGGAACCCTAACTAAAGAATCTCAGGGAGCAAGTCGCGATCTGATCCAGCAGTTGGGCAAGAGACCGTTTTCGTGAGATTGTTAATGGGTCCCGGAACTCGTGGCGCGAAGCCATTGAGAGGCGCCCGGAGCCGCGAGGTCGACCGCGAGTCGTCGATATCACGCGTTTAGGTCGATTGAAAGCGGACGCGGAGGCGCCGCCGTCGACGACGCGGGCGAAACGACGCGTGGGTGAGGTCCGCGGTCGTTGGATCTGAGGAGAGGGGGAATAACGCAAAAGTGCCCCGATACTCGTCGCTCGCTCGCTTCCGACGACCATGATGAACCTCCTGTCCCCCGCGCGATGGGGCAAGCGCGCCGCGGATACCAAGGACCCGTCTCCCGGTAAGAAGCGATCCAAGGCGGCGAACCCAGGGAGCTCAGACGACGCCGACGCCCTCGGCCGCATCTTCGTCGCCGTCCGCATCCGCCCCCTCAACGCCAGGGAACTCAGCGGCGACGACGGCAAACAACCCGAGGTCGCGGTGTTCCGCGCGATGGACGGCAACAAAGTGGTCGAGCAGCCGCGATACCAACTCCCCGAGGGCGCCGCCGCTCCCGCGTGGGAAGCCGACGCCGTCTTCGGCGAGGGAGACGGCAACGCCAACGTGTACAGCGCGGCGGCGAAGCCCGTGGTGAGCGCGGTGCTCCGCGGCATCAACGGCACCGTCATGGCGTACGGACAGACTTCGTCGGGTAAGACGCACACGATGTCGGGGAGCGACGTGGACCCGGGGGTGATGTCTTTGGCACTCCGGGACATCTTCGACGCGGTGCGCGCGGATGAGCACACGCGTCGATACGACGTTCGATGCTCCTACATGGAGATTTACAACGAGGAGATTCGCGATTTACTGTCGCGAGATCCCGACGGGAACCGATCGCACATCAAGCTCGTGAACGGGCACAACGGCCTGACCCAAGTGCTCAACCTCGAGGAACGCAAGGTCAAGTCCAGCGAGGAGGTCAACGACGTCGTCGCCGCGGGGTTGAAGAGGCGGCAGGTTGGCCGGACGGCGATGAACCACGTGTCGTCGCGGTCGCACGCGGTGCTTCGGATCAAAGTGGCGTCCGCGCCGCTCATCGAGGGTGACCCAAACGTACGCCCCGCGACGGTGTCCACGCTGTACGTCGTGGACCTCGCGGGCAGCGAACGCGCGGCGCAGAACACCAGCAAGGCGACCAAAAAAGAAGGCGCCGCCATCAACCAATCGCTCCTCACCCTCCGACTCTGCGTGCAACGCCTCGCGAAAGATGCCGAAGACGGAACAGAGACGCACGTGCCCTACCGCGACAGTAAGCTCACGCGGATCCTCCAGCCGGCGCTCGCGGGACCCGGTCGCACCGCCATCGTCGCCGCGGTCACCCCCGCAGCGGGTAACGCGCAGGAAACGTACTCGACCCTCAACTTTGTCGGCACCGCCAAGTCGGTCAAGATGGACGCCAAGGTGAACGTCGTCAACGCCGGGTCAGGGGCGAACTTGACGAGCGAGGAGCGCAAGGTGCTCAGCGACCTGCGCGCGAACGCCGCGGCGGAGGCGATCCGGCGCAAGGAGCTCGAGGAGGAACACGAGCGAGCGCAGGAGGAGCTCTCCCGCGTCGGCGCCGGGTTAGCGGAGGCTGAGGCGAAGGTCACGGAGCTGACGCGCGCCACGGAGGTGGCGCGCAGGCGCGAGGAGGACACCGATAGGCGGGTTCGAGAGCTGGAGCAGCGCGCGGAGGAGGCTGAACGGGCGCGCGACGTCGCCTCGGAGAAGCTTCTGGAGTTTGCCGGATCACTCGCGGATAGGAAAACCGGCGACGAGGCGCGCATCGAGGAGCTCACGAGCGCGCTGGAAGCCGCCCGCCGCGAAGCTGCGACGGCCACGGCGGCGGCAAAGGCGCAGGAGACGGCGAGCGCGGCGGCGGCGAACGCGGCCACCGCCGCCAGGCTCCAGGTGCGAATCACCAAGACCCAGGGCGGCCACGAGGCTGTCGCCAAGGCGGAGGCGCAGGCTGAAGCCGCACGGAACGCGGAGAAGGCTGCGCTCAAGGCGGCGGGGCGCGAGCTCGAGCGCGCGTCGAGGGAAAAGGCTGAGGCTGTCGCGGAGCTCGAGCGAAAGTCCTCGGAGCAGAAGGGTCGCATCGCCGCGCTGGAGGCTTCCCTCGGCAGGTCACGAGAACGACTAGAGAAGGCCAAGGAGATGCTCGGCGAAGCTGCCAAGTACAAGGAACGCGCCAAGTCCGCCGAGCGGTCCTTAGCGGAGGAACGCGCGCGGTTCATCTCCGCCGAAAAAGAGGCGCTGGGCGCGCTGCAAGCCGAGGAACGTCGCCACGCCAAAGCCGCCGCCGACCTCGCCGACGCCAAGGCTCGACTCGCGCGGGAGCAACGAGAATGCGCCGCCGCGAAGGACGCGCTCACGCTCGAACGCAACGCGGGGAAGGAGCTTGAGGAGGCGGCGCAGACCGCGATGGTCGAGGTTGAGCGCCTGTCCGGCGAATGCGACGGCATGCGCAAGGCGTTGGCTTCTGCCAATGAACAAATAGCGACGCTGCGGGACGAAAAGTCGGGCGCGGCGCTGTCCAAGGAACACGCCGCGGTCATGGACGACCAGCTCCACATGATCGGCGCCCTGGAGAAGGAGCTCGGGGATGCGACGTCCGCCACGGCGCACGCGCAGATGCGCGCGGAAGATGCCGAGAAGAAGAACGCGACCATCGCCGCGGAGAACGCCGAGCTCAAGGCTCTCCTGGAAGACGCAGTGGATAGACTGCCGTCCAGCCCCGATGGGTTCGACGTCGCGGGCGCCGAGGCTGAGATCAAAAGCCTCCGCGATGAGCTACGGGCCGCCGAGGAACGCGCGGCGGTGCAGCTGGCCGCGTCACGCTCCGCGGCGAGGGCGGCGGCGGCTGGGGAAGTCGCCGCCGCCGCCAAGTGCGAAGAGCTCGCCGCCGACTTGCTCACCGCGGCGAGAGAGCTCGAGCACGAGAAGGAGGAGCACAGGCACGCGCTGGAGGATGCCAAGGATGAGACGGAGAACGCGGCGAACGAGGCGAAGATGCTCCGGGAGACGAACGAGGAGCTCCTCGGGTTCATGTCCGAGCTGGAATCCGCGAGCATGGACACCGCGAGGGAGGGGGAAGCCATGGCGGCGCAGATTGAGGCGCTCAAGCGGGAGCTGCGGGACGCGAGGCTGGCGCTCGGGCGGGTCGCGAACAACCAGCCGGAGGTACCGTCCGTCGAGCACGAAGAGGAGACGCACGAGCACGAAGAGAAGTTGCCCGAGCCCGAAGAGGAGTTGCCCGAGCCCGCCGCGCTCGACATCGTCGAGGAGGAAGAGGA
>Ga0115566_10004340_pt1 | contig 11301 bp, 9 predicted proteins | sample COGITO_mtgs_1204_3_FD_87173 | JGI IMG/M metagenome (GOLD analysis project Ga0115566, IMG submission 87173) | Pelagic marine microbial communities from North Sea - COGITO_mtgs_120405 | ecosystem: Environmental > Aquatic > Marine > Epipelagic | place: Germany:Helgoland, sampling site Kabeltonne...
AATGATCTCTCATACTCACCTGCAAAATGACAAACATCTGTGGAGGTTCCTCCCATATCAAAACCTATCAGTTTTTTATAACCTGCTTGTTTTCCTGTTTCAGTCATACTAACTACACCACCAGCCGGTCCTGACAACAAAGCATCTTTTCCTTGAAATAAATTAGCGTCAGTTAATCCACCATTAGACTGCATAAACATCAATCTTGTAGATTTACTACCTTTAAGTTCTTCCGATACTTGGTTCACATACCTTCTTAAAATTGGAGATAGGTATGCATCTACAACAGTAGTATCACCTCTACCAACCAACTTTATTAGTGGAGAAACTTTGTGACTTACAGAAATTTGATTAAAACATTCCTCTTTTGCAATCTTAGCTATTATGTTTTCGTGATTGGAGTTTACATAAGAATGCATGAACGCGATGGCCACACTATCAATTCCGTCTAACTTGGCGTTTTTTAAAGCTTGTCTTGCTTTATATTCATCAAGAGTTTTTAATACTTTACCATCAGAATCCAACCTTTCTGGGATTTCAACTACTCTTTCATATAGCAACTCTGGTAATTTTATATTTAAATCAAATAATAATGGTCTGTTTTGATAACCAATTCTTAATAAATCGCCAAATCCCTCAGTTATTAGAAGAAGAGTTCTATCTCCTTTACGTTCTAATAGGGCATTTGTTGCTACTGTTGTACCCATTTTTACTGATGAAATTTCATTAGTTGGAATTTTATCAGTTATATTCAAGCCAAGAATTCTTTTTATTCCGGCAATAGCAGCATCTTTATAGGCTTGGGGGTTTTCAGAAAGTAATTTATCAATAACTATAGAACCGTTTGGGTTTTGCGCTACTATGTCAGTAAATGTCCCACCTCTGTCTATCCAAAATTGCCACATGAAATTTACCCTATAAATTGTATCAAAAAAAAATTAATTTTTAGGGTTTAGATCGTCTTCAATATAAACTTTAATTATTTCATCAAAGTTGTTTTCAGCTTTGAAACCAAGTTGAATAGATCTCTTTGTTTCAAAATCTCTTGCCCATCCTGAAACAATTTTTTGTATTACTGGGTCAGGTTTATGTTTGATCAGTTTTACAACACTATTACCAGCAACTCTTTGAAGTGCATCTATTTGTTCTTGTACTGTTACTGATAGTCCTGGCATATTTAGAGTTATCCTATGATTTAACAATGAAGTATCAATTTCAGCAGCGTGAATTAAAAAGCCTGCTGCTGATCTAGGAGTTGCATGCCAATGTCTAACCTCAGTACTTACGGGAAGTATAGCTTCCTTTCCATTCAAAGGTTCACGAATAATTCCTGAGAAGAAACCTGATGCAGCAAGGTTGGGTTTTCCAGGTCTTACACAAATAGTAGGTAACCTAATTGACACACCATCAATCATACCTTTTCTAGAATAATCTGATAGCAAAAGTTCTGAAATTGCTTTTTGCGCACCATAAGACGTAAGTGGTGTAGTAAAAAAATCATCTGTTATTTTTTCTGGGAAAGGAGCGCCAAAAACAGCTATAGAACTAGTAAAAACAACTCTTGGGCAATAATTATCTCCTATATTTCTAATTGCTTCAAATAACCCCCAACTCCCTTTAGCGTTTATGTTCCAACCTAAATCAAATTCTTGTTCAGCTTGTCCTGAAACTATTGCTGCTAGATGGAAAATTATATCAGGCTTTGAGGATACTAGATCAACACTTGTTTGTTGATTAGAAATGTCACCTGATTTCACAATGATAGGTATTTTACTATCTGATGGATAAGGAGAATCAATTATATCAAATAAAGTGATTTCAGTGATTTGTTTATTTCTTAATTTTGGGTTGCTAAGTATTAAATTGAGTAATTTCTGCCCAATCATTCCAGCTCCGCCCATTATTAAAATTTTCATAGAGACCCCTTTAAAAATTTATTGAAGAAAATTTAATAACAACATATTTACTGAGAAAGTTAAATTAAAAAATTATGTTTGGAAAATTTATGGATAATATTAATTCAATTCTATCTCTTTCGCCAGTTATGCCCGTTTTAACAATCAATAAATTGGATAAAGTTGAGTATCTTTTTGATGCATTGCTAGAAGGTGGTCTTAAAACAGTAGAAATAACATTAAGAACATCTTGTGCCTTAGAAGTAATTGAAAAAATTTCAAAAGAATATCCATCTCTTAAAATTGGTGCTGGGACTGTCTTAAATAATGAAAATTTGCAATCGGTAAAAGATGCAGGAGCAACATTTGCAGTCAGTCCTGGGTCCACACTTTCTTTAGGAAAAAAAGCTATTGAAATGAAAATTCCATTTTTACCAGGTATTTCAAACTCAAGCGATATTATGAATTTAATAAACTTAGACTACAAATTTTTTAAATTTTTCCCAGCACAAGCAGCAGGTGGCATTGAATATCTTAAGTCTTTGAGTGGGCCATTTCCTGAGATTATGTTTTGCCCAACTGGTGGTATAACTCAAGAAAATGCTAATAAATGGCTCAGTCAAAAAAATGTAATATGTGTAGGTGGTAGTTGGATAGTTCCATCTCAAATTAATGATTATAATGAAATTAGGAAAAGGGCTTTGTTAGCAAGCAATTTATCAAACTAGATTATGAATTTTTGATTAAATAATTTTAATTTTTTTGGACTATTGTAATTAGATGTTTTAAAGAATTTTAAAAATTGGGGTAATTTAATGACTTTGTATTCAATCCAAAATTATATCAGTGATATTCGTTTAATAACTAAAGAAGAAACAATTGAAAAAAATATAATTGATCGAATTAAACCGTTATCTAAAAAATTAGTGAAAAATAAAAGTTGGATTAAATCTGAATATTTTGATGTAGATACGAAACAAGGTTTTGGATTGCATCTATTACATGAAGAAATAGATCACAGTTTGGCAGTTTTTGTGATTGCATGGGCTCCTGATAAAGGTTTAGCTCCACATAACCATAAGACATGGGCAGTTGTTTCTGGTATCCAGGGACAAGAACATGAGACTAATTATAAAAGAATTGATGATGGATCTAAAGAAAGTTATGCACATTTAATCAAGACGCATGAAGAGACTTTATATCCTGGTGATGCTTCTTGTTGTTTACCTGAAGATATTCATAGTGTTTGGAATAATGGTAATGAAACAGCACTTTCACTTCATACTTATGGAATGCACCTTAATCATACAGGAAGATCTATTTTTGATATTAGTCAAAAAACAGAAACTCCCTGTATAGTTAAAGTTCAAAATTAATTATTAATTTATCATCAATAGTTTCCTAAAAGCTTTATTAACCTTGAAAACATGTTTGGTTTTGTTCACCTAAACCTTCAATACCTAATTTCATTTTATCGCCTGCTTTCAAGAAAACAGGTGGTTTCATTCCTCCCCCAACACCGGGTGGGGTACCTGTAGCAATTACATCACCAGGATTTAAACTCATAAATTGTGACAGGTAACAAACAATATGTTTTGCAGAGAAAATCATAGTTTTTGTTGAGCCATCTTGCATTCTTTTGCCGTTAACATCGAGATACATTTTTAAGTTTTGTACGTCACTTATTTCATCTTTAGTAACTAAGTATGGTCCTGTAGGCCCAAAAGTGTCACAAGATTTTCCTTTAGTCCACTGCCCTTCTTTTTTTAACTGAAACTCTCTTTCTGAAACATCATTTATCACACAGTATCCAGCAATATATTCTTCTGCATCCTCTTCATTTATATACTTAGCTTTTTTCCCAATTATAATTCCAAGCTCAACTTCCCAGTCTGTTTCAACAGACTTTCTTGGTATTTCAATGTTGTCATTAGGTCCAACTACGGCAGATGTTGCCTTTGAAAATAATATTGGCTCACTGGGTACTGGCATCCCAGTTTCTGCTGCATGATCAGAATAATTTAACCCAATACAAAGGAATTTTCCAATATCACCCACACAAGCTCCTATTCTTGTATCATCAGAAATAATTGGCAATCCAGATAAATCTATAGAAGCAATTTTTTTTAAACTCTCCTCATTTATAGTTTCACCGTTAATATCTTTCACATAATTAGAAAGGTCTCTAATTTTGCCATCTTTATCTAAAATTCCTGGTTTTTCTTTTCCAATTTCCCCATATCTTAATAACTTCATTTTTTTTCCTTTCCTAAATAATAATTCAACAAAAATTTATAATAATTACATACAAATACCGCCATCAATAATATGAAATTGTCCAGTAGTAAAAGCTGAGGCATCACTACCCAAATAAGTAGCTAAGCTTGCAACTTCTTCAGCTTCTCCAAAACGACCCATAGGTTGTCTAGCAACAAATTGCTTTCTAGCTTCTTCATAATCACCCATATCTTTAAGTCGCTGTTCTAAAGATGGACTTTGTATTGTTCCAGGACAAATTGCATTACACCTTATTCCATAGTTGATATAGTCAGCTGCCACAGATTTTGTAATGCCTAAAACTGCTGCTTTAGATGCTGAGTAAATAAACCTATTTGGAATTCCTTTGGTAGAGGAGGAAACGGACGCAATGTTAATGATTGAACCACCACCTTTATTTATCATTATGGGGATAATTTCTCTGATCATATGGTACATTGATTTGCTATTAAGGTTAAATGCAAAGTCCCATTCATCATCGCTGGATTCTAATATAGTTCCGTTATGAACAATTCCTGCACAATTAAACAAAATATCAGGAGCTTTTACAGAATGAACTAATGATTTGATAGCTGCGTGATTTGTTACGTCAAGAACATGTGTTTCGTCTACTATTCCATTTAACTCTAATAAACTTTCATTATTAATATCTGTGGCAATGACATATGCACCTGCTTTTGCAAAAGCAATAGCAGTAGCTTTCCCAATGCCTTGACCGCTAGCAGTTAATAGAGCTGTTTTACCTTTTAAATCAATCATCATTATTTGTCCTCACATAGTAGCTCCAATTTGCCAGGGTACAAACTCTAAGTCTCCAAGACCTTGACGCTCAGATTTTGATTTTTCACCTGAAGCAACCCTGACAATTAAATCAAATATTTCCTGACCTACATCCTCAATGGATTTGTTTTCAGTAATAACTTTACCTGCATTTACATCCATATCCTCTTCCATTTTACTATACATATCAGTGTTTGTAGCAATTTTTATGGATGGAGAAGGTTTGCAACCAAAGCATGAACCTCTACCTGTGGTAAAAGTAACAACATTACAGCCACTTGCTATTTGACCGGTAACAGATGCCGGGTCATAGCCTGGACTATCCATAAACAAGAACCCTTTTTTTTCTGCCTGTTGTGCATATAACAGGACATCATTTAATGGTGTTGTTCCACCTTTAGCAGCAGCACCTAATGACTTCTCTAATATTGTTGTTAAACCACCAGCCTTATTCCCTGGAGATGGATTATTATTAAGACTACCTTTATTTCTTTCAACGTAATCTTCCCACCATAATATTCTTTCTACTAGTTTTTTTCCTACCTCAGGGGTTATTGCTCTTCTTGTTAACATATGTTCTGCTCCATAAATTTCTGGAGTTTCTGCTAATATAGCTGTCCCGCCATTCTTAACTATTAAATCAGCGGCATGTCCTAGTGAAGGGTTTGATGTTATTCCAGACCAGGCGTCTGAGCCTCCACATTGTAAAGCTACACTAAGGTGTTCTACTGATTGATCAGTACGCTCAATTAAATTTACTTGAGGAAGCATATCTTCAATACACTCAATTCCTGCTCTAATTGTTTTTCGTAAGCCACCCATATCTTGTAAAGTCATTGTTTTAAAAAAAGGGTTTTCATGTAAATTAAAAGCGTCAAGTAGAAATTTAATTTGATTAGCTTCACAACCTAAACCAATTAGCAAAATCCCAGCAAGATTAGGGTGTTGTATATATCCTAAAAGTACTCTTTGAAGAGCATCAAACCCATCACCAGAGTCCGCCATTCCACAGCCTGTACCATGAGTGAAAGACACTACACCATCTACGTTTTTGTATTTTGATAGCTTTTCTTTTGTAAAAACTTCAGCAATATTTTTTGCTGCTGTTGCAGAACAGTTTACTGATGTAAGTATTCCTATATAATTTCTAGTGCCAACCTTTCCATTTGGACGTTTGTATCCTCTGAAGGTTGGTCTGTTTTTGGGTTCTATCATATTAGGTAATTTTATAGATGTAGAAAATTCATAATCATGATCTGTTGATTGAAAGTCTGTATTGTTAACATGTACATGTTCGCCTGCAGAAATTTCTTTGCTAGCAATCCCAATTAGTTGATCATATTTGATAATTTTTTCGCCTTTGGATATTTTTTTAAGTGCAATTTTATGGCCTTTGGGAATTTTATTTATACTGTCTAGACCTTGTGTGGTTTCTCCAATCTCAATATCTTTCAATGCTGTAGCAACATTGTCATTATTATTAAGCTTAACTGTTAATTTTTCACCACTAATCATTTCTTCCCCCAACTAATAAATTAATACTGAAATTATCTTTTGATTTTTTTAAAATCAAGTATCATTGTTTACAGTATTTAAATAAATATAACGTTAAGATATACATACTATTTTTAATTTATTTTATAAACTCTAATTATTTATTTAGAGTAATTTAATTTGGAGCAAAATCATGTCAGGTAAAAAATTTAATCCTAAATATAGAAGTCAACAATGGTTTGACAACCCAACAAATCCTGGAATGACAGCATTGTACCTTGAAAGATCAATGAACTTTGGATTAACTCCAGATGAGTTAAGGTCTGGCAAACCAATTATAGGAATTGCTCAAACAGGATCTGATATTTCTCCATGTAACAGAGTTCATATAAAATTAGCCGAGAGGGTCAGAGAAGGAATTAGAGCCGCTGGAGGAATAGCATTTGAGTTTCCCGTACATCCTATTCAAGAAACACTCAAGAGGCCAACTGCAGCTGTTGATAGAAACCTAGCTTATTTAGGCTTGGTTGAAATTTTACATGGATACCCTCTAGATGGTGTTGTTCTAATGACAGGTTGCGACAAGACTACGCCGTCATGTTTAATGGCTGCAGCAACTGTTGATCTTCCTGCAATTGTTCTCAATGGTGGTCCAATGTTGGATGGCTGGCATAACGGAAAACTAGCTGGGTCTGGAACTGCTGTTTGGGATAGTAGGGTAGAATTAGCTGCAGGAAGGATAGATTACGAACAATTTATAGACATTGTAACAAGTTCTGCTCCATCAGATGGACATTGCAATACAATGGGAACAGCTTCAACAATGAATTCTCTTGCCGAAGCATTAGGAATGAGTTTGACGGGAAATGCTAACATACCTGCACCATACAGAGAACGAGGACAAATGGCCTATAAAACTGGGTTGCGAATTGTAGATATGGTTGAGGAAGATCTAACTCCATCTCAAGTAATGACTAGGCAGGCTTTTGAAAATGCTATTGTTGTAAACTCTGCTATTGGCGGTTCAACAAATGCTCAAATTCATATTACAGCAATAGCAAGACACGTAGGAGTTGATTTGGAAACAGATGCATGGCAGCAGGTTGGATATGATATTCCATTAATGGCAAATATACAGCCTGCTGGTGAGTATTTATGCGAAAGTTATCATAGGGCAGGTGGAACAGCAGCTATTATGTCTGAACTTCTTGATAATGACAAAATTCATGGTGATGTTTTAACTGTAACTGGTAAAAGAATGTCTGAAAATCTTAAGGGTATTACAATTAAAGATGAAAAAGTTATTACACCATTTAATAAACCAATGAAGCAAAAAGCAGGTTTTGTTGTTTTAAAGGGTAATCTTTTTGATTCAGCTATTATGAAAACTTCGGTTATTTCTAAAAGTTTTAAAGATAAATTTTTAAACCGACCTGGTAAAGAAGGAATATTGGAAGGAAATGTTATAGTGTTTGAAGGTTCTGAAGATTATCATGACCGTTTGAATGATAAAAGTCTAAACATGAATGAAAATTCTATATTAGTGATAAGGGGTGCGGGGCCAGTAGGTTGGCCTGGTTCTGCAGAGGTTGTAAATATGCAACCTTCAGATGAGTTAATAAAACAAGGGATTACAGAATTACCATGTATTGGAGATGGAAGGCAGTCAGGAACATCAGGAAGCCCTTCTATTCTTAATGCTTCACCAGAAAGTGCTACTGGAGGTGGTTTGGCCTGGTTGAGAACAGGGGATAAAGTTGTAATTGATTTAAACAAATGTACAGCAAACATGATTGTTAGTGATGATGAGATAGAGGAAAGAAAAAAAGATGGTGTTCCCGTATACCCAGAAAGTCAAACACCTTGGCAAGAAATTCAAAGAAACTATGTAGGAGAGCTATCTGGTGGCGGAGTTCTTGAAAACGCTGTTAAATATCAGAAAGTAAAAAACTCTTTACCTAGGGATAATCATTAAAATTAATGTCAACTATAAAAAAGGAAATTCTAGTCGTTGGCCTTGGGTCTATGGGGTTGGGAATTGCTCAGTCTCTTCTGCGAGCAGGTTATAAAGTTTATGGACAAGATAAGAACCCTAATCAAGTCGAAAAATTTATAAAATACGGTGGTATAGACACAAATATCCCTGTTGATAAACTTGAAGCTGTAATTATTGTTGTTTTAAATGAAAAACAAACAAGAGAAATCCTTTTTGGCAAAGATGGTTTGGCAAAAAAATTGAAAACTAATTCTCTTATTATGGTTTGTACAACTGTATCTCCAAACTTTGCTAAAGAGATGGAAGTTCTAAGTAACAATGAAAATCTTTTGTATTTAGATGCTCCTATCTCTGGAGGATCAAAAAAGTCTGCAGAGGGAAAATTGTCATATATGATTTCTGGAAAAAGAAAAGCATTAGATGTGGCTAAGCCAATTTTAAGTGCAACATCTGAAATGATTTTTGAATTTGGAGAAAATACTGGATCAGGCTCTGCTATGAAAGCTGTTAATCAGATGCTTGCAGGAATTCATATAGCTGCGATGGCTGAAGCTATTACTTTTGGAATAAGTCAAGGCATAGAACCACAAAAGTTTTTAGAAGTTATTTCAAAATGTGCTGGTACATCATGGATGCTTGAAAATAGAACACCACATATTATTGAAAATGATTATACACCAAAATCTTCAATTAACATCTGGCCTAAAGACTTGGGTATTGTTTTAGATATAGCTAAAAACTCTAGTTTTTCTGCCCCGCTTACAGCAGTTGCTTTACAACAATTTATTGCAGCTGCAGGCAGTGGGTTAGGAAATGAAGATGATGCTGCTGTTGCCAAGATTTATGCTAGAAATGCGGGCATAGACTTGCCTGAAAAAAATTGATTAAACAACAGCTGAAATTAATGGTTTATCTTCAAAATAGTTTTCAATGTTATCATAGACAAGCTGTCCCATTGCATTTCTAGTTTCAACAGTTCCTGAAGCAATGTGTGGCAGTAAAACTGTATTGTTTAGTTTCATTAACTTTTTGGGAATATTTGGTTCATTGGTGTAAACATCTAATCCAGCAGCTAATATAAGTTTGTTTTCAAGATAATGTATTAAAGTTTCTTGATCTATTACTGAACCTCTAGCTACGTTAATAAGAACTCCGTCTTTTCCCAAAGCATCAAGAATTTCTTTGTTTATAAGTTTTTCTGTTTCCTTTCCACCAGGTGTGATAATACATAAAGTGTCGACTTCTTTAGCCAACTGATTTAAGTTATTAAAATATTTATATTTTACATTCTTTTCACTTCTTGAGTGATAAGATATTTCACATTTGAAAGCCTCTGCCCTCTTAGCAATAGCCTTTCCTATTCTACCCATTCCCACTATACCTAGTTTTGTTCCTGTGAATTTTTTTGTTAGAGGAAAATCTCCATCTGTCCAAGAGTTATTTCTAGCAAATGTATCAGCCTTAATTATTTGCTTGTAAACGCAAAGCATGAGTGCAATTGCAGTGTCTGCAACTTCATCGTTAAGAACTTCTGGAGTGTTTGTAACCTTAATGCCCAAGCTTTTAGCATAACTAATATCAATTGCATCATATCCGACACCATAACAAGCAATAATTTTTAAATTTGGCATGCTTTTCATTAAATCCGGAGTGATCTTATATCCTCCCATGACGGCAATAGCATCAATCTCTAATTTAATATCATTTAAGTATTTATCCTCATCATCCCGAAGCCATAACTTATAGGTATTAAAATTTTTATCAGCTAAATCAATAAAATACTGAGGCATATGAGACATAATTAATAGATTTTTTTGCATTTTAATGTTCTCCTTTAATGTTATATTATTGGCATATACTTTTTATCTATAATAGCGCCCTTGTGTTTTATCACTTCACTTGTTACAGAGTGAGCTCTTAAAATATTTTCTTCAATAGAAAAATTGTTGTTATGCATTAATGCTAGGAAAGATCCATTAAATGAGTCTCCTGCAGCAGTCATGTCTACTACTTTTCCATGAGGAACATTAATGACTTTTACTTCATTTGAGCCATTTTTTAAAAAAATTGAACTTTTATATCTAACTAATAATAGGTTATCATTTTTTAATATATCGAAAATTTCCAAAGGGTTTCTTATGCCAAACAAATCCCTTGCATCATCAAAAGAGATGAAATGGATATCAATATTTTTATTAATTTCTTTCAATAATTCTTGATTTTCAAATTTGTTAGAATGTAATTGAGGTCTATAATTAAAATCAAATCCTGAAATGTTTGCTGAGGAAGCTATTTCAATCAATTGTTTCTTTTGTTTTGAATCAAGAATTGCTGCAGAAATCCCGGAATAATAAAAAATATTTGATTTTTTGATTTGCTCTGCAAGCTCTTTGCCTTTCAGTCCTTGAAATATAAATTTAGAAGGAGATTCATTACGCCAATAAGAAAAACTTCTTTCTCCACTTTTGTTAATTTCAATAGAATATAAACCAGGTGGGTTTTTCCCATCAGTTCTGATATAATTACATTTAATTTTTTCTCTTTTAAACCTATCTATCATTTTCCTTGAAAAAGTATCGTTACTTAACGCAGTAGAAAAAAAAGTAGAGACTTCCTTATTGACTAATCTGGAAAAATAGACTGAAGAGTTATATGCGTCACCTCCAAAGTTAACTTGCATATTTGAACTAATCTTATCTAAAGAAGAAATATCTCCACTAAGTTCAATCATACATTCACCTAAAAAAACTGCTTTTTTATCCATAATTCGCATTCAAATTTTTTAAATAGTTAATTTAATACTCTTTATTCAAATCTAATAATTTACTCAATCTTTATTTTGAAATATGATAAATAGAT
>Ga0115566_10004341_pt1 | contig 11299 bp, 9 predicted proteins | sample COGITO_mtgs_1204_3_FD_87173 | JGI IMG/M metagenome (GOLD analysis project Ga0115566, IMG submission 87173) | Pelagic marine microbial communities from North Sea - COGITO_mtgs_120405 | ecosystem: Environmental > Aquatic > Marine > Epipelagic | place: Germany:Helgoland, sampling site Kabeltonne...
CCTGGCCTGGGGGATGCGGTTATTTAGCACCTCCAGCCACGCCATCTGCACCAATATCTCATGACTGCTATGAAGCAGACCTTCGGGAAGTCGCCGTACCAGCCCAAAAAATAGCGGCAGGTAACCCTGAGTCACGAGCAGCATGCCATGTTCTTCTAGCAACTCCTGCGCCCGCTCCTCTTCATTACCACTGGCCGCATGCTGAATCGCCTCCACCATAAGCTCCTGCTCCTCAAACCAGAGACTCGCGCGCCTGTGCAATTCAGCCTTTTCCCGGGGAAAATTGATTTCAAGCTGTTTGACGAGAAAATTGTGAAACAGGGGGTGTAGTCGGAACCAGTCAGTATGATCATCTAACTTCTGCAATAGCGGACGCAGCTCGATGTGATTCAGCAAGTTCTCGCCCGGCCGACCTTCACCGACGATAGCCTCGCACAGGGGAGCCGACAGCCGTTTGACAATGGCCGTCCGGGTAAGAAAATCCGCCAGCTCCTTTGGCATCAACGCCATTATCTCCTCTGAGAGAAAATCGGCGGAGCACTAAAGCAAAATGCATCGCTGATTCCCGCAAAGATAAATTATAGACAATATCTCTCACATAGAGACCATCATTTGGGTATTGCTGGAATTCGGCAGGCACATGGGTTGCGCTATTACTATGCACAGCAGCGCTACATTGTATTAAGTAACGGTCTTATGCCGCCAATGTTATGTGACGGTGAAAAACCAATACTGACTCAAACAGAGCAAGAACTAGATTTGAAGGCGAGGCTAATCGTTTCTCAAGAACTAGGTCACGACAGAATTAGTGTCACTTGCAACTATTTGGGTTAGCGAAAAAAAGCTCATTTCTCGTTCGATCTTACCCACAGAATTTCACTCCCCAACAGTTAACGGATTTTTTGGCTGATCCTTTTTTAATGGCTTCGCCATAGTCATGAAATTATGTGGATAAGGTCTACAGCTCTCATGTGGAAAAAGTCATGGATAACTCCTGCGGAGTTAACACACAACTTTTACGCACAATCGAGCAAAGCCTCGACTATATTCGTGAAGAATTTATAAGTTTTGGTTATTGGAATAAAAAATTACCGAGTGAATTAATTATTAATGCAATTCACGCCACTCTCAGTATTTGAATAATCGCGTTGAGCGGTCTCGTTAATCAGTGTGTATCGAGAGCGCTGAGGAGTTTCAAATCCGTGAAGTAGGCTCCTATTTACTTTAGTCACTATTTCCAACTTAGTACAAATGCGTTCACCCAATACACGCTTATTTTACAGTCGTTGAATCAATATATTTCTACTAATTTTTACTCAAAGAGAATCCTTCGGATGGGTAGATAATTTTTGTGTTGAGAGAATTATCTTTTATTATTTGAGGAGTGAATTCTGCCAAAGTTTTAATCATTTCTTTTGCTGCTGGAGATAGGGTTGTGTTTTTACGAGTAATGATACCAATGTCTCTAGTTTCCAGCGGTTTAGTCAAAGCGAACGACTTGATGATAGGGTCATTGGGAACGGCTAGCGATGGTAGAACTGTAATGCCGACGTTTGATTTGAGCATAGCGATTAATGTTGTCGTGTTAGAAAATTCGAATTTTGGGTTGCCAATAGCGCTCTGCATTTTCAATGACTGGGTTAATCCAGATCCCATGAAACTATATTTAGAAAGCTTATCCCAAGTTACTGATCTATTGTGTACTGCAATTTCATGATCTCTGTGACATACAACTTTATAGGTGTCTTCTAAGAATGGGTGAAAGCTCAGTTTTTTATTTGCATGCCAAAGACTCGCTATACCGAAGTCCACTTCGTTTGTTTCAACTCGGCTTTGAACGCCCTTAGAGTTGTCGTCGTAAACATGAATGCTGACATCTGGGTGGTTAGACGAAAACCTACGGATTATTTCCGGCATTACCTTTGAGGCTATTGATGCCACAACGGCAATGCTGACGTGGCCATAGCGACAATCTGCAACTGCGGTCATATCAGACATGGCCAAATCGAAATCAAGTATGAGTTTATTCACAATGGGCAGAAAGTTCTGTCCCTCTTTGGTTAAAGATACAGATCGAGTCGTACGCTCTAGTAAAGAAATGCCAATATAATCTTCGAGTTGTTTAACGGCTAGAGTAATCGCTGGCTGTGTTCGAGAAAGCTCATCTGCAGCTTGATTAAAGCTTCCAAGCTTTGCGACGACACAGAACGTTCGTAAATGATTGAGTGTAATGCTGTGATGTTTCATGGCTGTGTCACCGACTCCTGGTTTGTGATGCAAACGGTGTATATTATTATTTGGGCGTTAGAGTTCGATGATCGATTAATAAGTTAAAAATATCAATTGATATGATAAATTAATTGGAATTATTAAAGTAAAAGAGGTCAAATCTAGGATTATAAATAACACACTATGCATTTCTATAAGCTAGTCGCGCGCTGCATAGTCTAAGTTTGACCGACGAGTCAATGCAAAATACTAACCAGGAAGAAACATGACTATTATTAAGCATGAGAATTATATCGATGGCAAATGGGTGGCCAGCGAAACCTACACCGATAATATTAGCCCATCTGATCTGAATGACATTATCGGTAGTTATGCTCGCGGCGGTGTACGCGAGACAGAGCTCGCGATAGCCGCGGCTAATACGGCATTCGCTGGATGGAGTAACTCTGCCCCCGAAGAGCGCAAGGCTGTCTTAGATAAAATTGGCGCTGAGCTAATTGAGCGAAGTGCGGAGCTAGGCGAACTCCTCGCTCGTGAAGAAGGTAAGACGATTGCTGAAGGCGTAGGCGAGGTATATCGTTCTGGTCAATTCTTTCAATATTATGCAGCCGAAACGCTTCGTCAAATGGGCGAAGTAACTGATTCAGTTCGTCCAGGTGTCGATGTCGAAGCGAGGCGAGAGGCATTGGGAGTTATCGGTATTGTGACACCGTGGAATTTCCCTATGGCAGTTGCTGCGTGGAAAGTCGCACCTGCACTAGCTTATGGAAACACAGTGGTATTGAAGCCGGCAGAAATTGTGCCGGCTAGCGCGTGGGCTCTTGCTGAAATCATAAGCCGCAGCGGTCTTCCCGAGGGTGTATTTAACCTAGTAATGGGGCCAGGCAGAGAAGTTGGTGAGGCGATTAGTACTTCAAAAGACGTTGATGCAGTCACATTCACAGGCTCGGTGCCAGTGGGGCGCCGTATTGCCAAAAATGTAATTGAAAACATGGGCAAAATTCAACTGGAGATGGGGAGTAAAAATGCGCTGGTAGTTCTCAATGACGCTAATTTAGACACAGCTGTTCAATGTGCTATAGCTGGAGCATTTTCAGGTACTGGCCAAAAGTGCACCGCCTCATCAAGATTGATCGTTGAAGAAGGGGTTTATGATGACTTTATCGATTTGATGGTTAAGGAGATGAAAAAGCTCAAAGTTGGTAACCCAATGGAAGAGGGAATGCAAATTGGTTCTCTTGCGAGCGAGTCACAGTTCAACGATGTGCTTGGCTATATTGAACTGGCTAAGTCAGAGGGTGCTGTTTTAGTAGCCGGTGGAGATACTTTAGATATTCAGCCAAAAGGATACTACCTTGCACCGACCCTTTTCAAAGATACTTCTAATGATATGAAAGTAAATCGTGAAGAGATTTTTGGTCCAGTGGCCTGTGACATTAAGGCACGAGATTACGATCATGCTTTGGAAATGGCAAATGACTCAGAATTTGGTTTAACGGCCGGCATTATTACCGAGTCTCTTGCTCGTTCTGCACACTTTAAACGGCACGCTAAATCAGGTTGCGTTATGGTTAACTTACCAACGGCCGGAACAGATTATCATGTGCCGTTTGGTGGAAGGAAAAACTCAAGTTATGGGTCGCGTGAGCAAGGCACTTATGCTGCTGAATTTTATACAGTTGTTAAAACCAACTACAGCAAGCCGTACTAATCAGGGGGTAATGCAATGTCTGATCAAAATGTCATTGTCGATGGGTTGCAGTATGTTAATTGGGACCGAAGACTATTCGAAAAGACTCGTGACAGTGGTATCAATGCCGTTCATGTAACGATCGCCTATTGGGAAAATTTTCGGGAAGTGGTTGAGAACATAACTCAGTGGCATCGCCATTTTGAAAACAATGCCGATTTGATTATGCCGGCACGCAGCGCTGCAGACGTGCTAGAGGCAAAAAAGCAGAATAAGGTTGGTATTATTTTTGGCTTTCAAAATTGCTCACCAATTGAAGATGACCTTTCGTTGATCAAGGTATTGCACGAGCTAGGCGTTAGAATTATGCAGCTTACTTATAATAACCAAAGCTTATTAGCGACGGGTTGTTATGAAGAGCATGATTCTGGAGTCACACGATTTGGTAAGCAGGCGATTAGAGAAATGAACCGAGTCGGTATGGTTATCGATATGTCTCATTCTGCTGAGCGCTCTACCTTAGAAGCGATTGATATATCCGAGCGACCGATTGCTATCACACATGCGAACCCTCTCTTTTTTCACAATGCTCTTCGGAATAAATCCAATGACATCTTAAAAGCTCTCGGTGAATCGGGTGGCATTATAGGGTTTAGCTTATACCCATTTCATTTAAAGAATGGTTCTGATTGCACCTTACAAGATTTTTGCCAGATGATTGTAGACGCGGCTGACATAGTCGGCATTAACCAAGTGGCTATTGGCTCTGATTTATGTGAGCAGTGGGATTATTCAAAACTTGAATGGATGCGAAGCGGGCGTTGGACATTTGGTGCTGATTACGGTGAGGGGTCAGCCGCAAAAAAGGAATGGCCCAAGCAGCCTGATTGGTTTACCGGGTCGCAAGATATTAAAAATATAGCGACGGGTCTATCCGCCGTAGGACTAGATAGCAATGATGTTAATAAAGTTATGGGAACGAATTGGTTGAACTTTTTTGATCATTCGTTCGACCCACGTTGTAATAAATAAGCGTGCTGCGAAAATTATGAGTGATATTGATAGAAGTCAAAAACGAGACCACGATACCGTCATTGAGTCGTCGCAGGCGACACGGCAAATAGATTGGAAAACGCAATGTATAAGTGGTGGTTTCTTGATTGCTTTTTTGGTGGTCGCGTCAACAAGTATGGAGTTGTTATCACAGGCAGTAAATGTAGCGTTCAATTGGTCAACCCAGTTATTCGGAGCCTATTGGCAGTTTTTATTATTAGCAACCTTCTTGATTGGAATAGCTCTTGCGATTAGTCCTTACGGCAAAGCTAAGTTAGGGGGTATGGCGCAGCCGGAAATTAGTACATTTAAGTGGCTGAGCATGATTATGTGTACTCTTTTAGCTGGAGGAGGCGTTTTTTTTGCAGCCGCTGAGCCGATTGCACACTATGTTTCAACGCCGCCGCATTTCTTAGGTAATGCGGATTCTTTAAATCCCGTTTATGTAAGTTTGGCGCAAAGTTATTTGCATTGGGGGTTTTTGGCATGGGCCATATTAGGGAGCTTGACGACCACCGTGCTCATGTATTTGCACTATGAAAAAGGCTTGCCATTAAGACCGAGAACCTTACTGTATCCAGTGTTTGGGCAACGAGTTGTTACAGGCTGGATTGGGTCAATTGTCGATGCTTGTTGTATTGTATCTGTTGCTGCAGGAACCATCGGGCCAATCGGTTTTACTGGGCTTCAAGTGGGGTATGGTCTGTCTGAAATCATTGATATCGATAATAGTTCGACACTTCATCTTTCGATAATATTTGCGCTTGTGGGAATCGCTACTATCTCAGCTATTTCAGGGATCAATCGAGGAATTCAGTTCCTCAGTGCTCTGAATATTATTATCGCCATCGGTTTGATGGTATTCATTTTTGCGTTTGGGCCTACCTCTTTCATACTAACGAGCTTTGTAGAATCGTCAGTTCTCCATCTCAAAGAATTTTTTCCGATGACTGTCTTTCGAGGTGATAAACAGTGGCTAGATAGTTGGACTGTCTTTTTCTGGGGCTGGTTTCTAGGCTATGGTCCTCTCATGGCGATGTTTATAAGTCGCATCTCAAAAGGGCGCAGCATTCGACAGATAGTATTGTGTTTGTCTGTATTGGCGCCGGTGGTAACCGCATTCTGGTTTACGATCGTTGGCGGTTCTGGGTTGTTTTATGAAACAAGCTCCCCCGGAAGTGTTGTTGCGTCGTTTGAGGGTTTTAATATGCCGGCGGCTCTACTTGCGATTAGCCAACAATTGCCCATGGGTTTTATAGTGTCGTGTTTATTTCTTGTGCTAACGACACTTTTCGTAATTACCACAACGGACTCTATGGCGTATACGATTTCTATGGTTGTTGTCGGGTCAGATTCTCCACCAACTCCTTTGAGAGCATTCTGGTGCGTCATGATGGGGGTTATCGCCGCAATATTAGTGTCGCTAGGGTCTGGAGGAATAGGCGCGCTGCAATCTTTTATTGTCGTAACCGCTGTTCCTGTCTCTTTGGTTTTGTTGCCATCATTGTGGGCGGCACCTTCCATCGCAAGAAAATTGTGGATTGAACAGTCGAGTACCGGGGCATGATGAAGTTCAGGAGCTAAATATGATTGAGTTAATTAAAGAGTCTGGCATCCCTCTATTGCCCACAAGGCCTCCAGCGACAGTGATGGATATAAATCGTTTAGGAAGCATGCACCAGTGTCGGCTGAGTTTTATGCGAAGTCTCATGCGAAAAGTTATGCGAGAGAAATGGTCGATTAAACCAAGCGTCATAAAGCTTGATGATCATGGTTATGGTGTGATTGTCTATCGAGTCGACACAGGTAAAAATATTTATAGTTTTGTACTTTTCTCTAACCACCTCGATGACGATAAGCGTAATGACCGAGTAATCGCAGAAGAGTGGGACGTCACCATGACGTTGTGTATTGGTGATGTTACACGTGATGACATTGACCAAATGCGCGAAAACGTACCCAAGCAAGAAGCGGGTCGCGTAAACTCAAAAATGATCGTCTTGTCACGAGGCAATAAGAGCTCTCGCAATTTTGACTATGTTGTTTCTGAGCTTTCTTCTGGGCATCAGCCTGATAAGCAGATGCTCACAAAAGTTGGTTATCTTTATAGAACAACCGCTGTTTACGGAAGCGGTAAGTTTGGCATGGCCGACTGGGAAAAAGTAAAACAAACCTGCCCCGAATTCGCAACCCCGTTCTCGGCTGAGATGTTTGTGTGTTTTATGCTAAGGCACTTTAGTATTGATCAAGCCGAGCGCTTGGCATCCATTCAGTCACCAAGCACCGCTGTAGCTATGGATGATGACATAAAACGCTATATTGGCATTGGCAACTCAACCGGCCTAGGGATGGCACCTTTTTTGATTCGACACCCTAAACTTATCAGTCGGTGGTTGTGGGTGCGTGAGCAGGCGTTAGCAAGAATAAGTACCTTTGGCGATGTAAATAGAGATAAGGTTAACAAGCTAGTAAAAATTTTTGTTAAAGCCCAAAAACACTTGGAAGAAACAGAAGTTCCAGATGAAATACAGACCAAACGCAATGACGTGCTTAAATCCGAATTAGCGCAGGTAATTGCCTTCTTACCTGATTTCAGTTGCGCCAATCAACGATGGGATACTTTCGTAGAGCATATTGGCACGCATTTTAGTTTTGAAACTCAAGAAGTGGTTAGTTCTTCCTTAATGGAGCTATACCCTGATTTAGTGGATGACCTAGAAGACAATTTGACTGTCGATGAACACTATAGACTGCAACCTGCGATGACGTTGTCTGAACTAAAGCAGATAATTGAGGTCAGCTATGATTGGGCCTTGGAAATCGATTTTTCAACTAAAGATGCTAATCATTTCTTCTGGTATTTTTCCGAGGAAAAAATGGAGCCCCGTTTGGGAGACCGATATAACGAACCGGGAGAAGACAAAGAAATGCCACTAATAATCGGCCGCCTTGTACGTGATTGCTATAACAAACTTATGGATGACGTCGTTGAATATAGCCCGAATGAAATGATCGCCTATTTTTTGCTCAGACGACCAGAACTAAGCGGTATTGTGACTAGAATTCAAGCAATGTCAGCTGAGCCGATGGGTGAAATCCGAGGCAACCTTGCTGATATTAATATGCGCCCCTTAGACTTATTGCGCTGTAAATTGTCTTTCTTTGGCGTTAGTAAATTTGATCCAAAGTCGAAGCTTTGGGTGAGGAACACTATGTTTCAAGGCGCTCCAATAGTGTCTGATATAGGCAAAACGTATCATGATGATTGGTACTTTCCAGTTGCTAGTGGTGTGTAGTAATAATGAAGATTTCAAAGAACGAATTGACCTCGTTGCTAAAGCAAGCCTTTCAGGGGTGTGGCTTCAGCACTGGTGTCTATGAAACGGCTGCAACTACAGTGGTTTGGTGTAAGACCCATGGTTTTGATATTTCATCGGCTTTAACGGCTGAGAAAATGGCTGGCTTCCAGGCTCATACAAAATCCAATGTCAAAATTTTAGTTGATAGCCAAGACGAGTTGTCTGTTGATTTTGGTGGAGATAGTTTTATTGTCTCTGGCGTTCTTATGGCTGAATTGGTTTACGCTAAATCTATTGCTGCTGGCTTATGTTTGGGTAAGTTTATTGATTGCCCAGATCGAAAACTAGTCTCAAAAAGCGTTGCTGATTTTGGACAACGGGGCGTTCATTGCACAGCCTATTGGCGCGACAATGAGGATCCAAATTTAATAAATGTGACGCGAACGGTTGATGGTAACTGGTGTCCTGAATACGCTCGGTATCTCTCTGCTGAGCCTAGCGATAAACGAGTAGTAGAGCTTGATCAATCGTCGCTCTATTTGGTTTGCGCAGACACCTCTGCTGCTATGGACGAGTACCTTTTAAGCGAGTGCGACGAAATTATAGGCAAGCCATTTCAGTATTGGCTGTCCGAAGGTATTAAGGCCAATGAGAGATCCTCTTTAATGGATGGTATCGACATCACACCTGAACTCTGGGATTTACTCGGGGGGTATCGAGATAAAGTGCTTGTTGAGTCTACTGATGAATCACGAAAAGGTGCCGGCGCATAGTTACTGAATGGCTCGCCAGGGTTAGATTAACCGTAGCGTACAACGAGAAAGTTTTTGTTTTTAAAAAGTTGCGTAGGCGGCGGCGAGAGCTTTTATTTTCTAACCTAAACCACAAAAATTACTTATATGATTGAACACAACTTAAGTCTTGAAGACGTAAAACTAATCACCGAACAAGCCTTGATTGGCGCCGGCACTAATGAAGAGAATGCGAAATCTGTTGCTAGATCAACAGTATTGGCTGAGCGCGATGGAATTCGAAGTCATGGCCTGATGTATGTGCCGATTTACGCCGAACATGTGCAGTGTGGCAAAGTTGATGGCAATGCTCAGCCGGTTGTGTCTAGCAAGCGCAAAGGTGCCATAACGGTTGACGCTAAACACGGCTTTGCGCACCCAGCTATCGACGCGGGGTGGAGCGCACTGGTCGAAGCGACTAAGGAAGTCGGTATCGCCGCGTTAACCATCCATAATTCCTATAATTGCGGTGTCTTAGGTCACCATTCTCAGCGCATAGCAGAAGAAGGTTTTGTGGGGTTGTGCTTTACCCACGCACCAGCGTCAATTGCTCCCATAGGAGCGAAAACTGCGGTAATTGGAACGAACCCATTTGCATTTTCTGTTCCAGATGGTAACGGCGGAGTGGCATTGTCGATTGACCAATCGGCAAGTGCTGTCGCTAAGTCAGAGATATTGATGCGTTCAAGAACTGGGGAATCGATTGAAGAAGGCTGGGCTCTAGATCAAAATGGTAATCCGACGACCGACGCTAATGAAGCTCTTAAAGGGTCTATGGTTCCTTCTGGCGGGTACAAGGGGTTTGGGGTCGGTTTGATGGTCGAGGTGTTGGCGTCATGTTTGGCTGGGGCCGTACTAAGCAAAGAGGCAAGCCCATTTTCTGGAACACAAGGCGGACCTCCAAGTACGGGGCAGTGCTTTATCGCATTTGACCCATCCGCGTTTTCAAACCAAGGTTTTGCAAAACAAATTAACTCACTAGTTGATTCGATCGAGAGTCAAGAAGGTGCACATTTACCCGGTTCAAAAGGTAAGCGCAATCGACTTGAAACGGAAACACGGGGTGTTGTTGTAACAGATGATTTACTTGTGCGAATCCGGACCTTTATAGGCACCTAGTTTTTAAAACACCTCTCTACCGCCGCTAATTCAGTTTATGCGGTAGATTCGCGATAACTAAAAATAATATTTTCCTATATAAAGAACTTATCTATTAGCTGGACTTATTAATTGATTTAATTTTCTGATTGGAAACAATCGAATATTTATTTGATTATCGATGCTTAATAGTTAAAGCAATCAAAGAGAGGATAGCGTCAATGAATAAAAAAACTAAAATTAGTGTCGCAATAGCTGTATGTTTAGCAGGATCGAGTGGCATTGCTCATGCAAAGCCCGCGCTTGAAGAGATAGTGGTAACAGCTACGAAACGTAGCGCGAGCGCTCAGGATGTTCCTGTGGCAGTTACCGCATTGGGCGGCGAGTCGTTAGAACAACTGAACGTTACCAGTTTTGACGACTATGTAAAATATTTACCGAATGTGACAAGCGGTGGTCGCGGCCCCGGCCAAAACGAAATTTATATTCGTGGTGTTGCTTCCGATGCGAGTACCATTTCGGTAGCCGAGGCTCAAGGAAGTGCTCCTACCGTGGCTTTGTATTTAGATGAGCAACCCGTTTCTGCAGGCGGTCGTAATCTCGATATTTACGTAACCGATATCGAACGTGTAGAAGTATTGGGTGGCCCACAGGGCACCTTGTTTGGCGCAAGTTCTGAAGCAGGCACAGTGCGTATTATTACTAATAAACCCAATCTTGGCGCCTTCGAAGCGGGTGTGGATGCGAGCATTTCGAGCACCAAAAGTGGTGATGCAAGTAACTCGACTGAAGCCTATATTAATATTCCTTTTATCGAAGACAAATTGGCTGTTCGGATCGCTGCATACAATGACAATCAAGGCGGTTATATTGATAATGTACTTGGAGTGACCACAATTGATCCCGTCGTCGTAAATCAAAATCGAGCTCCCTTTGGCGTGGGCGTTCCAACCGATGGAAGCATTTCTATTGAATCAGCGAGTAACTTAGCCTTGGTTGAAGATGACTTCAATGATGCAAGCTATCAAGGTGCACGAATTGGTGTTAAATATGCGATCAACGATAACTGGGATGTTTTATTACAACATACACAGCAAACTTTAAAAGCTGATGGTGTGTTTGATTTCGACCCTGCTGTC
>Ga0115566_10004343_pt1 | contig 11294 bp, 10 predicted proteins | sample COGITO_mtgs_1204_3_FD_87173 | JGI IMG/M metagenome (GOLD analysis project Ga0115566, IMG submission 87173) | Pelagic marine microbial communities from North Sea - COGITO_mtgs_120405 | ecosystem: Environmental > Aquatic > Marine > Epipelagic | place: Germany:Helgoland, sampling site Kabeltonne...
CCTTAATAAGGTCACTGATGGTTTCTATGATGAAATCGCTTTCTTCTTCATTGATATTCAATGGCGGCACCAGTCTGACAACATTGCCTGATGCCACATTAATTAATACGCCCTTGTCTCGGGCCTGAGCGACCAGTTCTGCACAGGGCCGGTCCATTTCAACGCCAATCATCAGGCCGCTGCCGCGAATGGCGACAACATGCGGGCTGCTTTGCAGTTGCATACTTAAGCCGAATTTTATTCGGTCACCCTGCACGCAGGCATTAGCTAGCAGATCTTCTGCCACTATGGCTTCATATACTGCTAGCGCTGCAGCACAAGCCAGCGGGCTTCCACCAAAGGTGGTGGCATGATGTCCGGGTTGAAAAATTTGTGCAGCTTTGCCACTGGCGAGACAGGCACCGATGGGGAAGCCGTTGCCCAGGCCTTTGGCCGTAGAGAGCACGTCGGGCAAAATATTATTATGCTGGTAGGCAAAATACTTGCCGGTTCTGCCATTGCCAGTCTGCACTTCATCCAGCATCAACAACATCTCATTATCGTCACAAATGCTGCGCAACTTGCTCAGGTAATCAGAAACCGGGATGCAGATGCCGCCTTCACCTTGAATCGGTTCAACCAGCACAGCCACAATATTGGTATTGTTTTTGATGCATTCTTCAACAGCAGGAATGTCACTAAAAGGGACCCGGTAAAAGCCATCCAGAAAAGGGGCAAAGCCTCCCTGATGACGGTTGCTGTGGGTCGCCGTGAGGGCGCCCATGGTACGGCCATGAAAGGCGCCTTCCATAACGATGATGCCAGGGAGGTCAATATTTTTACTGTGTCCATACATGCGCGCCATTTTAATGGCCGCTTCATTGGCTTCGGCCCCTGAATTACAGAAAAAGACACTGTCCATGCCGGAAGCCTGGCACAGCTTTTGAGCGAGTTCTTCCTGCAGGGGAATACCATAAAGGTTAGATGTATGGACCAGCTTTGCTACTTGTTCCTGAACCGCCTTGATAAAACCGGGATGGTTGTGGCCAAGTGCGCACACGGCAATGCCGCTAATGGCGTCGAGATATTTATTGTCATCACTGTCATATAGCCAGGAACCTTCACCGCGCACAAAATCCACCGGAATCCGGTTATAGGTATTCATCATGGCATGTGTATCTTTCATTTTCACTATCCCCAGAAACGAAAAGGGCAGCCAAAGCTACCCGGGAAAGGCGAGAATTCTAATGAAAGGGGGCACAAGTTACAAGTTACAAGGTACAAGTGGGCAAGGTTCAGAATCAGCAATTAATTCACTTTCAACTTGTACCTTGTATCTCTAGTCTGACGCGCTTTTCCTCATATGTCATATAATCGTCTCATGAATCCAATTGAACTCAGTTTATTCGTCAGTCGCATGGAAGCCGTTTGCGATGAAATGGGCGTAGTGCTGCAACGCACGGCTTTTTCACCCAATATCAAGGATCGTCTGGATTTCTCCTGCGCCCTGTTTGATAAGCAAGGTCTTCTTTGCGCGCAAGCTGCCCATATTCCGGTGCACCTTGGCAGTATGGCCTTTGCCATGGCCGACATAGTAGGACGTTTCGAATGGGCAGCCGGTGACGTGCTGGTCCTGAATGACCCCTATCTTGGCGGGACGCATTTACCGGATGTAACTATTGTTGCCCCGGTATTTGTGGATGGGGAGCTGGCAGCCTTTGCAGTGAATCGCGCACATCATGCCAACATTGGTTCAGACTCACCTGGCTCAATGCCAATCACCAGCAAGCTGGAAGAAGAAGGCATCATTATTTCTCCGCAACTATTAATAAAACAGGGGGAGCTGAATAAGACTGTCTGGCAAGCATTGGCGTCAGTGCATGGACAGAAAAATGCAACGAGTCTCGATGGTGATTTTGCCGCTCAGGTCAGCTCAGTGCGCACCGGCGTTTTACGTATGCAGGAATTGATCAGACAGCTGGGATTAATGCTTTATGGAGAAGGACTGGTTGAACTTAATGAATACGGTGAACGTGTTGCTCACGCTTGCCTGGATACTATTCCGGAAGGGTGTTTTGAATTTGAAGATTTAATGGATGATGATGGGCTCGGCGAAAAAGACATTCCTATTCGGGTAAAACTGAAGATTAGTAAACAAGCCATAGTTGTAGACTTTGCCGGCACCAGTGATCAGGTCGCGGGCAATATTAACTGCCCACTGCCAGTCGTCGCTGCCGCGGTCTACTATGTATTTCGTTGTCTCATGCCCAGCTACGCACCAGCCTGTGCCGGGCTGTTCAGCCCCATTGAAATAAAAGCGCCTTCAGGCTCGCTGGTGAATGCATGTCATCCAGCTGCGGTGGCAGCTGGCAATGTGGAAACCTCAACTCGCATTGTCGATGTGGTTCTGGGCGCATTGGAAAAAGCCTTGCCAGAGAGAATTCCCGCAGCCAGCCAGGGCAGTATGAATAATATTGCCATGGGATACAGGGGGCAGGACGGGGCAAATGACAGTTGGGATTATTATGAGACTTTAGCTGGCGGGCATGGCGCAGGGCCATATTTTGCCGGACTCAGTGCCAGGCATTCCCATATGACCAATACGCTGAACACCCCGGTCGAAAGTCTTGAAATGCATTACCCTATTCGTGTCAATCGTTATGCCATAAGGGATAACAGTGGCGGCAAAGGGCTTCATCAGGGTGGTGATGGACTCGTGCGGGAATATGAATTTCTGGCTCCTGCGCAACTTAGTTTGCTTACTGAACGACGTAGTCATGCTCCCTGGGGTTTGCAGGGTGGTGAGCCAGGAAAGCCGGGAGAGAACTTTTTAAATGGCAAAGCCTTACCCGGAAAAGCCTCTTTGCTTGTCGATAGCAAAGATCTGCTAAGCATCGCTACCCCGGGAGGGGGAGGTTGGGGCAAGCAATAAAGCCCTATCTATTAAAGGGTTTTTATACCCTAAATTCGTGTCGTATTTTCCTGCGGTTGTCATTGAAATCGGGTAAAATGCACCCACTAAAGCATACATCTAACTTCCATTTATCTATTTCAGGAATATCCATGAGCACCGAAGCATCCATTGAAGGCATCATTAAAGACCAAATCAACAACAATCCCATCATCCTTTATATGAAGGGTAATCCTAATGCGCCACAGTGCGGCTTCTCAGCGCAGTCTACCCAGATGCTGATGGCCTGCGGCCAGAAATTTGCCTACGTGGATATTCTCAGCAATCCGGATATCCGCGCCAATCTGCCAAAAGTGTCTGACTGGCCAACCTTCCCGCAGTTGTTTGTGGATGGAGAACTTGTTGGTGGCTGTGACATCATGACCGACATGTACGAGAAGGGCGAGCTGAAAACCTTGCTGGATGAATCTGCAGCCAGTCGTGGCGAAACGCAGGAAGAAAGCGAAGGTTAAATTACCTCAGTACAATATTTAGAATTTAATAAAAGCCGGGCTGATTGATCATCCCGGCTTTTTTGTTCCTGGTATAAATAAGCCTGGATATAATGCAAATGCTGTTGATAACGATTCTCATTAAGATTAAAATAATCCCAAAGAAGTAGATATCAAGTGATGTCAGTAATTCCGGAGTTTTAAAACTGATGAAAGTCAAAACCATTTCCCGCTTAGTGCTGTCGGTAACAATTGCCGGGACCTGGCCTGCATTGGCACAAAACATATCAACTCCTGTTTTTGAAGAAATTCTGATTACTGGTGGTAGAGAACGTATTGAACGTTTGCCAGGTTCTGCACATTATATTGACAGTGATCAACTGGCGACTTTTGCCTATTCTGATGTGCAGCGAATTGCTCGGGAAATCCCCGGGGTTTCTATTCAGTTGGAAGACGGTTATGGGCTCAGACCCAATATCAGTATTCGTGGGGTGACCACTGAGCGTTCCAGTCGAATAACGCTGTTGGAAGATAATGTATTGATAGCACCCGCACCTTATGCCGCCTCATCCGCTTATTACTTCCCCACGGCTGGTCGTTTTGCAGGTTTTGAAGTAGTTAAAGGACCTGCTGCGATTACTCAGGGCCCCTATACTATCGGTGGTGCACTGAACATGATTTCGACACCGATTCCACGCATGGCCCAGGGTAACCTTCTGGTGGAAAGGGCAGAGGATTCAACCTATCGCGTGCATGCCACTTATGGTGGCTACAATGCAGATGGCTTTGGATTTTTGGTGGAAACGCATCAATGGCAGTCTGATGGCTTCCAGACTATTGATCGTAGTAATAATGATACGGGTCTGGATGTGAAGGACTACACAGTGAAACTTGCCTGGGCGCCACAGGATTCTCGCCATAAGATGGAGTTGAAGCTGCAACTTGCTCAGCAGGATTCAAATCAGAGCTATCTTGGTTTGACTGATGCGGATTTTTCAGCAGATGCCTATCGTCGTTATGGGATATCTGATCTGGACAATATTAATACCGAGCACGAGCAGGTAATCCTGCGTTACGAATTTAATGCGACTGAAAATCTCAGGCTCAGTGCAACAGCATACAATAATGAGCATGCCCGCAGTTGGTACAAGACTGAAGGACTCGATCTGGATGGCAGTACAGATGCGGACTCTCTGAATCGGGTTGGCTGGGGCAATATAATCAATGACATCAACCAGGGTAATAGTCGGGATGGTTTCACAAGTGATCAATTGCAGTCCATTCTTGATGGCACACTTGATACACCTGTTGGCAGTATCGATGTGCGCGCCAACAACCGTGAATATTTTTCCAGAGGAGTTCAGTTCGGCTTGAATCTTGAAGGCGAAATAGGCGCCAGCTCTCACAGTTTGCAAGCAGGAGTGCGCCTGCATCGGGATGAAGAAGATCGTTTGCAATATGATTCTTCATACCAGCAGTTTAATGGTGCGCTTGTATTAAATGATGTTGGTGTGCTGGGTGCCGCCGGAAACAGAATTCAGGAGGCCCAGGCCTTGGCAGTTCATGTTTATGATCGTATTGAATGGGGAAACTGGTTAATTACTCCGGGTTTGCGTTATGAAGATATTGAACTTGGCCGCACGCGTTTTAATGGCGGGGTACAGCGTGACTATCGAGATGGACGCGAAAATAATGTACAAGTATTGTTGCCGGGGATTGGTGCCAGCTACAGGGTTAATGACAGTCTGACAGTTTTGGGGGGTGCTCATAAAGGGTTTACGACACCATCCAATTCCCCGGGCGTAGATGAAGAGCAAGCGATTAATTATGAAATGGGATTTCGCTTTTCAAATGCCTCAATCAGCACAGAAGCTATCTGGTTCCACAGTGATTATGAAAACCTGCTTGGTGTTTGTACCGCTTCTTCAGGAACCGATTGTATTATCGGCGATGCCTTTAACGGAGACGCTGCCACAGTAAACGGTCTGGAATTTCTGCTTAGCGCGGATTTAAGCAAGACGCCTGATATCTCTATACCCTTGATGCTGACTTATACCTGGATCGATGGTGAATTTGATACTGATGTTGCTGATACGGCATTTTTTGGTGATGTCAGTGCTGGTGATCCAATCCCCTATATCCCTGAAAATCAGTATCGCCTCTCACTGGGTTATGAAACCATGATCTGGGGACTGACTCTGAGCGCTAACTATATTGATGAAGTTTGCGTCAGGGCTTCCTGTAGCGAAGCAGAGCAAACAGATAACTCCCTGACAATAGATCTCTCGGCCAACTATCAATTGAACGACAGGCTAAATATATTTGCCCGTGTGGAAAATCTTGGCGATGAGAGTGATATATTGGGGCGTCATCCCTATGGGGCAAGACCCAACAAGGCGCGCACTGCGGCAATGGGTGCCAGAATGCGCTTCTGACAGAGAGCTGCATTTTCATAAATCTGGCCAGCGCCTTAACGCTTTGCCTAAACAAAGCGGGTTACGTACAATCCGCCTTTCTTTTTCCCCGCTAAAAAACATTTATGTCTGATTCCTCTCGTGGTGTCTGGTACATGGCCCTGGCCACTTTTATTTTTGGGCTGATGACCGTTTTCGTGAAACTGGTTCCTGCTATTCCTGCACTGGAGATAATTTTTTTCCGCGCGATAGTCGCTGTGGTACTTAGTTACTGGGGAATCAAGCGGGCGCGAGTATCAATCTGGGGACATAACAAAGGCATGCTCATCCTGCGTGGTGTGGCCGGTGTTACGGCCCTGTCACTGAATTTCTGGCTAATTCAGGAAATCCCTCTGGCCGCAGCATCCACACTCACCTACCTGGCCCCAATATCCACAACCATCATCGGCATCTGGTTTGTAAAGGAAAAGGTCAGTCCTCTGCAGTTTCTGTTTTTTGCCATCAGTTTCTCCGGCATTCTGGTGATTCAGGGTTTTGACGCAAGAATTTCACTGTTGCACCTGGGGGTTGGTTTGGTGACCTGCCTGTTTATGGGCCTGGCTTACAATTGCGTGCGCAAACTATCTACCAGTGAGCATCCCCTGGTCATTATTTTATATTTTCCTCTGGTCTGTCTTCCCATTACAGGCCTGTGGAGCTTGCTGTTCTGGGTACAACCTGAAGGCCTTGAATGGTTTTATCTGTTCATGGTGGGCATTACCAGCCAGATGGCGCAATATTTTATGACGCGCTCCTACCAGCTCGCAGAAATCTCTACTGTGTCCATTGTTAATTACACCGGTATTATTTATGCAATTATCATGGGCTATATCTTTTTTGGAGAGGGTTTTAATCTGCTGACCTACCTTGGTATGGCCTTGGTACTGGTGGGTGTAATATTGAATGTGATGTGGAAAAAAAGTTCTAAAAAAGTAGTGCTTGCTGATATTGCCATTGATAGTAATTAAGCTTTTGCAGTTGTACACTTCTGCTGCTAAATAAAAAAATGAAATGTAAGGGATTAATCGATGACACGCCACGCTCTTATTCTGATTTCGCTACTTGGTTTTGCTTTTCCAGTATTTGCTCATCACAGCACTGTCGGTATTTTTGAACAGGATCGCACAATTGAAGTGCGAGGAACTATCACGGAGATTTCCTGGCGGAATCCCCATGGACGTATTTTTCTTGATGTAATGGATGAATCTAGCAATGTCGAGAAATGGGAAGTGGAAACAGCATCGATCAGCATTCTGCGAAACCGCGGGGTCAGTTCAGACGTGCTTGCTGTTGGTGATGTGGTCACTGTTGCTGGTCGGCCCTCACGAAGAAGCAGACCGTTTATGCTAGGCAATAATATTTTATTGCCCAGTGGCGACGAGTTCGATTTTGGTTCCGGGATTGCCTATTTTGAAGCGGGAAAAAGCGGACAGCTGATTGGCAGGGCAGCCCCTGATATTGATACGCAGCGGGCTATTGACGAAGCCGATGGCATCTTCAGGGTGTGGAGCACTATTATGAGCGACCCTGCAGCCTTTCCTATGTACAAGGGAGATTATCCATTAAATGTAGCCGGGCAACAGGCTCTGGCAGCCTGGGATCCCAATAACAATGAATTGTTTGAATGTGGTAACAAGGGCATGCCGCTGATTATGATTTCGCCTATCCCTGTTGATTTTGTTCATCAGGGTGAGGACATTCTTCTGCGCATGGAGGAATATGACGCCAGACGTCTTATCCATATGTCAGCGGATGCCGTAGCGCCTGCTGAGCATACGCAGTTTGGGTTTTCACGTGGACATTGGGAAGGCAGCACATTAGTGGTCGAAACAGACCATGTGACGGCGGGTTATTTTGATCATATGGGGGCGCGGCAAAGTGATCAGATAGCCTTGGTAGAACGCTTTATTCCCAATTCAGAATATGATCGTCTTGACTATGAACTGACAGTGACTGATGCAGAATACTTTTCTGAACCTTTTACGCTGACCAGATATTTCGTTTGGTATCCGGAAATGTCAGTGCATGACTATGAGTGCCTGGAACGTTATTAAGCCCAGCTTTTTTTGATCGCCAGGACGGCAAATCAAATAAGGAACCGAAGGCTATCACCACGCCAATACAGATAAAGTAACTCAGCAGTAAAAAGAAAGCTTTAATACTGGTTTTGAGTATTGATTCCCGATAGACATTTTTCAAGGCATAGAAAATATATACAGAGATGTAGAAAGCACCGATGATACGAAGCCAGTCCATGGGTGTAAAAGAAATTTAAAGAATAAAACACAGGGTTAACGATGAAAAAAATAATCACTTTTACGCTTATTTTACTTTGCACTAAAGCAGTGCTGGCACAGGATTTCTGGAGTGCTGATGATCTGGATGGCCTGAGTAACTCACTGTCAGATCAAGTTGGCCCGAATAATGCCGCTATTCTCAATAATATTATCCAGCAGGGCGGTTATTACGCCGCCATGGTGCATCGGGAAGCGGGACCTGGTTTTTCTGAAAGGCATGCTGCCTGGGCAGATTTGTATTTCGTTGTTTCCGGCAGCGCGACTATCGCAACCGGCGGGAGTATTGTTGATGAAACAGAATTCGCCCCTGGAGAGGTGCGGGGCACCAGCATAGAAGGGGGCACGGTACGTCGAATCAGTAAAGGGGATGTGGTGCATATCCCCGCCGGACTACCTCACTATGTAATGGTAGGTGAAGGTGAAGAGATTACCTATTTCATCTTCAAAGCCCAGGGACAACTGGACGGCGAAAGAGCCGTTAATATTACAGCTATCCCCGGTGTTGTTAGTGAAGGTGCCCGCTGGCAAAGCATCTGGGCTGATGAATTTACTGCTGACGGCGTCGTAGGGACACCGGATGGAGGATTGATGTTTGCCCAGGAGCAAACCGACACTGTAAAGAAATTACTCAATGGTAATGAATACACCCTGTTTGAAAACACCAATGGCGGTGGTGCTGTTTCCATGGATGCGCAGGGCAGAATCTTCATTGCCGAGCGCACCTGTACTGAACCCTTGAATGATGAGCTGGCTGGTTGTAATGAACTCAACCGTGTTGCGCAAATTGCGCCTGAGTATCGATTGCTGGCAAACAGTTTTTCTGATGGCGCATCGCTGGGCAGAGTGAATGACCTGATTGCCGATGGCAGAGGCGGGGCCTTTTTTACCGCCCGGGGTGCCTGGCATGTGAATGCCGAAGGTGAGATCAAGACTGTGGCAGACGAAAACATATCCTCCAACGGCATAATGTTGAATCGTGATGGATCCGTTCTTTATGTCACCAATAACACTGAAGTACTGGCCTTTGATGTCAGGCGTGATGGCAGCGCTCGCAACCGCCGTGTTTTTGCAACTCTCGGTGGAGATAATGGCGGTGATGGCATGGCCATCGACGCACAAGGGCGTCTCTATGTGACAGGAAATACCGGAATTCATGTGATTGCCGAAGATGGCGAGTACCTGGGAATGATACCCACCCCCCGACGTGCTATCACCGTGGCTTTTTCCGGACCAGATAAAAATACTCTTTATGCACCGGCACTGGGAGCTATCGGGTTTGATGGTAAGCAGTGGACTACCCCGGCTGGCATTCGCAATATTGCCATGACCATTTATACCATCGAGATGGAAACACCGGGTTTTAGCGGCAGGCCCAAATAGTTACAAGTGGAAAGTGGAAAGTGGAAAGAATGCAGGTCGGAAAAGGACCGCAGGGACGTCATCCGACATGGTGGACAGCCTCCGCCTGAATAAGGTGCAAATTAAAAGTTTGCAGGAGGGGTTTTAACCCCGAATGAATTCAAAGTTAAAAGTGATAATTTTCATGAAAATGAAAGGAAAACCTTATGCAGTTAACCGTGGAAATCAGTATGTATCCTTTTAACGAGGACTATAAAACGCTCATCAAGGGCTTTATTACTCAGCTGAACAAATGTGAGGGACAGATAATCAAAACTTCAGAGACCTCTACAATGGTTCATGGTGAATATGATCATCTTATGGACAGCCTGAAAGCGATGATTGCCTGGAGTTACACAACGCACGGCCGTGCAGTGTTCGTCACTAAATTCATACCTGGCCATGAACTGACTGATTAATGTTATTACTTGAAGTCGCTGAATTTATTGCAGTCGTCCTGGCCATTGGCTACCTGATTCTGGCAACACGGGCACATATTGCATGCTGGTATTTTGCCTTTGTCAGCTCTGCCATCTTTATGTTCGTTTTCTGGGATGTCAGTTTGCTAATGGAATCCATGTTGAACGGCTTTTACGTAGTGATGGCGGTAGCAGGGTGGTTTGAATGGCGCTTTGGCGGTACAGAGCATGAAGGTGTACCTATACGTACATTAAAGTTGTGGCAGCACGGATTAATTATCTCCTCCCTGTTAATTGCAGCCTCGATAAACGGCTGGTTGTTGCAGGAAAATACCAATGCTGCCTGGCCTTATCTTGATGCATTTACCACCTGGGCAAGTGTCGTTACCACCTTCATGGTAGTGTGGAAAATTCTTGAAAACTGGTTGTACTGGCTACTTATAGACAGTATTTCAATCGTTCTATACCTGGATCGTGAGCTTTACCTGACCGCCTGTTTATTTGCAGGCTATGTAGTGCTGGTGATTTATGGTTTCCTGCAATGGCGAAAAATATATTTGCAGACGGGACAGAAAAATAAAAAAAAGGCAGCCTTATAGGCTGCCTTTTACATTTAAAGAGTGGATTCAAAACGGATTAATTTCCACCCTGGTCCATTTTCTCTGCCAGATAATTCTGGATACCCATATTTTCTATCAGGTATATCTGGGATTCCAGCCAATCCACATGTTCTTCCTCATCATCAAGAATGGTCTGGAACAGATCGCGACTGACATAATCTTTAACGGTTTCACTATGAGCAATGGCTTCACGCAGATCAGGTATGGCACGTAATTCCAGATCGAGATCGCAACGCAGCATCTCTTCAGTATGTTCACCGATATGCAGTTTTCCAAGACTCTGAAGATTGGGCAGGCCTTCCAGGAAGAGAATCCGTTCAATGATTTTGTCGGCATGTTTCATTTCATCAATGGATTCATGCTTGGTAAATTCGGCCAGTTCCTTCAGACCCCAGTCGTCAAACATTTTTGCGTGAAGAAAATACTGGTTAATGGCAACAAGTTCATTACCCAGTATGGTGTTCAAATGTTCAATTACTTTGCTGTCACCTTTCATAAAAAATATTTCCCTAGTGTTAAAAATAGCAGTGATTTTGCCCTGCCTATGCGTTGCCATTGTGGCGGGGAAGCGCATAAAAGTCCAGTTTGAAGCTTATATAAGTGCTTAATTTATAACAATAAAACGCAAATACGAATGCTTATTGCTCGTATTAATATTTATTATATTCTGTGCCGGGTTATCAGCAGGGGGGAATTAAACGGCTGGCTCGAAATGGGCTTTTTTAA
>Ga0115566_10004344_pt1 | contig 11294 bp, 14 predicted proteins | sample COGITO_mtgs_1204_3_FD_87173 | JGI IMG/M metagenome (GOLD analysis project Ga0115566, IMG submission 87173) | Pelagic marine microbial communities from North Sea - COGITO_mtgs_120405 | ecosystem: Environmental > Aquatic > Marine > Epipelagic | place: Germany:Helgoland, sampling site Kabeltonne...
AGTTGGATCGCAGTCGTACCGATCCCAGAAGAGCCACCATGCACCAAGAAACGCTCGCCCGCTTGCAATCCACCTCTTTGGAAGACGTTGGAAAATACGGTGAAATAAGTCTCAGGCAAACAAGCCGCTTCTTTCAAACCCATCCCATCAGGGACAGGCAAGCAATGCGCCGCAGGTGTCGCGACATACTCCGCATAGCCACCACCGGGCAAGAGTGCGCAAACTTGATCGCCAACGGACCACTCAGACACGCCCGCGCCAATCGCAACAATTTCTCCCGCAGCTTCCAACCCGGGCAAATCGCTGGCAGTAGGTGGCGGCGCATAAGACCCTGCACGCTGTAAAGCGTCTGGACGGTTCACTCCCGCATAGGCCACTTTGATGACAACATCGCCATGCCCCGCTTTGGGCATAGGCCGTTCACACAGTTGCAGAACTTCGGGGCCGCCCACTTTGGTGATTTCAACTGCGCGCATGTAAGACCCTTTCGTAAGTCATCCAAATTCCAAGCTTGGCCGTAACTCTATCACTGCATTTTCAAATCGAAAGGGCACTGATGCTGATCTTGTCTTTAACTGTGAACATCTTGGTTTTGATCCCGCTGTGCTATGCACTGCTTTCGGGGTCTGTCGCCATGGACATCGCATACGGACCTGCGTCGCCTGCGCGGTCCATCTTGACCTCAGTTTACCTGTCAATTTTGATAATGAGCGCTGCTTGTTTAGCAACTTGGCGGTCAAAGACGTTCAAACCGCTGTCGTTTGGGCGTTGCCACTGCTTTTTGTTCAAATCATTTACAAAGCGATTACAGGCCCCATCGTTGGCTTTACACACCCTGTTGTCCAGGCCAATCTGGCTATAGCAGCGCTGCATTTGGTGACTGTTGTCCGACTGCTGAAATAGGCGTTCTTAAGCGTTCCAGCGTCCAGGAAAATCATTGCGCGGCTCCGCGCTCGGGGCTTTCAAAAAACTCAAAGCCCATTTAGGCCCCGCCAGCAATGGTTTCAGCAAAGCTGATTCATTCACCTGCGACTTCACTTTTTCAAAGCGCATCACATCCTCGATTCGGCGCTCAAGAAACGCCCAAGTGTCAGCGTGGTCGTCTGACGTGTCCCCAAGCCAGAACAGAACTGTACTTGAATACACAGCACTCAGAGTTGCGCGTTTGGTGTACCAGTTGGAATCGGTGGAAGTATCGCCAAGCGCAGTCCAAACGGCATCGGCTGTGCCCCAGATCAGCTTGGCTCCATCGCCCGCGTGATGTGGCAAAGCAAACAAGGTGGTCCCACGACGCACTGCTTCTTTGTCGTCTACAGCTTCAAGTCGAAACCGTACCAGCGTTGTCACTTTTTCCGAATAACGCAAAGCACTTACGTCATCACGCGCAAATCGTGCCAACATCTCTGTATCGCCACGCTGGTGGTAAGCAATCGCAAGATCAACCGCACCGCGTGGACAAGCGATGCGCGCCAACTCAGGCCCGATGTCTGTATCCAGAACAGCCGCCTCAAACGTCGCTTCGCTCCAGCCATCAAAAGCCACATGAATGATAGCGGCATCCAAAAGCTGTTCCTTCAAAAGTGCATTGTTCATCGCGCCTCACGTCCTTCTCAAACGGGTCACCCATATACTAGACAATATAGGGCCGCTTTGCTATACGGCCACTTCCTGCAAATCCTTGCAACTTCAAACTAGAAAGGTGGTGAAAACCACATGCAGGTAAGTGTTCGTGACAACAATGTCGATCAGGCGCTTCGTGCCCTGAAGAAAAAGCTCCAGCGTGAAGGCGTTTTTCGTGAAATGAAGCTCAAGCAACATTTCGAGAAGCCGTCCGAGAAAAAAGCACGCGAGAAAGCTGAAGCTATCCGTCGCTCCCGTAAATTGGCGCGCAAAAAGCTACAGCGTGAAGGTATGCTCTAAGCATCTTTTACACGAGCTAGAATGCTTTTGAATTTGAAACCCCCGTGGACTTGCTCTGCGGGGGTTTTGCTTTTCTAAATGCAGAAATGTGGCTCGAACTCGCTCATTGAAGTGAATTTTTCTTTACACAAAGCCCTTCGAAGTAAAGTATTTGCGCAGCGCATTTGAATTTAGGGGATAAACCATGAAAAGAACAATCCAACGAACCAGCATAGTCTTAGCTGCTCTCGCCCTTTCTGGTTGTATCCAAAACACTGTGACCCGCGCAGTAACTGGTGCAGTAGGCCAAACGCCTGCGACGACTGTAGCAGGGCATGGCACCAACGGCAACAACTTTACGCCAGTTCCCAAGCGCAATTACAGGCGGCGATGGTTTCCAGGCAAACCCAAACAACGACGCGTCTTTTGCGACATTGATCAACACGATTCGCGCAGATGCAAACTCTGCCCCAGTGACATACAACGCGCAGCTCGACGCCGCAGCGCAAAAGCACTCGCAAGCGATGGTCGACGATGGCTTCTTTGCTCACGAGAATCCAAACACAGGATCCAGCGTCGGAGACCGCGCAAGAGCCGAAGGTTACAATTTCACGTTTATTGCTGAGAACATTGCGCAAGGCCACGCGAACGAAAACCAAGCCATGAACGGTTGGATTAACTCACCGGGTCAGCGAAGCAATAATATCGACACGCGCGCGAAAGAATTTGGACTGGGCCGTGTTGGCAACACGTGGACACTTGTCCTGGGCGCTCAGTAAGCTGAACTGAATATTAGATTTTCGAACGCGCTGAAGGTCATCCTCGGCGCGTTTTTAATGCGCTTTGGCATTGAAAGGTAACCGTGCTTTAGCAACTGATAAAAAACGGGCGGCAAGAACAGCACGTAAAATTGAGAGCGGTGCTGCTCAAGTTAATTGCAAGCGCCACGGGTGGTTTTTGAACTGCAAACAGAATTTGATGGAGCCTAGGGGGATCGAACCCCTGCACTCAGCAATTCATGCAGTGAATGAAACGTCAGGGCCAAGCAACAGCCAAGAACACTAACAGGCATTTGGGAAGTGAAACAGTTTTGGTGGAGCCTAGGGGGATCGAACCCCTGACCTCCTGCATGCCATGCAGGCGCTCTCCCAGCTGAGCTAAGGCCCCGATTTAGACGCTCGCGTCTATCTGCACGCGGGTCTAGGCAAGGATAACATCGGGATCAAGTAAATTCACACGACCCCGATGCCAAAAATTTTTAGTTAGCTGTCGTCGTCATCAGATGCGACATCCGCAATTTCGTCCAGCGAAACTGTGTCATCATCATCGTCGTCATCCAGCACGTCATCACCAAGATCCAGATCGACGTCTTCGTCGTCATCGAGGATCACTTCTTCAGCGTCATCGACCTCTGCATCTTTGGCTTTCTTTGTCGCCGCGTCTTCAGCGTCAGCTGCGATCATCCGGCTCTTGCCGTTTTCCATCTCAATCGTTTCGCCTGTGTATGGGCTGACAATCGGAGTTTTGTTCAGATCGTAAAATCGCTTACCCGTGGTCGGGCACAGGCGCTTGACGCCCCATTCTTCCTTGGGCATGAAAATTCCTCACGAATTAATTGGTCTTTCGACGGTCAACGGCAACTGCCACAACCTAAGAAGAGTGTCAAAGGCTTTGCGGCGAATAACCAGACTGGAGTGCATATGGGGCAGCATATTTTGGACGGCAACCCTCCACTTTCGCTAATTTTGCGTAAATCCACGCGTGCGAAGCGGATTTCGTTAAGAATTAGCCAACTCGATGGGCGCGTGACGCTTACTTTGCCGCGCCATGTGAGTGATTCAGAGGGAATCGCTTTTGCGCGCGAAAAAGAGAGCTGGCTCAGAGGACATCTTGAGAAAAGGGGAGAAGATCAAGGCATCGCTCTTGGCACACGCCTGCCCATCGAAGGCGTGCACAGGGAACTTGTCGCAGGAACGGGTCGGCGCGTTGCTTTGCAGAGCGATACGCTTCATGTGCCGGGCAAGCCCGAGCAAATCGCAGCGCGCGTGCAAGCTTTTCTAAAACAAATGGCCCGCGACAAGCTGGCTGCCGCATCTGATCACTACGCTAACGTATTGGGCCAGCCCTATTCGCGCCTCACCCTGCGCGATACGCGTTCGCGCTGGGGATCTTGCTCTAGTGCGGGTGCGCTGATGTATTCATGGCGTTTGATCCTGTGTCCGCCTGAGGTTCTGCGCTACGTCGCTGCGCATGAAGTCGCGCATTTGGCAGAGATGAACCACTCCAGCGCGTTTTGGGACACTGTCACGCGTATTCACGGCCCATATGCCGCACCGCGCGATTGGTTGCGCCAAAATGGCAGTGGTTTGCATAGTTATAAATTCTGATCGCTTGACCTGAGCAGGCTTTGTGATCACAAAGCTTCTATGTTGATAAATCCTCGCTCGTCCGAAATTCCTGCAGTCGCGCATGATCGCGTCTATCGCACGTTGCGCACACGTATCATGTACGGCGATATTGCGCCCGGCCAAGCAATGACCTTGCGCGGTATAGGTGAAGAATTCGAAGTCTCTATGACCCCCGCTCGCGAAGCGGTGCGCCGTCTGGTCGCGGAGGGTGCTTTGTCTATGTCCAGCTCTGGACGCGTCTCGACCCCTGAACTCAGCAGTGAACGGATCGAAGAACTTGCAGCCCTTCGCGCGTTGATCGAGGTAGAACTGGCCAGCCGCGCCCTACCCCGCGCGCACATGGCGCTGATCGAGCGTTTGCAGATGATCAACACCTCCATCGCAGAGCAAATCGCGCGCCAAGATGCAGTGGGCTACATACGCACCAACCTCGAATTTCACCGTACGTTATACCTGCGCGCCCAAGCCCCTGCGATGCTCGCGATGGCCGAGCAAGTCTGGCTGCAACTCGGCCCCACCATGCGCGCACTGTACGGGCGTTTGCGCCGCAAGGAACTGCCGCATTTTCACCGCCTGATCGTTGCGGCCCTGAAAGCGGGCGACGAGCCCGGTTTGCGCATCGCAGTGCGCTCTGATGTGACACAGGGCCTGAAAATGCTCGCTCGGTAACGCTTACTTGTTCTTCATCAAATGCGCATCAAGCGCTGCGATCCCTTCGTCGAGATTGCGACGTCCAAAACCGAGCCTGAAACGATCCGTTGGTGTAGGGCCAAGCTCTGACGAATAGATCGTGCTCGGCAAGAACAGGACACCGCTTTCTTCGACCAAAGACGCACAGAACGCTTCGACCCCATCACTCCCTTTGTAGCGCGGGAACCCCATGCAAGCACCATCAGGGCGCTGCCATTCGAACAAATCAGAATGACGGGCAAAGAAGGCATCCCACTTGGGCAGGTTCTCATCCACGATGGCACAATTGCGCGCGAGGATCTTTTCGCGGTTGTTCAGCGCGATCATCGTGAGCCGTTCACTTGGGCCAGAATTACAAATCGAGAGATAGTGTTTGAGCCGCTCCATCTTCGAGAGCGCCTCACGGTCTTGGCAAGCAATCCAACCAACGCGCAATCCTGGCAAACCGTAGGACTTCGACATCACGCCCAGCGACAGGCCACGCTCATATTCATCCGCGATATAGGGTAAATGTTCAGCGTCACTCGCGCCCAGACCATTGAAAATTTCGTCATGCAGAATGTAAATACCGTGTGTGCGGCAGAGTGCTATCAAAGCACGATAACGCTCCAGCGGGAGGATCGCACCCGTCGGGTTATGGGGGAAGTTGATCGTAACCAGCTTCGTGTTCGGACGGATCGCAGCGGCGATGCGGTCAATATCAAGTGACCAGTTGTCATTCGGGTCCAGCGGCACGCCTGTTGCTTCGCAAATAGCAATCGGCATGGTTTCATGGCTTTGATAATTTGGCGTCACAACAATCGCATGGCTGTCTTTCTCAAGCAGCACTGTGTTGGCGGCAAAAATCCCTTCGCTGGCACCCGCAAAGCATAGGATATCGTCAGCGGATTGACGCATGAAAGTCCCTGCTATCGCCTCTCTCAAATCAGGTGCACCATAGGTTTCTGTGTAGCCGAGCCACATATTCTCAAAACCCGCACGATCCTCAGGTGAAGCCATAGCGAGCAAATCAGGCAAAGACATGCTTTCAGCATCAGAGGCGGTCATGTGATAGCGCGCCTTGAATTCCCACTTGGAGAAATGCGTTTCTAGTCGAAAGTCGGGAAGCGTTGGCATAGGCTGAAACCTCTAAGGAGATGCACCATGATTAGTCTAAGCCGCAAAGAAATCGAAGCGCTAATCGACCTGCGAAACATCGCGCCCGCAATTGAGGACGCGTATCGCGCAGCGAGCGTCGGTGAGGTGAATTTGCCGCCAGTGGGGCATATCACATTTCCTGATCTCAACGCGGATTGTCATATCAAATATGGTCATCTGAGCGGAAGTGAGAGTTTTGTCATCAAGGTCGCGACAGGTTTTCCAACGAACACCGCGCAAGATCTTGAAACGGGCAATGGACTGGTTCTTGTGATGTCCGCCAAGACTGGCGCAGTTCAAGCGCTCTTGCATGATGAGATGCTACCGACAGACGTACGCACTGGGATCGGCGGTGCAATCGCGAGCCGCGCTTTGGCACTCAGCGATAGTCAATGTGTTTTGATTGTTGGCACAGGCCCACAAGCGCCACGACAGATAGAAGCACACGCCGCGTTGATGCCCAATCCGCTTCGCTTTGAGCTTTGGGGTCGCAATGCTAATCGCGCAGGTGAACTGGTTGAAACCCTCTCAAAAGAGTTTGATGTCAACAACGCAAAAGACCTAGAGAAAGCGACCAAGCGCGCGGATATCATCGTGACGGCGACAGGTGCAACAGCCCCTTTGATCCACTCAGATTGGGTGAAAGCAGGCACGCATATCACTGCCGTTGGTGCCGATGCGCCGGGCAAACAAGAGCTTGATCCGGCGCTTGTTGCACGCGCAGATCTGATTGCCGTCGATCTCGTGTCGCAATGTCTTGATCACGGTGAAATCTCGCACGCCTTTCAAGCAGGCTTGATCCGTGCAAACGACATTATCGAGCTTGGCGCATTGTTTGGCTCACCTCAAAGTGGGCGCAGCACAGATGAACAAATCACCCTCGTCGATCTCACAGGGATTGCCGCGCAAGGCATCGCTATAGCGAGCAGTATCCTAGACGCTCACGCCAAATAGCCACCCGATTCCAGCGGTCACAGCCATCGCAAAAACGCCCCACCCAACAACGCGCAATGTAGGACGCAAAAGCGGCGCAGCACCTGCTTTCGCGCCCAGCGCACCAAGGGCCGCAAGAGCAAGGACAGTGACGAACAAGGTAATCGGAATGATGGTTTCAGCAGGTGCGAGCCATGCAGCTATCAACGGGATAGCCGCAGCAAAGCTGAATGTCACACCAGAGGCGAACGCTGCTTGCAACGGGTTCGCAGATTGCTCATCCACGATACCCAACTCATCACGCACATGCGCGCCAAGGGCGTCGTGCGCAGTCAGCTCTTTCGCAACAACAAGCGCGGTTTCCTCACTTAGCCCTCTTTCGCGGTAAATCTCGGCAAGTTCCGCAAGCTCACCCTGCGGGAAATCCTTCAATGCTTGTTTTTCGCGTGCAATATCCGCGGTCTCAATATCGGATTGCGAGGACACGGATACATATTCACCCGCAGCCATCGACATCGCGCCTGCAGCCAATCCTGCGACACCAGCGATGATCACAGCGCTCTGACCTGCATCGGCAGCGGCGACACCCACAATAAGCGAAGACACTGAGACAATCCCGTCATTCGCGCCAAGTACAGCAGCACGAAGCCAATTGCTTCGAGTGACGTAATGCGGCTCACCGGGGTGTGCAGAGGGATCAGGCATGAAAATTCCCTTTCATCGTGTGTATCACATTACTTGGTAGATATCAGCACCGCTTCAACCCTGCGATTGGCTGTTCGGCCCAATTCGGTCAAATTACTCACGACAGGCGCGAGAAAACCCACGCCTTGTGCAGACACTTGAACCCCCTTAACGCCGTGCGCTTCAATCAAACGCGAACGTACAGACGTGGCGCGTCGCTTGGACAGGGCGATATTACCATCGAGACTGCCTTCGGCATCGGTGTGCCCTACCAAAGCAATCTGGCGCGTCGGGTTCTGGCGTAGGTAAGCCGCAAGACTGGCAAGGGAGTCAAACGACCCCTCCCCCAAGTTGGAAGAGCCTGTTTGAAAAACCAGATCGCTCAGGATGACGTGGCCGGAAACATCCAGTTCCTGCCCCAACTCCCCGCTCGATACGATCGCTCCATCGCCTTGCGTGCTTGCGATAATTTCTTGACCTTTAGCCACGTTGATATCTGCGCTTTTATCTACAGAAATCTGAATTACCTGAATATAAGCAGAGGCAACGCTGCGCGAAATCAAGATAGACACTGCCGCTGACGGCGCGTCAGCATCGCCCTGGATCGCAGCAGCAAAGCGATAGTCATCAAGGTCAACGTACATATCTGGCGCATCAATCACGTCGGTTTGAAAACGAAAATCAAAACCACCACATTTGCGATCTGCACATTCAAAGATCAGTGAGAACCCGTCGTCTTTCAGCTCGTCACGCAATGGCTGCAAAAGCTGAAGTGGCGTCACGCCACCCCCTTCCAAACGCCACGCTTGGCGAGTCACAAAACCCTCAAACACCCGGGACGGAATGTTGACCCCGTCAAACGGCGCAGTGGGCAAAGCGTAGCTATTTATCCCCAAGTCCTGCCCTGCGGTTTGGCGCGCAGAAGCAGGCAAGGTCAGCTCAACGGCGAAAGCTGCCATGGGAAAAAGGGCCGAAAGGCAAAAAAGGAGCGCGCGCAGGATCATGCGTTATCTATGCTGCGCGTGATATTCATCGTTGGGGCGCATGTCTGTCGCGCTCGCCACGCGGTTGGACATATTATAGAACGCGCACACATTGGCGATGTCCCAAATGTCACGATCCGTGAAGCCCACGTCGCGCAGCGCTTGGCGGTCTTCTTCCTCGATGGTGTGACTTTCAATCGTGACGTGCTCCGCGAACAAAAGCATTGCGCGCTGGCGATCATCCAAATCAGCCACACGCCAATTCATCACCAGCATTTCGCCCAGTTTGGGATCCCCTGAGAGCTGGCGCACAGCCGCGCCATGGGCCGTGAGACAATAGAAACACTTGTTAATAGAGGACGTGACGACAGCGATCATCTCGCGCTCAAGCTTGCTGAGGTTGCTCTCGGAGAGCATCAAATCGTTGTAGAGCGCAGTGAATGCGTTGAGCTTGTCGATATCAAACGCATGCGCTTGCAAGACATTCGGGATCATCCCGAGTTTATCTTGGCAAATGTCGAAATACTTCTGCGTTGGTGCAGGAAGCGGGTCGACCATAGGCAGATCGAGGGCTGTAGGTTTGCTCATCGGCTTATCCTTTGATGCGATAATGATAGGTACCAGTCAGCGCCATGCCGAGCGAGGTGTAAAGCCCGTTTGCCGCTTCATTTTCCTGTGTGTAGATGACGGACATATGGGTCGCGCCCTGTTCTTGCGCCCAAGTGGCGGCGCGGCGCATCATCCATTTGCCAACGCCTTGGCCACGTTGATGCTCAAGGATTTCAAGCGCATGCACCATGGCGACACGCTCATGAATGCCAACATAACCGGTGCCAGCGGGTTGATCGTTCCACCGCCCCAACAGCGCAGTTTTAGGACAATCGGCGCGCTGCATGACGTGATAACGTTCAGGTCCGATGCCGCCGCTTGCCCAAATGTCGTGCATGATTTGCAACGGTTCCCAAATAGTGAACGCCGTGACCCGCGGGATCGCGACGTCCGTAAGGTGCGTGATGGGGCAGAGATAGAGGTTAACGGGGTCTTTGATGGTGTAGCCGTTGGCAGCAAGCATGGCATCTAGTTCAGTTTCACCATCACGCACCATGAACAGGTTTGGCTGGCCTAACTGCTTCATCGCCGTTTCCCCGCGGTTTAGATCGCTTTGTGTAAAAGCACCATCAGCGGTCGCCGCAGACACGCGTTGCCCACCGCCTTGCCCATCGCGGATTGTCCAAGGACCGACGCGCTGTTCAGACGCGGCAGGCCAAGTCTGCGCGCAGACGTCGTAGAGCGTTTGGACACTTGGCATCACACGCCCATCTCTGACGCAAGGCGCGCGAGGGCTGCTTCGATTTGAGCGTTGTCCTGTCCACGGATCACGATGTTAGACCCGTATTTGCCATCCTTTTGGAAAGGATAGGAGCCGAGTGAAAGCTCTGGGTAATCTTTAGCGAGTAAGCCCAAAGGTCCCGCAATATCCCCTTCTCCGCGATCAACACGCAAAGTCTGGCTGAGCAGGGGTGCGCCCCCTGTGAGGGTCGGCATCACTGTTGCAACCATCGATTTGAACACAGACGGAACACCTGCCATCACATGAACATTGCTCAGAATGAAGCCTGGTGCGACAGAGACTGGATTGTCGATCAGCGCTGCACCTTCAGGGATACGTGCCATGCGCAATCGGGCCTCGTTCAGCTCTGATCCTTGCCGTTCATAATGCGCCGCGAGCAAAGCACGCGCATCGTCGCGCACATCGATGGAGGCCCCAAAGGCCTCGGCGATGCAATCCGCGGTGATATCATCATGCGTCGGGCCAATACCGCCACTGGTGAACACGTGATCGAACGCGTTCGAAAGGGCTTGAACAGCGCTTACAATCGCGGTGGCATCATCGCTGACCACACGCACTTCGCGCAGATCAATGCCATGCTCAGTCAGCTCCTTCGCCAAATAATTCGTGTTAGAATCAAGCGTGCGACCAGAAAGGATTTCATCGCCGATCACCAACATGGCGGCTGTAGGGTTTGACATTGGCGGCTCTCCTTGATGCGCAGTTTGCACTCGTATAGGACTTGCTGCATGCGCTTTCAAACCCCTCTCGTGCCCGCCCGCCTTATTCGTCGTTATAAACGCTTTCTCGCCGATGCGCGGTTAGAGGATGGGCGCGAGATTACCGCCCATTGCGCCAACCCCGGTTCGATGATGGGGCTTGCAGATGAGGGCATGAAGATCTGGCTAGAACCGAATGACGACCCTAAGAAAAAGTTAAAATTTGGCTGGCGTTTGGTGGATCATGAGAACGGACACTTCACGGGTGTTGATACTTCTGTGCCCAACCGAGCGTTAAAGGCTGCCCTGGAAGCCCATGAGATTAACGGTTTGGAGGCTTACGATGTGGTCCGCCCCGAAGTGAAGTACGGCGAAAACAGTCGCATTGATTTTTTGCTAAAAGGCGCGAGCATTCCCGACACCTATGTTGAAGTGAAAAGCGTAACACTCAGTCGGCAAGCGGGCCTAGCAGAGTTCCCCGACGGCGTGACGAAACGGGGCGCGAAGCATC
>Ga0115566_10004347_pt1 | contig 11292 bp, 9 predicted proteins | sample COGITO_mtgs_1204_3_FD_87173 | JGI IMG/M metagenome (GOLD analysis project Ga0115566, IMG submission 87173) | Pelagic marine microbial communities from North Sea - COGITO_mtgs_120405 | ecosystem: Environmental > Aquatic > Marine > Epipelagic | place: Germany:Helgoland, sampling site Kabeltonne...
AAGCGTGCTTATTGCACGTCAGGATATTACTGCAGCCCAGGTGGAAACCATGGCTGATGAATTTGCCGAGATCATTACATCTGCCGGCGGATCAATCAAAAAACGTGAATATTGGGGCCTTCGTGCTCTTGCCTACCGGATCAAAAAGAACCGGAAGGGCCATTATGTCATGTTCAATCTTGAAACCGGGCCAGAAGCGCTAAAAGAATATGAGCGCATCATGGGTCTGAATGAAGATGTTCTGCGCTTTTTAAACATCCGGATTGAAGAGGTCGAAGAAGGCCCATCAATCATGATGCAGGTAAAGACCGAGCGGCCAACTCGCGGTGGACGCGATGATCGCGACGACCGTGATAGCGGCGACCGCAACGTAGGCAAAGCTGAAAGCAATGACAGCGCCGATGACGAAAAAAGTGAGGGTTAATCAATGACTCAGTTGGAAATCAAACGCGAAGCTGTACGCAAGCCATTTAACCGCCGCCGCAAGGCATGCCCGTTTTCTGGCCCGAATGCGCCAAAGATCGATTATAAAGATACAAAGCTTCTTGCCCGCTACACATCCGAGCGCGGGAAAATCGTTCCGTCACGCATCTCTGCTGTTTCTGCAAAAAAACAGCGTGAACTTGCCACTGCCATCAAGCGGTCACGCTTTCTGGCTCTGATGCCTTATGTAACAGCATAAGCATTGCCAGAATTAAGGAGACATCAAAATGCAAATCATTCTTCTTGAGCGTATCGAAAAACTGGGTCAGATGGGCGATCTCGTCAATGTGAAAACCGGTTATGCGCGCAATTTCCTCATCCCGCAGGGCAAGGCTCTGAGGGCAACCAAAGCCAACACCGAACGCTTTGAAGCCGAACGCGCCCAGCGTGAAGCAAACAATCTTGAACTTCGTAAAGACGCCGAGACCGAAGCTGGCAAGATGAAGGGCCTCGCTGTTAACATGGTGCGCGCCGCCTCGGAAATGGGCCAGCTATTTGGTTCAGTCACATCACGCGATATTTCTGATGCGGTTACCGAAGCTGGTTTCACCATCGACCGCAATCAGGTGATCATGGATCGGTCAATCAAGACCTTGGGCCTTACCGAGGCACGGATCCGGCTTCACCCTGAAGTTTTGGTGACAGTTATCGTCAATATCGCCCGCTCGCTTGCCGAAGCTGAGACCCAGCTTAAAACAGGCATTGCCGTCACTGGTGAGATCACAGATGACGAACCAGAAGCTGCTGAAGCTGAAGTGGAAGCCGTTGAAGGTGAAGCTACTGAAGCCGAAGCTGCCGAAGGCGACGAAAGCGCAAGCTAGTCAGGTCAGAACATCATCTGTGTAAAACAGATCAAATCAAAACCGGAGCCTTGTCTCCGGTTTTTTTTGTGAAAAAACCAATCCTTTTCAGATTTATCCCCAACATCCCCAAGATTAACATAGCACATTCACAAATTGAGCCTGCTATAACAGGCTATGGCTGATGAAAATTCCAACATAAAAACCTTTCCCGGGTCTGGCAGTCCACCGCCGTCACGCACGATGCCGAACAATTTACAGGCCGAGCAAAATCTGCTTGGCGCGGTTCTGCTGGATAACAGTGTCCTTGAACGGATTGATGACCGGCTGCTTGCCGACCATTTCTATGATCCGTTTCATGGTCGCATTTTCTCGACAATGCAGCGGCTTGTCGAACGTGGGCAATTGGCCAATCCGGTAACCTTGAAAAGCTTTTTCACCGATAGTGAAGATTTTCAGAGCGATAGCGCCGAATCTTATTTATCCGAACTGGCCGATGGCGTTATCAGCATCACGCAGGCGCCCGATTACGCAAAAATCATTCATGAAGCGCATGTCCGTCGCCAGCTTATTTTGATTGGCGATGAAGTGATTCTCGATGCCAGCCATCCCGAAGTTGACGTTCCCGCTCATCAACAAATTGAAACCGCCGAATCAAAATTATTCCGGCTTGCCGATACTGACAGTACCAGCGTTGGCCTTCGCGGTTTTGACTCGGTTATCAGCGGCAGTATCACCCAAGCCGACCTTGCCCGTAAAAGTGATGGGCATCTGTCAGGCACAAGCACCGGCCTGACCGACCTGAATAACCTTCTTGGTGGTTTGCATAAATCCGATCTGATTATTCTGGCCGGACGTCCAGGCATGGGTAAAACCGCCCTTGCCACAAATATCGCCTTTCACGCGGCGGTCACGACGCGAACCGGTGAAACCGCAGTTCCGGTTGCTTTTTTCTCACTCGAGATGGCGGCTGAACAGCTTGGAACGCGCATTTTGTCAGAACGGGCACAGGTTGATTCAGAGCAAATCCGCCGTGGCAAGCTGAATAGTACTGAATTCGATCAACTCGTCAGCGCCAGCAATGCGATTTCAAGCGCCCCGTTCTTTATTGATGACACTCCATCACTTTCCGTCTCGCAGCTTGCCAGCCGCGCGCGCCGGTTAAAACGGACTTCCGGCCTTGGGCTTATCATCGTCGATTATCTTCAGCTATTGACCCCGCAGCTTGGCGTCAAATCTGAAAACCGCGTTCAGGAAATTTCAAACATCAGCCGGACACTCAAAGCCATTGCCAAGGATTTGAATGTACCTGTTGTGGCGCTGTCGCAGTTGTCGCGTGCTGTTGAAATGCGCGAAGACAAACGGCCAAACCTCGCCGATTTGCGCGAATCTGGGTCAATCGAGCAGGATGCCGATGTCGTTATGTTTGTTTACCGTGAAGAATATTATCTGAACAAACGCGAACCTGAACGCAAAATGGAAGAATCCGAAGACACTTTCAATTTGCGGCATGATGATTGGCTGCGGAAAATGCAGAATTCTGAAAATAAGGCCGAAGTGATCGTCGCCAAACAGCGTCATGGCCCAACAGGATCGGTTCAGGTGCATTTTGAAAAGCGCTTTACCCATTTTACTGATTTGACCGAAAGCACCCACCTTCCCGAGGGGTTCTAGGCCATCATGACAAAACGCCAATCTGGATATGCTGATAGCACAATAACCGTCAATCTTGACGCCATTGTTGCCAATTGGCGGTTTATCAACAGCCTATCCGCACCATCAACAAAGACCGCCGCAATGGTCAAGGCGAATGGCTATGGGCTTGGTAGCGTCGCTGTCGCAACGGCTTTGGCGGCGGCGGGATGCGAGCTTTTCTTTGTGGCAAGCCTTGGTGAAGCCATTGAATTAAGACAGCATTTCAATAAAATCAGCAGAAATGATATGCCCATTATGGTTCTTCATGGCGCGCAACGCGGCCAAGAAGATGCGCTTGCCACGAATCAATTAATACCGGTTCTCAATGATCTTGAACAAATTAGCCGTTGGCGGCTTTTTGCCAATAAAACCGGCATGACATTGCCAGCCTTGCTGCATTTCGACACGGGCATGACGCGGCTGGGGCTTGATGGTGATCAGGCTGATTGGTTGATTCAGAATCGCGGCGCGCTTGACGGGCTGGATATTGCCTATGTGATGAGCCATCTGGTATCGGGCGAGGCAGTTGACGATCCGGCAAATGCGCGGCAATTGGCCAGTTTCAATGAATTGCGAAGCTGGTTTAGCGGCGTTCCTGCCAGTCTTGCCAATAGTGCTGGTTGTTTGTTGGGCAAGGATTATCATTTCCAAATGACCCGTCCGGGAATCGCGCTATATGGTGTTCACCCGCTCGAAACCAGAATTCCCGATCTTCAACCCGTCTTTGACTGGCAAGCCCGAATCCTGCAAATCCGCCAAGCCGCCGCTGGCGATCGTGTTGGATATGGCGGTACCTTTGAACTGCAACGGCAATCGCGCATTGCGACCATCGGCGTCGGCTATGCAGATGGCTATCGCCGACAGCTTGGCGGCAAAGCAACCGTTTCAATTGGCGGTAAAACCGCTCCGGTCATTGGCCGCGTTTCAATGGACAGCATCACCGTAGATGTAACCGATCTTGACCAAAACAGCCTTCGCGTTGATCAAGCGGCCTTGATTCATGATGATTACCCGATTGAGGCAATGGCCGCAGATATCGGCACGATTTCCTATGAAATCATGACGACGTTGGGCCGACGCGCCGATTGGCATTATCACTGCGGTCAATAGCAATTCAGGCAAAAACCACTGCGCCCTAGCCGCCATCATTGTGATATCGTCGCCCCGCGCCCCATTTTGCATCAATTTTCGGAAAGCGGGCCGATTTCCTATAGCCAAAAAAGGCAAATATCGGCATAACAAAAGCGGTCTTTTCTTCAGTTGTCGAGGACGGTTTTCAGACATATGCATGGCTTTGTCCAAAATATAGGTCGCACCGCCCTTAATTTCCTTGCCGCATTCGGCAGGATCACGCTGTTTTCTATAACCGCCGTTCGCTGGATTTTCACGCCGCCCTATTATTGGCAACAGCTGCTTCGCCAGATCATTGATATTGGCTATTTTTCGCTTCCTGTTGTTGGGTTGACAACGCTGTTTTCGGGTATGGTTCTGGCGTTACAATCCTATACCGGCTTTGCCCGCTTTTCGGCCGAAGACACGGTGGCAACGGTAGTTGTGCTATCGGTCACACGCGAATTAGGGCCGGTATTGGCCGGATTGATGGTTGCCGGACGGATCGGCGCCTCGATGGCTGCCGAAATTGGCACGATGCGGGTCACTGATCAGATTGATGCGCTAGACACTTTATCAACTCGGCCGATGCAGTATCTTGTCGCGCCACGTTTGCTGGCAGGGACGATCTGCTTGCCGTTTCTGGTTCTTGTTGGTGATGTGATTGGCGTTTTTGGCGGCTATCTTGTCGGGGTTTACCGTCTTGGATTCAATCCGTCGATCTATTTGGCGCGAACGCTTGAATATCTTGAAGTATCTGATGTAACGCTTGGCTTGGTTAAGGCTGCGGTGTTTGGCTTTTTGATCGCGCTTATGGGCTGTTATCATGGCTATCATTCAGGCCGCGGCGCTCAGGGTGTTGGCCGCGCAACAACAAATGCTGTTGTGTCGGCGTCAATCTTGATCCTGATTGCGAATTACATCGTCACAACCATGTTTTTCGGGGGATAGGCATGGCTGTTATCCCGAAAATTGAATTATCCGGCGTTACCAAGTCATTTGATGCAAATCATGTGTTAAAGGGAATCAATCTTACCGTTGCGCCAAAGGAATCGCTTGTGATCATTGGCACATCAGGCTGTGGCAAATCGGTTTTGATGAAATGTTTGAATGGGCTAATCACGCCCAATCAGGGAAGCATCAAGATTGATGGGCAGGAAATTTTGGGTCAGGGGCGGGTCGCGCTTGAAGATTTACGGCGGCGTTTTGGTATGACTTTCCAGTTTGGTGCCTTGTTTGACTCGCTTCCGATCTGGGAAAATGTGACCTTTCGCCTTCGCCATCAGCAAGCGCTTGATAAGAATCAAGCCCGCGAAATCGCCGCACAAACCATTACCCAGCTTGGCCTTGCTGAATCAGTCATTGATCAATATCCAGCCGAATTATCAGGCGGCATGCAAAAGCGCGTTGCCCTTGCCAGAGCCATTGTCGACAAGCCTGAAATTCTGCTGTTTGACGAGCCAACATCAGGCCTTGATCCGATTACCGGCGGGGTGATTGACCGGCTGATCATTGATGCCCGCGAGCGGCTTGGCGCGACGACTGTAACCATCAGCCATGATATGGCATCGGTTCGGCGTATCGCTGACAAGGTGGCGATGGTTCATCATGGTGTGATCATCTGGGCTGGCCCTGCCGAAGAAATGAATGAAAGCGGTGTTCCCGAAGTGCATCAATTTGTTCACGGTTTGGCTGAAGGCCCGCTGACCAATGAAAAGCCTGCCGCCTCACCTGCAAAAATGGCGGGATCATAATGGCGCGTAACTCACTTTCATTTGTTTGCCAGCAATGCGGAGCTGTTTCGCCAAAATGGGCTGGAAAATGCGATGATTGCGGCGCATGGAACACGCTTGTTGAAGAACGCAAAGAAGCGCCATCTGGCCCGGGAAAACGCGTCACCGGACGCCGGATTGTTCTTGAAGCCCTAAATCTGGATAACCGCCCCGAACCGCCACCGCGTATGCAATCGGGGATTAGCGAATTTGACCGCGTATCAGGTGGTGGGCTTGTCCCGGGATCGGCAACTTTGATTGGCGGCGATCCGGGCATTGGCAAATCGACATTGCTGCTGCAATTAACTTGCAAGCTGGCTGCGGCGGGTCTGAAAGCCGCCTATATTTCGGGTGAGGAATCGGCTGATCAGGTGCGGATGCGCGCCCAACGCCTTGGGCTGGCCAATGCCAGTGTCGAACTAGGCACGGCAACCAACGCCAGCGATATCGCTGCCTCGATGGATGGGCCCGACAAGCCCGACATCATGGTAATTGATTCGATTCAGACGATGTTTTTGCCAAGTCTGGATTCGGCGCCCGGCACGGTATCGCAGGTTCGCGCCACCGCGCAGGAATTAATCAGAGCCGCCAAAAACAATCAGGTGGCGCTGTTGATTGTGGGGCATGTGACCAAAGATGGCGCGATTGCTGGCCCTCGCGTTCTTGAACATATGGTTGACGCGGTTCTGTATTTTGAAGGCGACCGATCACATCATTTCCGCATTTTGCGAAGCGTCAAAAACCGGTTTGGCGCGACTGACGAAATTGGCGTTTTTGAAATGGTTGAGGCCGGTCTTGCCGAAGTGCCGAACCCGTCCGAGCTATTTCTTGCTGACCGGCGCGATGATGTTACTGGTGCGGTGGTATTTGCAGGCATTGAGGGAAGCCGTCCAGTTCTTGTCGAGATCGAGGCGCTTGTTGCGCCTTCATCACTTGCCAGCCCGCGCCGTAATGTTGTTGGCTGGGACTCAAGCCGCCTTGCCATGCTGACCGCCGTTCTTGAGGCGCGATGCGGCGTGCCTTTATCGGGGCGTGATATTTTCCTGAATGTGGCTGGTGGGCTGAAAATTTATGAAACAGCGGCCGATCTTGCGGTTGCGGCGGCGCTCATTTCGTCTGTAACTGGTCGGCCCGCGCCGAAACGAACCGTATTTTTCGGCGAAGTCGCCCTGTCTGCTGAATTGCGGCAGGTGGCACAAGCCGAGGCACGGCTGAAAGAAGCCGCCAAGCTGGGTTTTGAAAATGCGGTCATGCCGCGCCCGCGCAAATCAATCGGCAAAACTACCGGCATTTCAATGGCGCAGCCGACGACTCTGGCTGAATTGATTGAAATTATGGGTGGTATAAGTTGACGCGCTATCGCATAATTCGACCGGCTGGCCGTGGGGTTTTTCCTGAAAAAGGATTTGCATGATCGATTTTGCAACATTGACGCTTGTTGATTACGGTATTCTTCTTGTGCTGATACTGTCAGCTATCCTATCCACTTTGCGCGGTATGACCCGCGAATTGCTGGGGCTGGCTGGCTGGGTTGTCTCGATCCTTGTCGCCAATTTCACCGCGCCCATGATCGAAACGCCGATCGCCGATTTCCTGCAGGTCAAAGGGCTTGGCGCGGCGCTGGCATGGGCTTTGCCCTTTGCCGCATCGGTTGTGATCTGGTTCATTTTGGCAAGCCTGTTAGCCCCGGGTCTCAAGCGTGTTGGATTTGGCAGCCTTGACCGCTGGCTTGGCGTTTTGTTTGGATTTATTCGCGGTTTCGGTCTTGTGCTGATTGTGTTTGTTGCTGCGGTTTTTGCCGCCGAAGGTGAAGATAATCTGCCCGATATCGTCAAGGAATCACAAAGCACCCCTGCCTTGAGCCGCAGCGCACATTATTTTTCTGGCCTTGTCCCAGAAGATTACCGCGACAAATTGATTGATAATCTGACCTATCGCGCCCCAATGACCACAAATTCGGTATCGCAAGGCTTAGACGCCCCAATCGAAGCTGGCAAGGATACCCTTGATAACGGCATGAAATTATTAAGTGATGAAAAGGCCAATTAACGCGACAAAGACTTTGCATCATTGAAAATCTGGCACGCCTTGACGTGCACCAGTGTTTTGGTTGATAACCCAGCGCATGGCGGGCGTTTGAATGCCGGTTTAGCCCCCGTGATTTTAGGACATGGATTATGAGTTTGGTAACGACCCACCCTTTTGACGATGATCATTTGCAAGAAGAATGTGCGGTTTTTGGCATTTTCGGCACAAATGAGGCCAGCATTAACACCGCCCTTGGTTTGCACGCGCTACAGCATCGTGGACAAGAGGCTGCCGGTATTGTCAGCTTTGACGGCAAAACCTTTTTTGCGCATCGTGGGCTTGGTCATGTTGGCGAAAATTTTGGCGCTGGTTCGTCACATATTGCCAATCTTGTTGGCCATGTGGCCATTGGCCATAATCGCTATTCAACCAGCGGCAATTCAAACGCATTACTGGAAATTCAACCCTTTTCATCAGAACTGGCCTTTGGCGGCTTTGCCCTTGCACATAACGGCAACCTAACCAATGCGGCACGGTTAAGGTCATCGCTTGTTGAAACCGGAAGCCTGTTTCAATCGTCATCTGACACTGAAATCATCGTTCACCTTGTTGCCCGATCACATCAGGACACGGTTACTGACCGGTTGATTGATGCGTTAAAACAGATTGAAGGTGCCTATTCACTGGTCTGCGTTGCCAAGGATATGCTGATAGGTGTTCGTGACCCGCTCGGCGTGCGGCCATTGGTTCTTGGCAAGCAGGGCGATGCTTATGTTTTGGCATCAGAAAGCTGTGCGCTGGATATTGTGGGTGCTGAAATCGTGCGCGATCTCGATCCGGGTGAAATGGTGGTGATCACCAAGGCCGGCATCAAATCAATAAAGCCATTTCCGACCAAGCAAAGCCGGTTTTGCGTTTTTGAATATATCTATTTTGCACGGCCGGATAGCGTTCTTGAAGGGCGCGGCGTCTATCACGCACGCAAAGCCATTGGTGCAGAGCTTGCTAAAGAATCTGGGGCAGTTGCCGATTTGGTTGTGCCGGTTCCTGATTCGGGCGTGCCGGCTGCGCTTGGCTATGCCGAAGCGGCGAATATTCCGTTCGAGCTTGGCATCATTCGCAATCACTATATCGGCCGCACTTTTATCCAGCCTACTCAGCAAGGCCGGAATGACAGTGTGAAAATGAAACATAACGCCAATCCAGCAACGGTTCGTGGCAAGCGCGTTGTTCTTGTTGATGACTCGATTGTGCGTGGCACTACCTCACGCAAAATTGTTGCGATGATGCGCGCGGCGGGTGCTGCCGAGGTGCATATGCGGATTGCCAGCCCGCCAACAAAAAACCCATGTTTTTACGGCGTTGATACGCCTGACAAAGACCAATTGATTGCCGCCAAGCTGGATATTGACGCCATTGCCAAGGAAATTGGCGCTGACTCACTGGCCTTTATTTCGATTGACGGACTGTATCGTGCCATGGGCGAAGCTGGCCGCAATGCAGATGGGCCGCAATTCTGCGATGCCTGTTTTACCGGTGATTATCCGATCAAATTGGCATCCGGCCTGTCGGGAAAACGTGTTTCCCACGGCAATAGCCGTTAGCCATCGCCAACCAGAACGAGCGCAGCATGACCCCTGACCTTCAAAACAAAATCATTCTCATCACCGGTGCCAGCCGCGGGATTGGCCGTGCTGTAGCGATTGCCGCGGCAAAGGCTGGCGCTGAAATCATCATGACTGGCCGGACGATGGGTGCCTTGGAAGACGTCGATGATGAAATCAAGGCCCTTGGCGGCAAAGCCACTATTGTTGAACTCGAAATGGCCGATTATGCCGCAATGCCGCGTCTAGCCGCAGCGATCCATGGACGCTGGGGACGTCTTGATGGTCTTTTGGCTAATGCGGCAATGCTTGGCCCGCTTACCCCCTTATCGCATCTTGATGACAAAGTGTGGGACAGCACTATCTCGATCAATCTGACCGCGCAATGGCATTTGATCCGTGCGATGGAACCATTGCTGATTGCAGCGCCAGCGGGACGCGCCGTTCTGGTTTCGTCGGGTGTTGCCGAGGGCATTGCGCCATTTTGGGGGCCATATGCCATTTCAAAGGCTGGTCTTGAGGCAATGGGACGGGTTTGGGCTGGTGAGACCGAGCAAACCAATTTGCGAATCAACATGATCAGCCCTGGCGGCACAGCAACCAGCATGCGGGCATCAGCTTTCCCGGGTGAAGATCCAGATTCGCTGCCACAACCAGATGATATTGCGCCGGCCTTTTTGACGCTTCTTAGCCCCAATTGCCAGGATCATGGCAAACGGTTTAAAGCCCGCAGCATGCTAGGTCTATAGGCGGCTTGCCCGCAAGCGAAACCGATAAGGGTCAAGCCCCCGCCTTATATCACTATCAAGCGTTACCGGCATTCCCAGTATTTCTGCGGCCAGCATATCGCCAAGCAATGGCGCCAACGTCAAACCGCGGGCGCCAAGCGCACCAAGAACAAACAAATCATCATTGATCTTGCCACAGACCGGATTGCGATCGGCCGTGCTGGCGCGCCTGCTGACCCGCGCCCCATAGCTGGCAGGATCAGGCAAGCCGTCACCAAGCCCCTGCGGCAAAAGCTGTTTATTATGAAGATGCGCGCTTGCCAAAATTTCAGTATTGCCCTCGCGGTCAAATGTGGCACCTAGCTCGTGAAAACCATCTTGTGCCGGAGTCAGATAGCCGCCAAAGCTGATGCCTGCCCGCAATCCGGCAAGGGTTGCCGTTTCCGGAACATGGCTAACCTGCCCCGATGTAACATCGATGGCAATGCCCTGAATGGCTAGCATTTGATGCAGAGCCGCTAAATCTGCACCAGCGGCAACAACAAGCTGATCACATGTTAATCGGCGTCCATCATCTGCCAAAAGGTGATATTTCGCGTCAACATGGTGCATGCCAACCACATGAAAGCCGAAATGCATTTCCGCGCCCCTCGCAAGATGATTTGTCAGGCGCATCGGATCGATCACCCGCCCCCAATGATGCACAACACCACCAAGCGGAAGATCAATGCCAGCCTGCGATGATGCCGCTTTGGCATCAACAAATCGCATTAGATCATCCGGCCAGAATTGGGTGCGGAACTTTGCCTGACGCACGGCTTCGCGATCAGGCCAATCAAGCGAGATAACCCGATCAGCAACAACCGCAAGCGCGGCATCACTGCATCCTGCCGCAAAAGACAGGCAATCAGCCGACATTCGGCTTGCCACATTGTGATCAACACTTAAACGCGGGCTTTGCAGGGCCAGCCGGTTACCCGATGCGCCACCTGCAAGCCGGTCGCGGGCGTCAATGATATGCGGGGTCATGCCGCGCGCCACAAGCCCCGCCGCCACCGAAGCACCGGCAATG
>Ga0115566_10004351_pt1 | contig 11290 bp, 9 predicted proteins | sample COGITO_mtgs_1204_3_FD_87173 | JGI IMG/M metagenome (GOLD analysis project Ga0115566, IMG submission 87173) | Pelagic marine microbial communities from North Sea - COGITO_mtgs_120405 | ecosystem: Environmental > Aquatic > Marine > Epipelagic | place: Germany:Helgoland, sampling site Kabeltonne...
TAATTTCTTCCCCGGTTTTTACCATTTCACTTGGATGCGAAACTCTGCCCCAACTCACATCAGTAATATGAAGTAGACCGTCCAAACCATCTAAGTCAATGAAGGCACCGTAATCAGTGATATTTTTGACCATTCCTCGGCGGGTTTCCCCTGGTATAATCTTAGAGAGAATTTCTCTTTTCTTATCTTGCCTTCTTTCTTCAATCAATTCGCGACGCGAAACAACAATGTTTTTTCGCTCACGATTTATTTTAACAACTTTAAAATCAAAAGTCTGACCAACAAACTGGTCGAGGTTTTTAGGAGCCTGAATATCAACTTGTGATGATGGAAGAAATGCATCAACACCAATATTGACAACAAGCCCACCCTTAACCTTGGAGCGCACACGACCAGTTATGACCGATCCCTCTTCGCAGGTATTAACGATTTTCTCCCAATTCTTCTTTTGCTCAGCTTTATCGAAAGATAGTTGCGGATTACCATCCCTATCCTCCAAACGTTCTAAAAAGACTTCTAAATCAGAACCAATTTCGAGGTCACCCAAGTCCAAAAACTCATGTGCGGGAATCGTCCCCTCAGCTTTACCGCCGAAATCAATCACCACCTCAGTGGGACGAATTTCCATAATAGTTCCGGTAATAACAGAACCTTCTTTTAATAATTCAATTTTGCTCTCTGCGAGCAATTCTTCCATAATAGCACTCATAGCTTGGATTTGTTTGTTTCGGATGTGACGAATTTATATCGCACTTAGGCGATAAGACACATACGGGTTAAGGATTAATAAATATAGTTAAAGAACAAATAAATTTAAAGGATTACCAAATAGTGTTGTACCCGCTTAAGCAAGGCAAAACTTTAAATCTCTGGAGTTAAATCGACTATGGGACTAGCTTATTTAGTGGGAATTCAACAATTCCTTCTGCCCCGATTCTTTTAAGTGCGGGAATTATCTCACGAGAAACTTTTTTTTCTATAACAGTCTCGATCGCAACCCAAGAATCATCACTAAGAGCTGAGATTGTTGGCTTACGTAATGAGGGTAGTTTTTTAAGTACTTCGTCAATTTTAACTCTTTCTAAATTAATCTTAAGACCGACCTTGGCATCAGCTTGCAAAGCAGCTTCAAGCATCATTGCCATATTTTCAATCTTTGCTTTTTTTTCTGGAACCGCCCAACTTGCCTTGTTTGCGACGAGCACGGTGTTTGTTTCCATAAGTACATCAACAATTCTAAGTTTATTTGCTCGAAGAGAACTTCCCGTCTCCGTCAAATCGACAATTGCATCGACCAATTCGGGAACTTTCACCTCCGTTGCTCCCCATGAAAACTCAACTTCAGCATTTACATTATGTCGCGAAAGATAGGCTCGGGTAACATTCACTAGTTCCGTTGCGATAGTCATACCCTCAAGGTCAGAGACTGTTTGAATAGGAGCTGCCTCTGGAACGGCAAGAACCCATTTCGATATTCTGTTGGATGATCTACTGTATACTAAATCAGCGACGATTTCGACATCAGATTCATTTTCCAAAACCCAATCTCTACCAGTTAACCCACAGTCAAAAAAGCCATCTTCTACATATCGACTCATTTCCTGAGCTCGAACAAATCGTCCGTCAATATCAGAATCATCCCAACATGGAGTGTAGGAACGCGACCCTTTTGTTATGTGATACCCAGCTTTTCCAAAAAGCTTAATTGTTGGATCTTCTAAGCTACCTTTAGGCAGACCAAAATTTAATAATGTAGTCATAAAGACCATTTAAAACAGCTTTTTTTAAGCCTTTTAGCAAGATAATTTCCGTATGAAAAATTTAATTATCGCGGTATCGAGCTTGTGCCTCTTCCCAAGACTTTTTCATCTCTAATTCTGAAAAAATATCCTTCATTCTACTCAAGTCAGGCTTCTTCAATTCATTTAAATTCAATTCAATGTTTGATTCCAATCTCACTAAATCCCGATTTCTCATCAATTCTTCCCGTTTTTCGTAGACAAGGCTACAAAACCTCTTCGGTTTAATCCTCCCTGCGTTGAGGATAAGGTTCTCTAAGGTATTAAATTCAGTCAACCATTTACTCGCCGTTTTAGGCCCAACACCAGGCAGACCTGGAATATTGTCCGCTTGATCACCAATGATAGCCAAGTAATCTAAAATTGAACATGGTGGCACTCCAAATTTATCTGTAACTCCCTGTTCATCCAAAATCCGCCAACCTAAACGAGGATTTGCTGTAGGTGGTGGAAGCAACTGCTCAACCAATGGGCAAATCAACTGAGATAGGTCTTTGTCCGCACTCACGATAAGAACAGGGACTTCGGCCTTCTTGTAAAAAGTAACTGCCGACGCAATTAAATCATCAGCTTCCAACCCTGAAGACTCATAACTCAAATACCCGAGTGCATCTGTTAATTCCTTTACCCATACTAACTGTTCACTGAAACCTTCTGGGGGTGCCCCCCGATTGCCCTTGTAAGATGGTAGCAAGGCTTCTCTTCGCGTAGAACCACCTTTATCAAAAAAAACTTTTATCTCACTCGGCTTTAGATCATCTTCTAATCTCCAAAAGGAACGGAGCCAACCATGAACCATATTAGTAGGAAAACCGTCCGATCTGGTAAGTTCTCTAATTCCATAAAAAGCTCGGAATGCTAAATTATGGCCATCACAAAGTAAAATTTTCGACATAAGGAGCTATTCATAACTACAATTGAAATGAAGCAACTCTAAAGAAAATTAATCTAGGCAAAATGTAAGAAGCTTAAAAAAACAATTAACATCGCTAGGATTTAAATAAAGTGCCCTCCACCAATTCTGGAGAGGCCGTAACCAGCTTGACATCAAGTAGTTGATTTGACAAATCACGGCCTCCGCCTTGAACCATGACCTTGGTGTAATTATCTGTATACCCAGTAAAGTAGTCATCTTTGGGGTTTTCGAAAAGTACACGCCGCACATGTCCTTCCTGGCTTTTATAAAACTCCATTCTCTTCGAGGAAGATAGTCTGCGTAAATGGGCACTTCTTTTTCGCCTTATCTCCATAGGAACTTGCTCAGCTATCTTCGCGGCAGGGGTTCCCTTACGCTCAGAAAAAGTAAATACATGGCAATAAGCAAAGGGGAAATCCATAAAAGTATCACAAGTTTCTTTAAAATGCTCATCAGTCTCTCCCGGGAAACCCACCATCAAATCTGTGCCTAAGCAAACATTAGGTATGCTTCGAGTGACCCGTCCAAAAAAATCAGCCATTTCATTTAGGCAATATTTTCTCTTCATACCTCGTAGAACCGAATCGCACCCGGACTGCAATGGAATGTGCAGATAAGGCATTAACGGATGGCTATCGTCAGCCATTAAGGGAAATAATTCTTCAGGAATAGTAGTAGGCTCGATACTGCTAATTCGAATTCTATCCAAGCCGGCTGTATTTGATAATTTTTCTATTAAGCTAAGGAAATCGAGGCCACAAGAAGAATAGGTTCCTAGATTGACACCGGTCAGGACAACCTCCCTTACCCCATTCTCTATCATTCTCACAACCTCTTCAATTAAATCATGCAAATCTCTTGACCTCGCTCGACCTCGTGAAAATGGAATGATGCAGAAAGAGCACATAAAATCGCAACCATCCTGAATCTTCAAGTTTGCACGTTGTTCGAATTTGGGCTCGCCCACAAAACCGATACTAAAATCAGCCTTACTTATTCGTTCTCTGACAATCACAGGAACATCTGGCTTTTGATCGCTGATGTAGTCCAAGAAATTCATCTTATCATGGTTTCCAATTACATAATCCACTCCTGGGATAGTTGCTATTTTGTTAGCATCCACCTGGGAATAACAGCCAACCACAACAGTTAATGCATCTGGGTTTTTTCGAATAAAACGTCTAATTGCATTTCGTGATTTGGAATCTGCTTCATTCGTAACCGTACATGTATTAATAACCCCTATATCAACTTCTGAGCCAAAAGGGACAATTTCATAACCGGATGATTTTAATCGGCCCTCCATTTCTGTAGCTTCATATTGATTTAGCCGACAACCCAATGCCTTTACTGATGCTTTTCTTTTATTGTAATTGGTTCTCATGAAAAAATTAAATAAATGTATTCAAAATTATTATCTATATTTAATTGACTCGCTTGGGTTGCTGGTCTCCATACTTTTGGAGTAGGTAAATAAGGTAAAACGCTTTTAGATATCGAGGCACATATATCTGTGGATTAAAAATACACCTGGCGAGCCATCCAAGGTAAAAACGATCTACCCATTTGGGAATACTAACCTGTTCCCCCGAAAGAAAAGCCAAAGCAGCACCAGTACATAGAATTAAAGGTCTATATCCTAAATTTTGCTTAATGTATAAACCCAAACGCTCCTGAACTCCTCCCCCTAACTGAATAAAGATCGTTTTTGGCTTAAGTTTAATCAATTTTTCGAGCAAAAGAATATCCTCAATCGCTCCAGATTTATCATACATTGGTGCATTGTAGATTTTCTGGGCTTCAATTTTGTAATTAAAATTATCCGACAACCAGTTTTGGTTTGCCCTTGCCTGATTTTCGTCAGGCATAACCCAGAAAGATGACTCGTAGGAATCAAAATTTTGTAAAAATTCCTGAAGGAAATAAAGTCCAGAAACGCGAGTTATATCAACACCATTTACCCACTTTTGCCAAAAACACATCAAACCACTATCAGGTAAAACCATATCAGCTTCACACAAGGCTTGTGCATAAAAATCGCACCTAATAAGGTCATCTGCTAATCCGGGACCTGATGGAGCAACTAAAAGGCCTCCAGATCTAATAACTTGATTACAACGGGCAAAGGAATCATTAAAGAAATCTACACCTAAAATTCTACAGCTTGCGTACTTCAAACTCTAAAAACGACTTCAGGAGAGTCTCAATAAGCACTTTTGGGTGGAAAAAGAACCTGAACAATTGTCCGTAAAACAATTTCCAAGTCCAGCCAGATCGTCCAATTACCTACGTAATTAAAATCTAACTCGATTCTTTTTCTTACTAACTCAGGATCAGTAAACTCGCCTCTTAAGCCCCGACATTGAGCAGGTCCAGTTACTCCCGGTTTCACGAATTGGCGTATCCTGTAAGCTTTATAATCTTTTTCGAAGAGAAAATCGTGCTTTGCTAAGTATGGGCGAGGACCGACCAAACTCATTTCACCCTTAAGCACATTAATGAATTGAGGAATTTCATCTATGCTAAACCTTCTCATAAAAGCACCAAAAGCAAATATTCTACTATCGTCTGGAGTTGCCTGTTCTGATTCATCTCTTTGCCCCTTCGGAGCATGAGTCATAGAGCGAAACTTCCAGATGGTAAAAGTTTGACCAGCAAGCCCAACCCTTTCTTGAGTAAAAAACAATGGACCTGCAGATTGAAAGAACTGGAAGAACCTTACAATAAGCATGCATATAGGCATTATGAAAACCAAAGCAGGTATACTGATTGCCAGATCAAAGCACCGTTTGACCATTTGATTAAATGGGCTCTCCAAAGGTTCATTTTGCAGAGAAAAGAATTGCCTTCCTGATTCCTCAACAAAAACTAAACGAGAATCGAAATAACCGGACAAATTATTGTAAACTAGAATTCTGCATCCATATTTTGCCCCAAGATCCGAAACCGACCTAATCCACATTTCCATGTCGCTATTAGGCAAAAGAATCAGCTGGTGTATTTTATTATCCTGAAGATAACTTTCTAAACTTTCAAATGGGCCAAGCCAGGGCAGTTGAACCAAGTTCGGTTGATCACGGTCGGTGGTAAAAGTTCCCTTAAAACTAAAGCCCTGTTCAGTATGCCTTTTTATCCATGCTCTTAGTGCATCTAAAGATTTAGAGTCTCCAACTATTAAGCTGTTGCGAGAAACCAATTGAAAACCAATAACCCTTTTGAAAACCGCCGGTAATATAAAATTACAGGAGGCAAGTACAGGCCAACTCGTGCAAATATAAAATGCGAGAAACAATCGACTAGTTTCATTATCTTTTGTGGCAAAATAAGAAGCAAAAACAAAAAAAGCAATTATAGCAGTTTGAAAATTTGCTTTTAATAATGATTCCCGAATTCGCCCCCATCCATTTTTCATAAAAAATAGTCCATAACGCTGAAGCGAACCAAAAGTTCCAACGACTAATCCGGCAATTGAAACCAGTGCGTAATTCCAAGGAAGACTAATTAATGAAAAGTCAAAAGATTCCCAAATGTACAAACATATCCAAAACCAAAGAAATAAGGATGAAAGCAATACAATTTTATGTAAGGTTGCGTAGCCTTTGTCTCTATGATTAATCATGGATTATAATCCTTCAACATCCTATAAAAGTGATAAAAGTGCAAGGATGTATTACATCATTCGATTATTGAATTCTCATCTATCATAGAACTTCTCAAGCCCCTTTGAATAATCTACGCTTGCAATTTCATTTTTTTTTGAAAACAATGAAATCATCTTGAAACTTAAAAAATCAGGGCAAAGCCGAATCACTGGGAAACCTCAATCGTTAGAGCTAGAATCGATTGATTTTTTTGTAAGGCTCATGGGTATTTTAGGAATGCCTCGTTCAGTAGGTGAGATTTACGGATTATTATACTTTTCGGAGCAACCGCTCTCGATGGATAAAATTACAGCCCGCTTGGAAATTAGTATTGGATCGGCAAGCCAAGGTTTAAAAACGCTCAAATCACTTAAAGCTGTAAAATCAACCTACATTGCAGGAGATAGAAGAGACCACTACATTGCAGAAACTGAATTCAGAAGACTCTTTGCCACATTTATTAAAGATGAAATCATGCCCCATCTCGATAGTGCCAAGGATCGAATTACTAGAATGGAAAAGTCTTTGACTGACGAGAATAAGCAAGACGAGTTTTACCAAATTAGACTTGAGAAATTAAAGAAACTAACCAAGACAGGCGGACGTTTATTACCCGTCCTTGCAGGGTTCCTAAAACTACAATGATCAGTGATAACATGAAAGATTGGTCCATCGGTTGGTACTGCTTACGAGCGAAACCCAGAATGGAAATGCTTGCTGCACAGACTCTCGGCACCTTAACCAATGTTGAAGTTTTTTTACCCCGAACAATTCGCCCCCGAAAAGAAAAAGTTGCTCCAACTCGCCCTCTTTTCCCAGGTTATTTCTTTGCGAAATTTGACCCAGCAGTCCACCTTAGGAATGTACACTTCGCTCTGGGTGTTGCCTACATTGTTCGAAGAAATGAGGTCCCCGTTCATGTCCCTCCTCAAGTGATACTTGAACTTAACTTATTATCTCCTGACGGAATATTAGAAATCCCAGATGAACCTCATAAGGTTGGTGATAAGGTCACAGCAATCTCTGGTTTATTTAAAGGTGACGAAGGAACTGTTACCCAGTTAGTGCCCGCAAGGGAAAGGGTAAAAGTGCTTTTCGAAATCCTGGGTCGACAAACCGAAGTAGAGATCCCCGAGCATTTATTAGATTTCCCCAGTGCTCACCCAATGAGTTCTGACTCATCCCATTAAGTATATTTAGATTTATTTACCTTATTGGCTTTGTGATCAAAACAAATAGCCAAGGGCGGTAGCGTGATCAATTCATTCGTTAGTTCTAATCAAGCAGTTTTCAATATGCTAAGTTCATTGATTATTCATCAATCAAAACCTGTTTCCAATATTTAGTTTTAAGTTAATAAAAAATGTTCAACCTTAACTTACGCTATCTATTTTCTGTTTTTTTATTATTTATTTTTGCTCTTTGCTTTTTTTCGAGTGAGCTAGTGTTCCCTTTTCTTAGAAAATGGAAATCTAACCAACTGCTCAATTTATCCAAGGTTTACCATGACGAATCAATTAGCAATGAAAGTAACTTGCTCGAAGACGGTGTTCGAAAAGCAAGAATTGCCTCGCTCCTCGACCCATCAAATCGGGAAACAAAAGAAAATTTTCTAAAATTACTTTTTCGGTCAAAACCAACTGATGCACTACAAATTTGGGCTTCTATCTTTTACGATAGCACAAGCTTGGAGGAGGATAGAATGAAACTTCCCAACCGTAGTATACAAACTTTAAAAAACGATCAAATTCAGATTCATGGTCGGAGAATTGCTGGAGAAATTGCTTTTCAGCAACTCACTCACTTAAAAAACAGTGAGGGATGGTTGGATTCACCTGCCAATGCACTCATTACAGCAGAATTACTTGCCGAGACAGGCAACCCGTTTCAAGCCTCCCAAATTATTCGTAACTCTCTATTAAATCACCCGACCCATTCGAAGAGTATTTTTTTACTTACCCGATTAACTGTTCATTTAAAGGAATTTGAGAATTTATCATCAATCGGTGGTAAACTTGCCAAATTGGCGTCAAGAAAAAGTCAAACTGGAATTGAAGCGATTCGCCACATGACACTTCTTCACATTCTTCAACCATTATCTAAAGGTAGTCTTTCAAAATGCCTCGAACTCCTTCAATCTAATCCAAACGCTCAAGCCATCGACTATATGCGGATTCATGCTCTGCAATACCAATTGGCAAAAGATGAAAAAAATAGAATATCCATTATTCGAACTTGCTCAGAACAATTTGACTTAAATCAACCAACAGATCTACTCATATTTTCCCGATGGTTAGGACGCCTCGGAGCATTTTCAGACTTAGTCCAGTACCTATCACCTTCCAAGTCCAAAGTGGATGAAGAATTGTTTAAACTTAGAATGAATGCATTAGCTCAACTCAATGATTTGGATAGCATTCATTTTGAAGTAAGCAATGCCCCAATAATTCCCGAGCGATGGCGTCTAGTCATCGAAGCTCGAGCGTTTGCGCTCGAAGGGAACTACAAAGAATCAATTAAGGTCTTAGATCGCCTTTTGCCGATTTTAGGAAATGACCCTAGGCTCGTAAGATCCATATGCAGTTATTTGGAAAGTGCAAATGATTTACAAGGATTAACCCATATTCTGAACAAACTAATTGAACAACCTATGCATCAAGGCTTTGCACTAAGGAAATTAATGCAATACCGATCTGCTTCAGCAACTCTTGAAGAGCTTATAGGTTGGATGGCAAAGCTTTCAAAACTTCACGGAAACGATCCTTTTTTCTCCCAGACATTTCTCTATTTCGAACTGTTGGACCCATTGTTACCCACCCCATCCCAAAAGCTTGATTCTTTAATTTTGGAGGCAAAAGAAAACTCAAAAATTAAAGATAACAAACAAAGCAGAATCACACTCGCACTTGCCCAGTTACGTAACCGTGCCCCGGATCAGGCACTCGTATCCCTTGGACCAATTAGCCAATGGAGGAATTGGCAAGCATCCCGACCGGCTTGGGCTTTTATTGCATCTCAGGTTTTTTCACTTAATCACGAATCTGAAAAAGCTATGATTTTACAAAAAAGTATTGATTTCACAAAGCTCGATCGAGCGGAAAAAGAGAGCTTAATTCAATTATTCCCTCAGTCCTTTCCAACTACGCAATAATCCTTATCATCCCTGTAAATCGACTCCAAATTACAAAATTTTAAATTTATCTTAGGCTCCTTAGGTTTAATCTCAATTTGGGGAATGCTTGTATTACAACTTTCCATCACATGGGAAACAAATGAACAGTATGCTCATGGTTTTCTTGTTCCAATACTTTGCTTTTACCTGCTTTTGAAATTACAACCGCCCTCCCCGGTCGAAGAAATAAAGCCTTCATTCTTACAAGGAAAAACTTGGTGGCTATTAGGGATCCCTTGCTTGTTAATGCTCCCGCTTATTTGGTTGGTAAGAGGAGCCAACACAGATTGGCGCCTACTCAATTTTGTTTTATTCGGAATAATTTTCACCCTTACTCTTATTCCATTTTACGATCAAGGAGGGTGGAAAAAAATTAAAACTCTCCTATTCCCTCTTCTTTTTTTTATTGTGGCCATTCCATGGCCCCTTGCAACAGACCTTCAGTTAACTCAGTGGTTTCAAGAAAGAGTATCTTCTATTATTGTCGATATTCTTCTACTACTGGAACACGAAGCCAGTCTACAAGGCACGGTAATTGATGTTGGGGTTTTTGGGCAGATTGGAATAGACCAGGCATGCAGCGGAATTAATGGACTACAGGCCTCTATTGTAGTTACCCTATTTTTCGGTCATTATTACAGGTTTCGATGGTTAAACCGAATTATATTAGTTTTTTGCGGGGCAATTATAGCTATTGGGTTTAACTTAGCTCGTGCATTTTCTTTATCATACATCAAGGTCAAAGGAAAAGGACACCTATTGGACCAACATCTATTCTCTATGGGTAATTGGCAATTCCCCACTCTTCACGACATGGCGGGATGGATTGAAACTGCATTAATATTCATAACTATCTTTTTATTAGCAAGATCAGCCAGAGGTGGATTATTTCTTCGTATGCTTGGCAACGAACCAAACAATTGGAGTAATTTAAAAAATTCGCCTCCGATTGCATTTAGTTTGCTTTTGCTGTCAAGCGTTTTGACATCTGTTGTGTATGCCGAATATTATTTCCAAAGTAAAGAGAGTAAACTGATCTCTCTTCCAAGACTTAGCTTAAAAACAGAGGACGAAAATATAATTTCAGAGGAAAAGCTCATCTCCAATCAAATTGCCGCGCAACTTCACTATGAAAGTGCTAGATCTGTACTATGGCAGGAAAGGCTTCGAACCCGCCTCAATCCATTAAATCAATCGAGGGAAATTAATCCCAACTTAGAATATTGGCAGGGATTTGAGGCTACATGGGAAACTGGGGGTGCCTGTACTGCTGTCCTCTCTACTCACTCTCCTGATTCTTGCCTCCCTCTCACCGGGCTTACTCAAATTAATCCTCTTCCAGGAATGCCACCTAAATTGATAGAAATTAATGTGAGCGGGAGAAAAGTTTCTTTTGAAGCTTATGAATTCTCACGAAACCGCAGAAAACTCTTCGTCTTTCGCTGCTTTTGGCCTTATTTATTGGCAGCTAATCAAATTAACCAATTTCCGGATGGTGGATATAGCTTGGAAGGAAGGATAAAAGCATCACTGGAAGGAAGAAGAAATGTTGGTGGCACCATGCTCGCATTAGCACTCGCCAATGTCGATTCCCCGCAAACTGCCCTCGCCAAGCTCCAGGTATTGGCCAACCAACGGTTAAGCTTTGGAGAGAAAGAAGTTCAATGACCCAAACTCTTGTCCAACCTAAGAATACCAATCAAAGGGAGAATTTCTGCAAATTACTGATATGGTGGAAAAAACCCAATGAAGTTAATGATCA
>Ga0115566_10004356_pt1 | contig 11283 bp, 14 predicted proteins | sample COGITO_mtgs_1204_3_FD_87173 | JGI IMG/M metagenome (GOLD analysis project Ga0115566, IMG submission 87173) | Pelagic marine microbial communities from North Sea - COGITO_mtgs_120405 | ecosystem: Environmental > Aquatic > Marine > Epipelagic | place: Germany:Helgoland, sampling site Kabeltonne...
ATTCAAAAGCACCACCAAATTGTATCCAAGGGGTTCTTTTTTAGTACTGGCTACTATATTAGCCCTAATTCAATCAAATAAGGAGGTTAGATCTTCGTTTGAAATTATTTAGGACAGCATTGTCTTAAAATCTATGATTGGAGCTATATAACCTAGGGTGACTCCATTCCTACGCACTCGAAAATTGAGTGGAATACCAATCCACCCTTCGACCAAATTGATGGGCTTAAAGAGCAACATCTCGTCCGATTGCATCAGTCGATTTAGACGGTCTAATTCATTTCCATCCCGCATGGCACCGACTGACCGGCCAACTAGACCTGAAGGATCAAGATCATATCTCGTAAAGGAATATTTAAAAATGTGGTTTGTGTCAACAAAGGAAACAACGATAAAATCTTTAAACCCAATGTCGTTTAATTGACCTTGAATAAAGGCTTGAAGCAGGGTGTCTGATGGGAATTTATCATTTATATGAACAAACGCTTTCATCCCTGAAACCAGCACAGCGAACTGATCAATTGAATTTTGAAATTTGTTTATCGCACTTGAGTGTACTTCCGCCAGCTCTAAGCGCCTATTCTCTAGCTCTGTTTCTCTTCGAAAATCATTGAACTTATAAACGGGCACTAAACCAATTAATAGAATAATGATGGGCCAGAAATATTGCTTGAAATATTTGATCTTATTGGAGATTTAAAGGCAAAGCTACAGGTAACATCTAACTTACATGGAATAGATTAATTAGAATACTTTTCGAAGGAGATTTCTGACCAATAACAAGGTCGGTCTGTACCTTCGCAACATCATGTCGCCCTCCGCAAAAACCCAACAATGTACTGTCAGTGGCTTCACTTTTGTGAAGAATGCTACAAAACTTCACTATCCAATAAAAGCAGCTATAATGTCTGTTCTTCCTATTGTGGATGAGTTTATTGTGGCATTAGGCGACTGCGATGAAGATGACACTACAAGAGCGGAAATCTTGAGCATTGAATCCGATAAAATTCGAATTATAAATACCGTTTGGGACAAGCAAAAATTCACTAGAGGCACCATTCACGCGCAACAAACAGATGTGGCGAAAAGCATCTGCAAAGGCGATTGGCTGCTATATGTACAAGCGGATGAGGTAATTCATGAAAAAGATCATTTGACTATAAAATCTGCGTGTCAAACATTCATAACAGACTTGAAAATCGATGGATTTGCCTTAGACTTCATTCATTTCTGGGGTGATTATGAACACTACGTAAATGGTCATGGGTGGTATAAAAGTGAAGTTAGAATCATACGGAATGACGCAGAAATCCATTCTTGGAAATCGGCCCAGTCGTTTAGAAGAATTCCAAATTTTGACGGCATTGATTACCGCCAAACTAAAGGTGTCACCAAACTAAACGTGGTTAAACTCAAGGCCCAAGTTTTTCACTACGGATATGTAAGACCTCCTTCTATCATGATTTCAAAGAAAAAGTCGCTAGATACCACACATCAAGGACCGATTCGAGCAAATTCAAATCGAGGAAATTTGACTCTGGAGTTTGATTACGGACCGATGAGTTTGACCAAAAAATTCTCATTTAGTCACCCAGCTGTGATGCATGATTGGATATTAAAGCTCGATTGGCAGAAAAAACTACGTTTCATTGGAAAGCTTCCTAAAAATCGCGCTCGTTTCAAACACGAAACAATCAAATACCGCGCATTGACTTACATAGAAACAAATGTTTTGGGCGGTAGAGGCCTTTGGGCTCGTAAAAACTTTAACATCATAAAAGAATGGAAAATCTAAAATTCCCTATTGGACCATTTGACTTTAACTCTTCATATACTTCAGAAGAATTAAAGAATTGGATTGAGACTATTGCTGCGTTTCCTAATCAGCTTTCAGAAACCCTTGAATCAATTAAACCAGAAATGCTCGATTGGCCTTACCGGCCCCAAGGATGGACAATACGTCAGGTTATTCATCATTGTGCCGACAGCCACATGAATGCCTTGATTCGTTTTAAGCTAACGCTAACGGAATCAAATCCAACGATAAAGCCATATAACGAAGCATCTTGGGCAGAACTTAGCGATACGAAAGACTGCGAAATTTCGGATTCTATAATGATCTTGAAAGGAGTCCACTCGCGCTTTGACAACATTCTTAAAAATCTTTCTGAGACGGATTTTACTCGGACCTATTTCCACCCCGAACATCAAAAGAGTTTTAGCTTGGCCATGGCTACATCAAATTACGCTTGGCATTCGAAACATCACTTAGCTCATGTGAAGCAAGCGATGCGTTCAAATGGAAAATATATCGCTTAATTTTACCTTAATGAATCGCTGGATTTTTATCGCCTACACTCTGATCATTGCTTGGTTGGCAACATCCTGCGATTTTCATGAATTACCCGAAGCCGTTGCTCCAGTTAAGATTCGAGGAATTCTAATGGCAACACCTGATTCAGGGGCAGCTTTCGAGACCTTAACTTTTCTTCAAATAACGACCGATGGCGAATTTATTTTACACGGGTCCGCTACAACTGATGCCTCCGGCTTTTTTGAGTTTGAATATCCGCGAAACAACAAAATGAATGGAGGCAAACGATGTAAACTAAGATGCAGTTCCCAATGTCCTGGCCTCCAAATTTGGCATAATGAAACGGTGATCGCAACGTGCTTTCCGACTAATAAACGTTTAGATTTAGAGCTCTATTTGAGCAACTCCGTGAATCTCACGGTAACAGTTGGCACGGAAGTTTTGGAAGGCGACTCTCTATTTGTTAGTTTAGTTCCGATGGACACCAATCATCCAAACTATTCAACTAGAGAATCTTCGCTACGAGGAAACTTTGAGTTTTTACTTCTTCCAGGACCGATTGATTCTGGTACTTCGATCAACTATCGAACCCGAATGGATAATAGCCGTTATGAAGGCTCGCGTGGGAATGTCCGTGGAGAAAGTTTAATCTTAATAGCTGGGAACTTCAGGACTTATTCTTCATTGATAACCGAATCTAGATGGGTTCGGGACGAGCCGTTGTTCGGAGAGGATTTTGGGTTTACTCGGCAAAGATTCCGTGGCGAGCCCTTTAGAGACAACTTCACGATTCTAACTAAAGATATTAACTGGTAACAGTGGTAAGGCAGTTACAACATGGCCTTTAAGCGACCTTTCATCTTGTCAATCTTGGTGAAATAATTATCGAAAACGCGATTACGCTCCTTTTCCGATGTTCCACTTATGAGCGTTGCTCTTCGTTTCAAAACGTTGATGGCAGCATACGACTTCTTATAGAATCGCTCATTTTGAGTGCTCAATGAGCTAATGCCGTTGCTGGTAAGGAAGGTCAGATACCGATCTTCAAGGCGCACCAAAATGGTGTTATCTGTATGAAGAACATCGTTGTGATAGACCGTGAAATTATTCTCCTTTTCATAGCTCAAATGTTCAGGCACGATACCGTGTTGTGACTTCTTAAACTTATATCCCATTTCAGCTTGCAACTTAATGTGAGCTACTAATTCGGACACCCGATCTAATAATATGATTGACTCAGATTTATCTTCGAAGTATCCTGCTTCGAAATAGTATTCAATCTGTTTCAGTGTCGTGTCTATCGTCTCTGAATGATAAATTTCGGTCGAGGGGATTTCACAATACAAGTCGCGAAGCGAACGAGAAAGATCATTGACTTTCGTAATTATTTTATTCAGCTTAAACTTTTCATTTCTAAAACCTGAGAAATCTAAAATGGTTTTTTGCCAAAAGAATAGCTTAAAAGCAGCGACCTCAGGCACATGCATTAAATGGAAAAGTGGAATCTCATTCGCAATATAAATCACCTCTTTGTCCTTTGCCTCAGCAATGGTGCGCACATTACTCTCGATATATTGCAGGTAATGGAAGAAATTAAAATCTTCTTCGTTTAAGGGCTGAAAATGAAAAATCAATTCATTCGAATCCGAATCCATGAGTGCATCAAGAGAAACTCCAAAATGACGGCTCAACTTTGCTAACTCTTCAAATGTGAGTGAAGTCTCGCCTCGTATTCTTCGATACGCACTATCGTTGCTTAATTCAAGTAGTTCGGCCAATTCATCAACAAAGGACAGATGTGGATCGATTCGCTCCTTTACCAGTTGAAAGAACTTTGCTTGAATGCTCATATTGCTCATGTCTTTTCTCCTTTGGATTAAAATAAATCGTATTAACGGTTACTTTTTTAAGTCTCAAAATGAACATAACCTGATTTTTTAATCATTGGGCCGTCTATTTCGATCGCGATTTGCAATATCTGCAAAAAAGAATAGGTGACAATGGTATCTTGTCGTTTTAAGCCCACTTTGACCTAGGTTACGTTTGGCAGACGAAAAACTGAAAGCCCAAATAATGATTAACTCAGCATCAAATCGCAACGAAAAAAAAACATCTTTGGTCAAGATGCCGACCTTCTATCTCTTGTTCACGCTCTTTATTGTAGTCAATTTCAGCTACGGACAACAATATGTGGACTTAGTGAAAATTGATTATGATCTGGGTCTAAGCCAAGCATTCACAGATAGCGCCAAAAACGCTCAATTCAGCGAATTGGCTGTCGATGCGATAGTACCTATTGTGCTAAATAAAAAGGTTGCCATACTGACTGGAGCTCTTCTTGAAAAAACAGATTTTTCGGTTTCACCAACATCGCCTGACGTCAGTGTTTATGGTCTAATGCTAAAGGCGGGAGTAAATATCAAGCACAATGACAAATGGTCTGGAACATACTTGTTGCTTCCAAAACTAAGCTCCGATCTAAAAAAAATAAGCCAAAAAGATTTTCAATTTGGGGGAATTGCCTTCATTAAATATGCCCCAAAACCAACCTTCAATTATCGATTTGGATTTTATGCAAATTCAGATTTATTTGGGCCGATGCTCGTTCCAATTGTAGGTATTTACCTTTTAAAAAATCGATGGGAAATTAATTGCAGTCTTCCCATCAACGCAGATGTTTCTTACCAATTAATACCTAACCTAAAGCTCGGGGCTCGATTTCAAGGCATTAATAAAAGCTACTTGATTCACCACGGGAAGGAACAATATGTAGAAAAAGTAAACAATGAAATTGGCCTCTATTCCAGTTATGCGATAGGGAAATTTCATTTTCAAATCTTAGCTGGATATGCACTAGGTCGAAGCTTTAGAGTTTATGACACCCCCGATCGATTAGGACTAGCCCTATCTGCCATAAAGTTTAATAATAACCGAATCCCGCTTAATCCTACCTTTTCTGACGGTTTCGTTTTAAAAGCAGGACTTACCTTTCGAATTCCCACTAACACCCCCTCAAATGATTGATGCCTTAATTGAAATAGACTCTATTCGTTTAAATTTTGACGACAGCGGTCGCATGTTTTTAAACCTAACCATAGCCTTCATCATGTTCGGCATTGCCTTAGAATTGAAGCCCGAAGATTTTAAAAAACTGCTTAAAAATCCAAAACCAGCATTCGTGGGTATCCTTTCACAATTCCTTCTTATGCCACTCCTCACCTTCTGCTTAGCGTTGAGCTTAGGTGATGTCATTACACCAACCATCGGAATGGGAATGATATTGGTGGCTGCTTGCCCAGGAGGCAACATTTCCAATTTTATAAGCAGTTTGGCAAAGGGCAATGTCGCCCTTTCTGTTAGTTTGACCGCATTCTCGAGCATCGGAGGACTTTTACTAACCCCGCTTAATTTCACCTTCTGGGGAAATTTATATATGAGGTTTTACACTGGAGCCGATAGTGCTTTGGTGCGCTCCCTTCAAATAGATGCGGTTGATGTATTGCAGACCATTGTTATTATTCTCGGTCTTCCGTTGGTTATTGGAATATTCGTAAATCGGAAGTTTCCAAAATTCACTCTTGCAGTTGTAGTCTGGATAAAGCGGTTTTCAATCATCGCATTTATTGGACTCATTGTGGCCATTTTCGCTTCGAATATTGACCTCTTCATGAAATACATTCAATACATCTTTTTGATTGTATTGGTGCATAATGCGCTTGCCTTAACCATGGGTTATTTTACGGGAAGGGCATTCAAACTATCTAAAAATGACAGCAAAACCATCGCAATTGAAACAGGGATACAAAACTCAGGATTAGCCTTAGCCTTGCTTTTTAATCCTATGATTTTTCCTCAAGATATGGCCATTGGAGGCATGGCTTTCATTGCTGCCTGGTGGGGAGTGTGGCACATTGTTTCGGGTTTGACTTTAGCGGGGTTTTGGTCAGGATTTTCCTTAAAACCAACAACCTAACTTCAATTCGAACTTCGCATTATCTTTGACCTTTAATTTATTAAAATGAATAAAGCTCTTCGATGGATTGGGGGATTCGCGATGCTTTTGGTGACAACCACTTCATGCGCCCGATGGGACGTTCAGCAACGTTGTTGTGAGTCTGAATACGAAATCATAACCCAGCATTTTAAAATATCTGAGGACTACACTTTATTTATTCCTCAGGCTTTTACACCCAACAAGGATGGAAAAAACGACCAATTCTACCCAATTGGCAGCGGTTGGACCCTAAAAAAACTAGTAGTAAAAAAGGGGCTTTCTACCGTATATGAATCCACTTCTCACACCGATGCATTTTGGGACGGAGGATCGGAACGCGATGGGCAGTACAAATACACCATGAACTTTGTTTCAGACATGGACGACATCTTCATTGTGGAAGGTGATGTATGTGTCATGCGATTAGGAACGGTTGGAGATCAGCTGCCAGAAATGGAACGAGACAAAATTTGCGATTGCGTGACCATTGATATGCTTGACTCATTAGAGGGCCCGATTTACAAAACTTCTGAGTGTCCAAAAAATGGGAGAATCTAACAATTCGCTAACCGAGGCTATTAACGCTCAATTTCAACGAGAATTAGACCGATTGATCAAAGAAATTGAAAGTTATCAAGAGGAATCGAACCTTTGGAAACTAAACGCTGGCATCAAAAATTCAGGTGGAAACCTAACGCTACATTTGATTGGAAACCTTCGTCATTTCATTGGACATGTTTTAGGCGGCACCGGATATAAAAGGGAAAGAGATGCTGAATTCAATGATAAACACATTGCTAGATCAAAAATCATCAGCCAAATTGAACTTACAAAAGTTGAATTGGACCACATCTTTCCATCACTTAACAACGCCTCTTTGAATGAAGCATATCCGATAAATGTAATGGACACGCCATGGACCAAATCTGCCTTTTTGATCCATCTTTTAGGGCATTTAAATTATCATTTGGGTCAGATCAATTACCACCGAAGGCTTCTCGATTCTTGAGACATGCCCTATGTAGACCATTTAATTAAACAGATTGAGCGATTTAGCCAAGCAATAGCTCAAATACTGGCTCGTGGGCTGAACGGAAGAGGTCCTGTACCATCAAACTCTGTGGACACCATAAATGGATTCTTACAAAATGAGTTGGGTTTATCGATTCAGCAGATGACTCAATGTACAGATCTTGAACTTCGGGTATTGTTAGAAAAGACTCCGTTCAGCAATGACAACAGAGATGGGTTAATTGAATTGCTCGTTACAACCTACCGTGAATATCCTAGCGATGAAATTAGATCGCTCGTTGTCCGCTTAATTCACCAAACCAATTCGATACAATCTTCCTATTCTCTTCAGCGATTAGAGTGGCTTAATGCACTAAACAAACCCCTCGACCCAAACTTGAATTAACGAAGTAAGCCGGCTATCTTCGCGCCCAAAATCAAGGAGAAATGGAGCGATCGCAATCGAATAAGTTGTATGAAGAAGCCAAAGTGTATTTACCCGGAGGCGTCAACTCTCCCGTTAGGGCTTTTAGATCGGTTAATGGATCCCCAATTTTTTTCAAAAAAGGAAAGGGAAGCCACACTTGGGACGAAGATGAAAACGAATACATCGATTTCTGCGGCTCGTGGGGTCCATTGATTTTAGGTCATGCGCATGACGGTGTACTAAACAAAGTTTCTGAGGTTATGAAGAATGGAACTTCTTTTGGCGCCCCATCACGTTATGAAACCAAACTGGCGCAATTGATCGTTGATAATCACCGACATCTTGAAAAAGTGCGATTTGTAAATTCAGGCACGGAAGCAGTCATGAGTGCCATTCGACTTGCACGCGGTTTTACCAAGCGAAATAAGGTGTTAAAATTTGAGGGCTGCTACCACGGCCATGTTGACAGCCTTATGGTGAAGGCCGGATCAGGCTTAGCTACGCTGGGAACGAGCACTTCAGCAGGTATTCCAGAAGCATATATTGGCGAAACTTTGGTGTTACCGCTCAATGATAAGGCTGCAGTGGAGGCGCTTTTTGAAAAAGAAGGTCAAAACATTGCATGCATTGTAATCGAACCTATTCCTGCCAACAATGGCTTGCTGCTCCAAGACAAAGAATTCTTATTGTTTTTAAGGGTAATTTGTACACGATATGGAAGCCTATTGTTTTTTGACGAAGTCATTTCTGGCTTTCGAGTTGGATTTGAGGGGGCGAGTGGATTGTATGGAATTAAGCCCGACATAATGTCTTTCGGAAAAATAATTGGCGGAGGATTTCCGGTTGGCGCTTATGGCGCTTCTTCTGAAATCATGGACTGTGTCTCTCCCGATGGCCCTGTTTATCAAGCCGGAACATTGAGCGGTAACCCTGTTGCAATGGCCGCAGGGATCGCCCAATTGGAAGAATGCTTAAAACCAAATTTCTATCAAGAACTTGAGGAGAAAACTGCCAGATTTGTTCGCATAGTTCAGGACTATGTTGATGTGAAAGGCTATCCCTTTCACATGTTTCATGTTGGTTCAATTTTCTGGTTGTCTTTTAGCAATAAGAATAGAGTTCAGAGCTCAGATGAAGTCAATCCGAAGTCGTCCGAACTATTTCGAGTATTCTTTGATGAACTTTTAAATCAAGGAATTTACATAGGCCCGTCAAGCTATGAAGTTGGTTTTGTATCCCAAGCGCATAGTGCCGAAGACCTAAACATCGCTGCGGAAGCGATTAAAAGTGCCCTCGACACAACTTATGCTGGCTGATCCTCGCGTATCGCATGGTTTTGACCGATTGTCATCCGTTTATGACGCTTGTGTTAAACTCGTTTTTGGAAATTCGATCAGCGATTTCACCAAATCTTCTCTCCTTCTCTTAAACCCTGCAGAACACTGCCTAATTGTGGGTGGCGGATCAGGTCAAGTACTTGTTGATGCTTTTGACAGAGAACTTGCCAACCATTACATCTATTGTGAATTGTCTCCAAAGATGATTGAGGCGGCTAAAAAGCGCATCTCTCAAGATGATGAAACTCGGGTTTCGTTCATTCAGAACGTAGAAACGGAACTCGGTAACAACTCCATAGATATTGTCATTTTTCCCTTCGTTTTGGACTGCTTTCATGAATCGAGTATCAATCAATTATTCGGGAATCTAAACCCTCATCTGACAGAAAATTCTCAAGTTTTGATCATCGATTTTAATCGAGAACCAATCGCTGGGTTCGCTCCTTCCCTTTTTCAAAAGTTCTTTATTGCCATCCTTTATTTCTTTTTCAGATTGTTCACAGGAATTGAAGCCAAAGAGCTTCCGCATATTTTTTCTATCATGCAAAAAAGAGGCTGGACTTTGATTCGAAATAATTCAATAAAAAATGGCTGGATTCAAGGAAGTTTGTGGGCGCAAAATCAATTTGGTTTAAAGTAAACCTGTGGCCATAACCAAAGCAGCATAAAGAATGATAAGCCCTTCGAATAGCAAAACAAAATAAATCTCGGATCGATTTGCGCGCAGCGACTTAGCGGCCAATAATAGAATGACAAAACAGATCAGTCCGAGACCAAGAGCTCGAAAATTCATGCTTATGGAATAGCGCCAAGCCCAAAGGCAAAACCAGAGTGTCGAGATCAAGAATGAAGCCTTTTTGGCGTTTTCAAAACCCAAATAGGTTGCTAGTGTTTCTAAACCAGCATCCTTATCGGTAAAAACATCTCTCATTTCAAAAGGGATTGTGACAGCTAGAATAAACACTGCTCGTTCTAAAAACAAAGTCAAAAAGTCTGGCTTAAGTATGTCTTGAATTTGACTTTCGACAAACACCGGGAAGGCCAATGTCAAGTATGTTACTACCAGCGCAATAATAAAAGGTTTCGCAAGCGGAATATCCCTCAACCGCCACCATTTGTTTTCGGTTGGAATAAACGGAATAGTATAACCTACAGAAATAATGGCAGCTGGCACCAACCATACGATATTGTCGGCATTATAATTTGGCAACAATAGCATCGCGAAAAAAACGGCCAATCCCATGCCTATTTTAATCGCTCCTCCATGATTCTGCATCCAAATATGCCGTTCACCTCGTTGCAGTTTTGGAATGAAGTCAATTTTATACAATCGATGAAAATTGTATAGCGTGAACGAACCAAGAAAAACACTTGCTGGGACCACCCAGTTAAACGCAATGTTGGGAATCAAGAAATAGGAAGATGTGGTTAGAGATGTAAGCACCAATGCGACAAACACATTGGAGTATATCAACGCATGAAGCGATCGCATTCTATGGTTTTGTGAGTTGGCCAATCAACACACCAACCGCGGCTCCTACCATGCCTGATGCTAATGATTTGAAAAGCCTTTTGGTCCGCGCTGTGCGTTCATAACCTAAAATATATGCTGGCTGTCTGAGCAAGGAAGCGTCCGATATACTTGAAGGAGTCATCTTGTATTTGGGTAGAGCCGCACCTATCATGTAAAAAAACGGAACAGTAAAAACCAATGGACTTGAGGATAGTACGTACCCTAATCCACCTGAAACGGGAACTCCAACCCAAATGGTCCAATTTGACTTATACCCAGACAAAGCATCTTGTTCGCCCTTTATGTAATAGCGCATTTCCTCTTCGGTAAAATAATTCCCCAAAGTGGAATCCGGAACATAGATCACTCGTTCATTTCCTTCCGCGTCCACAAAAGAAAACACCCGTTCCCAATCTAATTTCTTTTCAACTCTTTTTCCAGAACGTTTCTCGAATACATAGTGAATAAACAAACTATCTTCATTCACAACAGTTCCCTCTACCGTTTTCCCAGTAATAAGTAAGATGCTAGGTTCTGCCTCTTGACCAAAGGCAACTCCCGATGAAAAAGCTAAAAGAAGAGCAAGGACTGTATTTTTCATTCAGGTGCAAACATGCGATTTTTTAAAATTAAAAATCACTTGAATTGTTCAATTGATCCAAGTGATCAATTTGCTGTTCTAGGATG
>Ga0115566_10004358_pt1:0-10000 | contig 11281 bp, 6 predicted proteins | sample COGITO_mtgs_1204_3_FD_87173 | JGI IMG/M metagenome (GOLD analysis project Ga0115566, IMG submission 87173) | Pelagic marine microbial communities from North Sea - COGITO_mtgs_120405 | ecosystem: Environmental > Aquatic > Marine > Epipelagic | place: Germany:Helgoland, sampling site...
ATCGACTGTGCATAGTAAATGGATACGCCTGTGTACATAAATAAATACAACACCATTCGCTCATAGACATGGCACAATGGAAGAAAACTAACTGCTTTACTTTTTTCATCTACTGGCAATCGTTCCCGAGATCCATAAACATTTGATACGATGTTAATATGTGAAAGCATAACACCTTTCGGGTTGCCAGTAGTTCCACTCGTATAGATTAATGTAGCAAGGTCGTCCTCATGTATGTCACTTTTGCGCTTCTCAATTTCTTCTGAAGCAACCTCATTTCCTCGTTTAAGAAAATCTGAAAAGTGTTCGGTTCCTTCAATTCTATTAAAGGATACAATATGCTTTAGTGTCGGCACCTTGTCTTTAACCTCAAGCACTTTGGCTAAAAGGTCAGAATCACTAACGAAGCAAATTTTTACTTGAGCATCATTGAAGATGAATTCGTATTCCTTTGAAGAAATGGTTGGATAAATAGGAACGCAAATGCCACCACACATTGTTATGCCGATATCTGTAATATTCCATTCAGGCCGATTGTTGGATATGATCGAAACGGTGTCTTTTGGATCAATACCCATAGATACTAGGGCCTTGCTGACTTTTATACCAGTATCAACAAATTCTTGTGTTGAGGTCGCTACCCATTTTCCATCGATTTTCGCGCACAACGAATCCTTTTTTGGAAAGTGACTTAACTGATAATAGGGTATATCGAATATTCTCTTAATCTCCATTTGAAATAGTTAGTTATCCCAAAAGTAACTTTCTAGGTCGATTATTTCAATCTCGAACCACCAAAGTCCTGCACACAATTGAATTTAAATCGTCTGTGTGGTTCAATAGCCACACCAACAAATTCCATTTCGGGATCTAGGATGTTTTTACGATGACCTGCATCTGGGACATCTCTGTCAATGAGCAAATCGATTACGATGTCGATTCCCATTTCATTTCCATAATTGGCGTTTTCGTTCACCCCATTAAATGATTTCATTGCAGACTCGATTCTGGTTCGATATGCCGTTCCATCTGATGAGTTGTGTCCAGTACGTCCGCTTTCGCCCATATCTTTTGCTTGATTTCTGGCCAAGTCGGTTAGCAATTCATTGGGTTGTAATATTACGCGGGGCTTAGTGTTTTCAAGGAATTTTATTAAACCCTTTACATCCTTATCCTTTTTGATCTTACGCTCCTTTATATAATCGGTGAAATATGTCTCAGCGAATAATGGAGGGTTAACCCTACACATATTAATGTAAAAGACAACATTCTTTTCTTGATCGGACATATACGAAACCTGGCTTGCCGAATTTGCTTTTGATAAAATAGTGTCAGGCCATATTTGGAATAAATCAGTTTCTTGTGCTTGCAATGATGAAAGAAGCGACATGAGTATTAAGGACAGAAATAGTGTTCTACTTTTCATATACAATGTCTCCATTCAGACAGGTTTTTATCACATTAACTTTCAAGATTTCCTCATCACTACATGTTAGGATATCCTTGTCTAGGATTACGAAATCAGCAAACTTTGACACCTCCAAACTGCCTTTCTCATTTTCTTCAAAGCTAGCAATGGCGGCCCAGATGGTCATGCCTTTTAACGCTTCGAGTCGTGAAAGGGAGTTTTCAGGGTTGAAGCCTCCATCCGGGTAGTTTGATTTATCCTTTCTTACTACCGCAGAATAAAATGTATTCAGAGGATCGATGGATTCTACTGGAAAGTCTGTTCCTAAAGCTATCATTCCATTTTGATTTAGTAGCGATTTCAATGTATACGCATTTTTTATACGCTCAGCGCCAAGTCTTTCTTCGGCCCAATACATGTCACTGGTGGCGTGTGAAGGTTGCATGGATGGGATGACATTGAAACTTGCAAATTTCTGTTGATCGGTTTGGTTTACAACTTGTGCGTGTTCAATGCGCCATCTTCTGTCATTCGTTTCTCCCAATACTTGGCCCATGACGTCTAAAGTTATTCGATTCGCTGCGTCTCCAATGCAATGCACACACAGTTGAAATGAATCTTTCAGGCATAATTCTGCCCATTTTCTCAAAGAATCACTCCCTGTTATCAGGGATCCTTCTTTTAAACTATCGTCTGAATAGGTTTCTAGTAAAAAAGCACCTCGTGATCCTAAGGCACCATCACAATAAACTTTGACTGATTTCGCGTTTAACCTTTCAGTTTTTATTCCGAAAGAACCGAGATTTTTAGATAAAATAGGGTCGGCCGAATACATGGCGTAAACGCGCATTTTAAGCCGACCGTTTTCATGTAGCTGGTTAATCAATTCTATTTCGGACACCTTCAATCCTGCGTCACACACGCTGGTTAATCCGACTTGAAAGCAGTCGTTTTCAGCTCGTACCAAGCAGGTTGTTTTGTGCTCGACCGATGGTTCGGGAATTATCCGTTCGACTAATGTCATGGCTTCGTCAATTAACAAGCCAGATAAGAGCCCATCGATTTTGAGAATTTCACCACCAGGAACTTGCGTTAGATTCGAAATGTCCGCCAATTCAATTACTGAATTTGAAACGAGCATCGCGTGACCATCCACACGTTTCATTATGATGTGTTTGTTCGGGAAACGAGTGTTTAACACCTCATTTGTGGGGTATTCCTTAATTTCCCAATCGTTTTGATCCCATCCTCGACCAATGATCCAATTTTGATTCGGATTGTTTTGAATGTATTGGTCAATTCGATCTAAAACTTCAGAAAAGGATTGAGTTCCAATGAGATCAACTTGATTTCGGGTAAGGCCATAACCTAGAAAATGACTGTGAGCATCTATGAATCCGGGGTAAATGAAATTCTTTTGGGCGTCTATTTTCTGGTCGCTCGAATACTTATTTAATATTTGATTCTCTGGGCCAAGTTCCACTATTCGGCCGTCATTTATTGCCATTGCTTCAAAGGTGTTCATTCCATCATCTACACTGTATATAGTTGCATTATGAACGATCATGTCAACTTTTTTGTACTCGTTGCAACCGACCAAACCTATGGATACAATGATTATTGTTAAGAATTTGGCGAATTTGTTATGTAGTCTCATTCTCATCAGATGGGGGTGAAGTTAAATATGGCGTTAATGAAATAAGTAATAATAAAAGGAAAGGTGCGCGATATCGCATCGTTGCGCCAAGTACAGGCGATATTAATCCTATTAGGATTAGTCCTGGAATGATACAAAGGGAAATGAATGTGAAATTGGAAGAATCAGTGCCGAATCTGATGCGGTGGGTAAGAGATTTAACTACAAGCCAAGCAATAAGTAGGTTCTCAGCGAACATAAGCATCAATGGCGCACTTGTAATTTCCCATGGTAATGGACGCGCTAATGCATTAAACAAGGCATTCGGGATTGCCGGAAGCCAAGACGTCCAATCCTTAGTAATCGGATAGAGTTGTATGAGACTTCCTGGGTTTGTTTCGGCACTGTGATTTATAAATTCGGATTGTTTTCGAATAATACTTGCAAGAATGTCCACGCCACCTGAGTACGCGAGCGCATACATTACAAGGAATATGCTAAGACAAACCAATGTGAAAGCATAATCTATGATTTTGGTTTTTCGGATAATCATAAAAGCAATAAAAGCCGGGAAGATAGATGCAAGAAAGTATGGCTTGATATTCAAACACACAGCTAAACCTATCAAACCAAAAATTATTGCAGATTTATCTCGTGCCTGCCCCTGAGAAATTGACATCCAACTATAAAACAATGATCCGGCACCGAACATCAATACCGTTTCTTTTAAGCCACCTGATATAAGGAGTAATGAAGATGGTAGCATGGTAACTAAAAACAAAGCCCATTGCATTTGCCTAGACCGTTTAAGCAGTGACTTGATCATTAAGATAATTCCAATCATCGCGGCCGTTGATAGTATTACACTGTGCACTTCATAGCTTCCATTGCTTAAAAATGTCAGGAGGCCATTCAGTTTAATCATTAAAATATTGTCGTTGTAAAGGCCGCTATCAAACGGCTTGATCCATGTATTCATTTGCTCGAAATACTTGGTTCTAAATCCATCACTCACATCATAATAGTTGAATAGGATTTTAAAAAAATCAGTAGGCGAAGACCTCGCTATCCGGTTAAAAAGGATTCCATCATCAAAAAATCGATAGATATCTGCGGTACTTCTATCGCGATAATGGAATGTATATAGAGCTTGTAATATAAAAGTGCCAAGGATTTTGAAAGTAAATATCATAGCGATATATGACGGCCGAATTTGTTCTGTTTTGCACACTCCTAATCGGTGAATGAGAATAAGACAAATTAGAATCCAAGGAATAGTTGACAAAACTTCCTGTAAGCTCATGGGTCAAAGTAAATGCTTTGTGGATTATTTACAGAAGGATAATTCATCATTGCAGACTCAGAAATTTACCTTTGAACTTCAATTAGGATGAATGAATCAATATAACGAAAACGAAGCTCGCGAGGCGGCTGATAAACTTGGCCTGTTACCAGAGGAATTTGACAAGGTTGTAACTTACTTAGGACGTATTCCAAACTTCACGGAGCTTTCCATATATTCCGTAATGTGGTCTGAGCACTGTTCTTATAAGAACAGTATTAAATGGCTAAAAACCTTACCTAAAACAGGGCCAGCAATATTAGCCGAGGCGGGTGAGGAGAACGCAGGATTAGTGGATATAGGTGATGGAATGGCTTGCGCATTCAAAATTGAATCGCATAATCACCCGAGTGCTATAGAGCCGTATCAAGGTGCTGCTACAGGAGTTGGCGGAATAAATCGTGATATTTTCACCATGGGAGCTAGGCCTATAGCACAGTTAAACAGTCTGAGGTTTGGAGACATTTCACAGGATAGAACCAAGTGGTTACTTAAGGGAGTCGTTAAAGGAATCGGGGATTACGGTAATGCATTTGGAATTCCAGTGCTTGGGGGTGAGGTATACTTTGATCCCTCATATAATCAAAATCCGCTTGTAAATGCCATGTCCGTTGGTATTGTTGATATCAATAAGACGATTTCAGCAACTTCGCATGGAGTTGGAAATCCAGTTTTTATCGTTGGATCGAGCACCGGAAAAGATGGAATTCATGGAGCAACGTTCGCTTCAGGAGATTTGTCTGAAGATAGCGCAGATGATTTACCATCCGTTCAGGTTGGAGATCCTTTCCAGGAAAAACTTCTTTTAGAAGCGTCATTAGAACTGGCTGATACAGATGCAATCATCGGTATGCAGGATATGGGTGCTGCAGGAATTACGTGCTCCACTTCGGAAATGTCGGCTAAGGGCGGATGCGGAATGGACATATATCTAGACAAGGTGCCAACTCGTCAAGAGAACATGTTACCCTTTGAAATCCTTTTAAGTGAATCACAAGAGCGAATGCTTGTGGTAGTGAAGAAAGGTCGTGAACCAGAAGTCATGGAGATTTTTGATAAATGGGACCTTAATTGTGTTGAAATCGGAGTGGTTACCAAGGGGCCAAACTTGAAGTATTATATGTCTGGTGAGTTGGTCGGTGATGTGCCTGCAGATTCATTGGTTTTGGGAGGTGGAGCTCCCGTATACGAACGTGAATATCAAGAGCCAGCATACATACAGAAAGTTAAATCCTTTAAGCCAGAGTCCGTTTCAATTCCAGACGATTTAAAGGAAGTGGCGAAATTCATTCTGAGCCATGTAAATGTTGCCTCCAAGAAATGGGTGACAAATCAATATGATTCGATGGTTGGCGGTGCCAATATGACCACCAACAATCCCAGTGACGCCGGAATCATTAATATAAAAGGAACAAGTAAAGCAATTGCTATGACAGTTGACTGCAATGCAAGATATGTCTACGCTGACCCAGAACAAGGTTGTGCAATGGCAGTTGCTGAGGCGGCCCGTAATATTGTTTGTTCAGGTGGAACACCGGCTGCCATAACAAATTGTTTGAATTTTGGAAACCCTTATTCACCAGAAGCTTATTGGCAATTTGTTGGATCTATAAAGGGGATGAGCAAAGCCTGCCTTAAATTTAGTACTCCTGTAACTGGCGGAAACGTGAGCTTTTACAATCAATCCACTATTAATGGTGTGACTGTGCCAGTTCTTCCAACCCCAACAATCGGTATGATTGGCATTATTGAAAACAAAGCTCATATCACGCCTCTTGGATTTACCCAAAAAGGATTGAATATATATATGATGGGAAGTTATTCGGATGATTTTGGGAGCTCGCAATATTTAATTCAATGGCATAAAGTTGAGCATAGCCCTGCGCCTAAATTCGATCTTGAAGAAGAGTTTAATCTGCATCGATCCTTAAGTGAGGCGATCAAAATGGATCTAATTCAGTGTGCGCACGATATTTCAGATGGCGGTTTAATGGCAGCGCTTTTTGAAATGACCCGACCAAACAATTTAGGATTCGATGTTAATCTCAACACTGAAATTCGAGTTGATGCTGTTTTATTTGGAGAGGCTCAGTCACGCGTTATTGTAGGTGTGTTAGATGCCAATTGTAAATCTTTTGAAGAAGTATTAAAGAATTCAAACCAAGCCTATGTTTCACTTGGAAAGGTAGTAGGTTCGGATTGTATTATTAATGGACAATCATACGGTAATGTTAAGGAAATAGATGAGTATTGTAGCGGGCGCTTAGGAAGGATTATGTCCTAAGATTATACTTAACATTTCTCAGACAAACAAAAAAGGCGCTTAAAGCGCCTTTTTTGTTTGTCTAATTTGTTTTACTGATTCAATGATCGGTAAGGATCAGCATTTTTGTGCCTTCAAATTGATCAGCCTTTAATCGCAGAAGATAACTGCCGCGTGCTAAGTCCCCTACGTAAATTTGATTATTTGATCCACTAGCCGCAAGTGTCAATGCTTTAACGATTCGGCCTTGAAGATCTAAGACTTCCATCTCGATTCCATCCAGCTTGCTGAAATCTACATCAACGGTGATATAGTCTTTGGCCGGATTTGGGTAGATATGCAAGTTTTCAGTAATAGCCTCTGGAATCCCCACGACATTCACAGTAATGCTGTCGCAGATTGTATCTGAGCCACAAACATTAGAGACGTATTGACAAACTTCAAATTTGCCGATTTCAGTAAAATAATGGACGGGGTTGGCTAAAGTGCTTACTGTTAAATCTGAGAAAGTCCACAAGTACTCCTCTGCGTTGAATGAGCTGTCTATGAAATTAACCTGAGATGTAACTTGCTCATATGAAAAGCCACCTGTCGGGGGTACCGGGACATTATGGACTTGGGTGCTAACACAGTCATTTGTCCATCCGTCCATAAATACGGTTAAGGTCACATCAAATGGCCCGTTACCTTGAAAGTTATGGGATGGATTTACCAAGTTAACCACCGCAGTTGCATCACCAAAATCCCAATCAAAAGCTTGAACGAATGAAGTGTTGAAAGCAATAGTGTTATAGACCTTACTTCTCAATATTGAAGAGGAAAGGTCATACAATTCAACAGGCTGCACATCAAGGTCCATACAGTCAAAGTCATATCCAAAATTTGCGTCAAGGTTAAACTCGATTAACGGCTCAATTATCACATCCATATCACATGCAGCACCCTCGCAGTTAAACACCGCAACCGAAGCCGCAGTAACCCAAGTCGTATCGTTTATTTTTCCAATAGCCAATAAATCGCCATCGCCATCATGTTCTAGCCAATCGCTAACTCCAATGTGCACCGGTATTGTCCCGTCATATTCTATCGTCAGGATATAATCGTCAAGGATTTGAACCGGCCTGTCAAATATTGCCGTGTATCGTGTGGAGTCATTGTATAACGTGTCAACTTCAATTTTGTTAATATGAACGACAGATTCTCCAAGGGGTGGACCATCAGGTAGATTATTACCACCTTTATCCCAAATTCTACATGTCACGGGGTAACTGTCTTTGAAAAGCCCCTCGTGGTTAGCATAAAAACTAAATCCATGAACAATCATTGGCTGAGTTGCGTCAAACCTTTGTCCAATACCAAATAATCTTCCCGGGTTAGTTGGTCGTAATTTGCGGATTTTAGTGTCGGTACCACGCGCAGCAGTATATCGAACGCTGTCTTTACCACAATTAAGAGCCGTATTTGTCGCAACTGCTACGTTCTTGCACTGTTTAATCTCTCCACATGAGGTCATCATTGTTTGACATACCCAATATGTTCCAGGTTGAAAGTATTTATGCTTGGGGTCCTCATTAACACTCGTATTACCATCTCCAAAGTCATAGTGGATACTTGAAAACAGTCCGAAAGTTTCATTAGTGAAATTCACTTCAAGGTTGTTTGTCTTATGAGTAAAGTCTTGGGCTGGTTTCTCTTTTATTATCTGGGTAACAGAACTCTGACATAAGCTGCTGGTCCAACTTAAAATTTTAGCAGTCATTGTAGCAACGTACGGACCGTTCGTAGGATAAAAATGGATGGGATTCGCAGCGTTTTGAGTTACTCCATCTCCATAATTCCAAGCTTGTCGATTGGGTGAATAATGAAAAGCATACCGATTATACATTCTACTATCAACGATTGGTGCACCATCGTTGAAAAAGCTCACAGTTTCACCTAATTCATCAAAAAGGCATTCTGGATCATTAATAAAGGAAGCGTTAATGTTATACGAAACGAAAGGTTCTATTAAAAAATCGGCATCGAATGGTTCGCTATTTACAATGTAGTCATATGATTTAATCCAGCTGAAACCTTGTCTAACCCCACTTAACCATTCTTCATTACCATCAGAATTTGCTCCATTTAAGTGACTATGAAGCATGGTGAATGGAGGACTTGTTGGATCTGTCTTGATTACAATAATATATGGCTCCGAAACACTCGTGGGTGTCCATGTCAAACTAACTGCATATTGACTTAGCGGGCCATCTAATGAATCCGGAATAAGCAGAGTATGAGCCGAACTTGCTAAAAGCGTGGTGCCAGGGATGCTATCCGAAGTCGCTTTGCGCAATTCCACGGTTATTTGCATGCTATTCCCGTCAGTCGTGTCGGTTTTCCAAGCATAAAAGCGCACGCCATTTACTGAAATCTGCTGAGGACATTCAAAATACTGATAGGCAGCCGAAGTGAAAAACGGATCAAAAGTTAGTGTATCTAATTCCGTAGCTTTTTCATATACATATAGTATCGTGTCCGGAGGACAAACTGCGCGTTGAGCATTCGCAAAAAAGGAAAGCCCAGTAATCAGAGTTACAAGAGTAAATTTTATAGACATATATTGTAGGTATTCTAGATTCTAAAGTTGTAGACGTCTTTTGATCAAATAAGTTGACCAAAGGAATTGTAAAATTAGGCAAATAACGTTTAAAGTTAAGTCAAAGAAACAACCCATATTTGACAATAGAATCTTTTTTGATATATGACAATACTTGTAACAGGGGTTTCCAGGGGGATCGGGCGCGCTATGATCATTGAGTTCGCGAAAAAGGGATACGATGTAATTGGTATCACAAGGAGCATTGAAGGCATAGATGCCGAGATAAAATCTAATCCTCGAATGCACCTTATCGAATTTGATTGGGAAAATTACGTTGGACTCATAAGTAAACTTGAAAAGTTGAAACTTCCGACTATAGATATTCTGATCAATAATGCTGCGTCAATTATAATTGCCGAACTAATTCACACCACGACCGAAGACCTTAATCGAATGATGAAAGCAAATGTTTTGGGTCCGCTAAAGCTAACACAGACCTTGATCAACTCGAAAAAGCTTTCAAGTGGTTGTCATGTAGTGAATATTAGTAGCATGGCGGGATATCAAGGATATTCAAAATTTGCAGGTCTTGGGGCATATAGTATGAGTAAGTCTGCCTTGGTCTGTCTCACTGAATGTATGGCCGCAGAATGGGGTGACTTTATTACTCCAAACTGCCTTTGTTTAGGAGCAGTCAATACTGAGATGCTGAAAACGGCATTTCCAGACTATAAAGCACCGGTTGATGACGTAGAAATGGCGTCCTTCAT
>Ga0115566_10004360_pt1 | contig 11277 bp, 26 predicted proteins | sample COGITO_mtgs_1204_3_FD_87173 | JGI IMG/M metagenome (GOLD analysis project Ga0115566, IMG submission 87173) | Pelagic marine microbial communities from North Sea - COGITO_mtgs_120405 | ecosystem: Environmental > Aquatic > Marine > Epipelagic | place: Germany:Helgoland, sampling site Kabeltonne...
GGAAACTGAAAAATATAAGAAAGAAACAGGCACTAATCCCGATGCCAAAGGTAGAACAAAAATCATGGGTAGAGTTCACCGCCGTATGAGTACCTAACATGAAAACATTTCAAGATTTTCTATTAGAAGGTCCACAAGGTGTGGGTGATTATTCTACATCAGGCACTGAAGGTGGTTCAACTAAATCTTTCAAAAAGAGACCTAGAACTGGTATAGGTTCCGCCTTAAAAGGTGCTGCTAAAAATGCTGTTCAAAGCATCAAGAATGCTGGTAAGAATACAGCAGGATCTGAACAGAAACGTAAACCACAACCATATAGAAATAAAAATAAAGAAGCAACACCTAAACCTGAAAAGGGTGGAGCATTAGCAAAGAGAACAACCTCTGATGTTGTTAAGACAGCAGCAAAAACTGCTGCTAAATCACGTCCTATGCTAGGAATGGCACAGCGTGGTGATATTAAGAAGAGATTGGCAGGTGGTTCAAGTGCTATCACCAAGAAAAAAGAGACTAAACCAGCACAACAGTCAGGAATTGAACCAGTAAGAGTCACTGTTCTTGGTAAAAAGAGAGCAGGTTATCTCGGTTCAGGTGATAAGAAAATATCACCATCACAGAAGAAATTGCCTGGTAATTAAAGTTAGTAACCTTGAAATGTCTTCTATGGTGTAGACATCGTTTGATTCAATGAATCTTGACACTCAACTTGAAAGTATAGTTGAAAGACTATATGATGCTGTAAATGTGTGCTATAATGTAGATTCTCGCTCTGATGATCATGAGCAGAGTTATCCATATGCTACTGGATACTCTCGCGCCGCAATGATTGGAGCAGCAGAGGATTTAAGGCGTATTATTAGTGATTATCGTTCTATCACTTGTGAGGAATGATGAATTATGGGTAATTATTGTTAGTAACCTCCAAACGTCCACTACATTGTAAGCAACCACATTATGAACAACTCATCCACCATCATTCGCGAACTTCAAGAATTGCGTAAAGTATGGCGCACACAAAACTTTTCGTATACTAAAGAGCAGCAGTCACGTTATACTGAACTGACTGAACTTCGTCGCGCATTTATTACACATTGGGAAGAAAATGGTCTAGTTTGGAAAGGTCCATCTAACGTAGGCAAAGCAACAACAACAGCACAAGAATCTGCCGCTTGATATTGTTAGTAACCTCCAAATGTCCTCCATAGTATGAGCACTACCACAATGACACCTGAGCAACAATACAAAGAGGCATTTGAGACTCTCTATGTACTCTGTGAGGATAATGGATGGGGTGATCCATTCTCTTATGCTCGCAGTAGAGAGATTCACATGGCAACCACACTAGGACATCAAATTGCTGATGATTATAGTGGTGCTGATGCTATTGATGAAGATGGAGGTTGTGAATACAAATCCACCATTGCTAAAAATATCAATGGCACATACAATGGTATCAGTGTTCAAGATACTTGGGAGGAGCAAGAAAGATATTTGATTGAAGATAAACTTGGCAAATATAATAATCACTACATTGCCAGATATGTCGGTGGTAAGATTGAAGAGGTTTGGAAACTATCATCTGATGATGTTCTTGCTATCCTGCTCCCCAAATTGAAGAGAGATTGGGAACGTAAAGTTAATTCTACTACTCACAAAGATCCACGTCTTTCTGGTAACATTAGTAAGAAAGAAATCTATGCAGTTGGAACTTGCATTATTGGTTGATGATTGATTCAAAGAAAGTATTATATGCCTCTGGTGGTGGAGATGAGGCGTACACACCATCATATGGTGTCAAACCTATACTAAAATACATCCCAAAGGATGTAAAAGTATGGTGTCCATTTGATAAAGCAGAGAGTGAGTTTGTCAAACAAATCTCACAGACTCATAGTGTAGAATGCTCTCATATTGATGAGGGTAAAGACTTCTTCACCTATGAACCTTTTCATTGGGATGTCATAGTATCCAATCCACCATTTCAAAACAAAAGAAAGTTCTTTGAGAGGGCATTATCATTTAACAAACCATTTGCACTCATTATGACTAATGCTTGGTTGAATGATTCAGCACCTAAACAACTATTCAAGGACAAGGATTTGCAGTTGTTGATGTTTGATAAGAGAATGAAATTCACCGCACCTGATGGTAGACCAAACAATAAGATTACATTCAGTTCCAGTTACTATTGTTGGAACTTTCTCCCTAAACAAATCATAATGGAAGAACTTGATATGAGTGAATCAGAAGCAAGACTTCCAATCTAATATTGTGGGCAGTCAACAATGCGGGGGCGTAGTGTTGACATAAGTCCCACTTTATGCTATAAATAGTATTACCCCCGCAATAGAATAATGAGGAAAAACAAACCATTTGGTTCGTTCGATAGTAGAGAAGAAAAGAACGAATATCAAAATGCGTATAAGAGAATGAGACGCCAGAAGATAAAAGATTATCTTGGTGGCGTATGTGTAGGTTGTGGTGTATCAACCAACCTACAATTTGATCATACTGACAAGAGAAATAAATCATTTAAAATATCAAATAACGTCTGTATGGCGTGGGACAAACTAACAGCAGAGGCAGACAAATGTCAGTTGCTATGTAAAGAATGTCACGAAATTAAGACCACCATCTATCAAGACCAATCACACCTCCGAGATGGATACAAAGTGGAACACATTGAACAAGACGGTGATGATTACATCGTCCGATTAACAAGGTATTAAAGTTAGTAACCTCCAAAAGTCCTCTATTATACAACAACCTGACTTGATGACCATAACTCTTCGCCCTCATCAACAAGAAGCACTCAACGCACTCAAAGTAAACTCTATCGGTCAAATCATAGTCCCCACTGGTGGCGGTAAGACATTGGTCGCAATTATGGACGCTGTGCGTCGTTTTGAGGTCAATGTTCCTCGCACTATTGTAGTTGTTTGTCCTCGTATCTTGCTCGCAGAACAACTCTCTTCGGAGTTTCTTGAGCATGTGACTAATGCTAACCCTCTTCATGTTCACAGTGGAGAGACAAAGCATTTTAGAACTACCAAGTCCGAACGTATCAAACTGTTTGTTGATATGTGTCAGACAGTGCGTGAGCATGTTATCATCTTCACCACATATCATTCGCTTCATCGTATTGTTGAGGCAGGTATTTCTGTTGATACGATTTACTTTGACGAGGCACACAATTCTGTTCAACGCCATTGCTATCCTTCTGTTGAGCACTACAGTAAGAAAGCAGATCGTTGCTACTATTTTACAGCGACCCGCAAGACTTCTGTCACTCCTAACAAACCAGGGATGAACAATGCTGACGTTTATGGTCAGATCATCTCGCGTGTTTCTGCCCCTAAACTTGTTGATGGTGGTTTCATTTTGCCACCTAAAGTGAAAGTTATTGATATGGCAAAAATGCCTGTCAAGTCTATCAGTCCACTCACTGATTCTAGTAATATCCTCAAGACTATTGATGACATCAGCATCAAGAAGATTTTGGTGGCAGTGAGAACAACCCAGCAACTTATCAACCTCTTTCAGACTGATTTTGCTTATGAACTTGAGCAGCGTGGATATGATTATCTTTACATCACTTCCAAGACTGGTGCTGTTATCAATGGCAAGAAAGTATCCCGTGAGCATTTCTTTGATGTGCTGAACAGTTGGGGTAAAGATCCTGATCGTAAGTTTATTGTACTTCACCGTTCAATCCTTGCTGAAGGTATCAACGTATCAGAACTAGAAGCAGTCATTTTCCTTCGTAACATGGATGTGATTGAAATGACACAGACTGTGGGTCGTGTGCTCCGTAAGGGTGGTGATTCCAAGTCTTATGGTATGCTTTGCGTCCCTGTTTATTCAAACGTTGGTGTTGCCACTGAACGCGCATTACAGCGTGTTGTTGATATTGTGTTTGAGAAAGGTGAGGTTCTAGATTCTGTGGTACGCCGATGAAGATAACATATACCAAGACAAGTTTGCTTAATGCTAAACCATATGAGGAGGGATTTATCGTTGGAAAACATGATGACCCTATGATGTACGCGGCAGTACCTATTGCTGGTAGCACAACTAAACTCGCTATTGTTCATCAAGCAAACGTGCTTAAAGTGTGTAGAAACAGACAATCAGCAATAAACTTTATAGATAAACACAAGCGATCTCGTAAAAGCAAATGAAAAAGATTAAATCATTGGGGGAGTTACAAACTTACGTCAATTCTCTCTCTACAAAGTTAGGTGCCAAAGCACCATGTGCTGCTTGGATTGTCACAAATGATGATCTTATGACAGAAGGTGAAGAAACTACAAATTTAGAGAAAGTTCCACCAAATGATGCTAAAATGATTATGGAAGCAATCAATATGGAGGATCATTCTTATGTGGTTGAAGTAATTGAACAAGTGATAGAAAATGAACTCTCTTCGCGAGGATTCTAAAGTATTATTGTTAGTAACCCCTAAACGTCTTCTATAGTATGGCAAACACACACCTCGAACATCCAGAAGACACCATTCTCACTGGTGATCTTTCTATTTTTGATGACCTTTATGGTTCTGCTTTTCACATTGGTTTGAAAATGGATGGTGCTCCCGCTATTGTTTGGGGCACATATCAGGGCAAGTTCTTTGTATGTACTAAAGCAGCATTCAACAAGAAAAAGATTCGTCTATGCTACACAGTTGATGATATTCATCAGCATTTTGGTCATCAAGAAGATGTTGCTGACCTGCTATATTTGATGCTTAAGTATCTTCCCCGCACGGAAGGTGTGTATCAGGGTGATTTCATTGGTTTTGGTCGTAAGAGTGAGTTTGCCAACAATACCTTAACTTATGTCTTTCCTGATAGGATTGACCAGAAACTTGTCATTGCACCACATACAAAGTATTATGTTGATGGTGAACTTTGTGATGCTGTTGCTCTACCACTGCGTGAATGTTTTGACGATACAAAGCATATCAAATTTGTAATGCCATCCGTTGATCGTATTCATCGGGACGATGATGCTCCAAAGATTGACAGTAGCATGGTCAAGTTCTTGACACCACAGCAGGCAAATCGTGCCAAGCAAGCAATCAATCAACTGATCGCATCTGGTTACAAACTTGATGATGAGATTCTGACAACTATCCTGCGTTGTAACTACCTTGCCAACCTATATTTGTGGGTCATTGAACTTAAGCAAGAGATGATTGAGGATATGATTGTATACTCGGAGTTTGATACATTCTTGCCTAGTGGTAAACAAACTGTTGGTGAGGGGTTTGTATATTGGACGCTATCAAATGCCATCAAACTTGTCAACCGTGAGGAGTTCAGTTATGCTAACTTTACCAACAGTAAGTTCATGTAATTATTGTTAGTAACCTCCAAACGTCCCCTATAGTGTAAGCATCAACGGGCAATCAAGTCCGAGATTCTATGAAACAATTCTTTCAAGATGTTTTGACTCTTGGATATAAATCCAACAGTCAAGATAACCCGCTTCATGAACAACAGGTTGAAGACTTGTTGATTAAACATAACATTCAATACGAAGCACAACCTAACGGAATCCAGAACAGTCCTGATTTTAGGGTAACACTGGAGGATGGCAAGACTGTTGATATTGAATGTAAGTCAAGCAAGCAAACATTTCCCACTTATAATGGTGGTTTACCAAAGAAAGGTGTAGTTTACATCTTCTCTAGTGCCAAATATGATGAGACTACCGTATTCTTTGCTGATGATGTTGTCAGCGATAAGAAACGTAAACAGTTCGCTAATCTGACTGAAGAACTTAACGCAGTTCTCAAAATGTATCAGATGGAAGAAGAATGGCAAGAAGATTCGCGAGGATTTGACTTTTATATCCGAAACATGTATACTCAAAGTGGTACTGGAAAGAAAGACTATTTCAAACACTCTGAACGCCAAATCTGTGAATCCAATGTTCTCAATCATCACTGGTAATTGTCAAGACATTTGTAAACAATTCCCTGAAAATACGTTCCATGCGTGTATATCAGACCCGCCCTATGGTTTAGGTATTGCGGGCGAATCATGGGACCACAGTGTGCCTACAACGGACATCTGGCGTGAGGTTTATAGAACTTTGCGACCGGGTGCGTTCTTGTTATCTTTCTGTTCCCCTGAATTGTATCATCGTATGGCGGTGAATGTGGAGGATGCTGGTTTTATTATTAAAGACCAGATTATGTGGATGACTACAACAAAGATGCCTAAACATAACAGGTTAAAACCTGCTCATGAACCGATTGTAGTAGCACAGAAACCATACAAAGGTTCTCTACAAAGTAACTTTGAGCAGTGGGGATGTGGCATCATTGATGTAGAGAATACCCGTGTGCCATGGGATAAAGAACCCCCGAAAGGTTGGGTCGCTGGTGGTGCCAAACGTCGTACATTTGGTAAGGAAGGTAATACAAAGGGAACGGGTGCCGAGTATGGCACAAAGGACGCAAATCCTGCTGGTAGGTATCCATCAAACATCATTGGTGAGGTACAATCAGAGCATCAGAAATACTTCTATGCTCCTCGCGCAACCCGTAAAGAGAAGGGGGAAGGTAACAACCACCCTACCGTAAAACCTGTGAGTTTGATGGAGTATCTCGTTAAGATTTACAGTCCTATTGGTGGACAAGTCCTAGACCCTTTCTGTGGTTCAGGTACAACAGGCGTGGGATGTATCAATAATGATAGAGAGTTTGTTGGCATAGATTTATCAGAAGATTATACACAGATTGCCAAAGAACGTTGTGATATTGTTAGTAACCTCCAAATGTCCGCTATAGTATGAATACAACTACAAACAACCCTTACGTGAATACCCTGATTGAAATGGGTTATGATAAACAGGACGTACAAGTTGCGTCAACAATGTTTCAAAAGAAAACGTTCCCTTGTGTCATCCACGGACGCACATTTGAGACTGAAGAACAGTATTATGCTGAACTTCATGAGTATATGAATGGCATGTAATACTTGAGTATTATTGTTAGTAACCTCTAAATGTCCTCTATAGTATGAACAAGATTAATCCGATGTCTATGAACACAGTTGAAATCAACAAATCTATCATGGAGTTAAACTACAGAAAAGAGAAACTCAACAATGAAGTAGAAGACATTCAGGCACAAATTAACTTCCTTGCCTGTATGCGTGAACGTCAAAGAATGACCGATGATGAACGGTCAGGGCAATCACTATTTGATGAAATGTTCGGAGGTTAATTAACATCATGTTCAAACTTCAAGTACAAAAAGAAAAACTAGGTGACTGGATAGATTGTTCCTATCCTCCAGCAGATTGTCCCACTGTGTATCAACGTTGGGAGTATTATACTAATAAGTTCAAAAACTACAACTATCGTATTGCACCTATCTAATAACATCATGCTCAAAGGACAAGTTCTCAAAGTCGTTGGACAAACTGCGACTGGCGTTGACCACAACCTAACACGAATACAGAAATTTGAAGTATTTTGTCAGGTATGTGATGGATTACTTAAGGATGGAAGAATCAGTGCTGCCAAACATCGGGCATGGACAAATATATTTTAATTATTGTTAGTAACCTCCAAATGTCCTCTATAGTATACGCAACCAATCAATCATGAGTTCATTCTATGTACGGTTTGAGTCAGTTGAACTTGACGAACCCCAATACATCGGACCATTTAATAGTGAGGATGATGCGTATGATTATGCTGATGATCGTAACACAGGATTATCATTGAATGGTATTCCTGGCGATGTTGCTTCTTATGGAGTTGTTTAATGTCTTTTGAGTTTGATACTGAAAAGGGTGAACTTTGTACCGTTGAATGTTGGCAGGATGAAGATCGTGAGGAACGTTATCAAGATGGCGACCGTGATTTAATCTGGATTGATCGTATTCACAGCAATCAATATGGTGATATTGAATCATATATCAGTGCCAAGTTTACTAATATCAGTGATACTATCTACATTGAGATTCATGCCTGTCGTTCATCAACAGTGATACGATATGAGCAGAAAGATGAATACTATGGTTTGTTCCCTAATAACATCTCTATTGATGAAATTGGTGATGATTGTTTAGGTGGTGGTTCATACATCTGGCAAGACGGTCAACTTAACTCTCGTTATTCTCTCGCTTAATTATCATGACTCAACAAATCTGTACAGGTCGTTGGATTGACAATTCTGGTCGGACTCATAACTTTGAGATTGAATCTGACCGTGCCGAAAGATCTCACATCATAGATCTTGTAGAGGCGATGTATCCAGCGAAGAAAGTTATCGTCAATAGTGTACGACCTGCCGTGAGACATGTCTCCACTAATTTAGAATCACAATACAAATCTGGTGGTGGTTTGAATGGTAAACCACACCCTAATTGTGTAAATGGTCCTACATCAGGAACCGAATCTGGCACCTATAATAATAATGACAGTGGTGGTAATTTCATCACCAGTGGCATCAGTTTCGGTCAGGTAGTTGGTATCTGGGTGGTCATTTTTGGTGCGATGGGATTGTTTCTTGTATGGGCATTGTTACCGTTGTTTGGTGTACTTGGTGGCGCATTTGTTGGTTATAAGTATACTAGCAAATACACGCAAAATAGTAACTTTCACACCCGTTTTTGGTTAGTCCTGGTTATTACTATTGCGGCAATGACTGGCGGTGGTTATTTGGCATCAGGCATCCACAATATCACGGGTTATGGTACATCAACACAACAAGTCTCTCAATAGATTGTTAGTAACCTCTAAAGGTCCGCCATAGTATGAAAGCAATCTACCCCAACGCCACTCACATTCAAAACATCATGACATTTTGTGCTCCACAATTCAAAGCAGAATATCTCACTGAATGTCTGCTTGAGGTGTTAAACAATCGTGAAAAAGTCAATGCTCTTGAATCTTCACGGTCTGTTTACACAAACTTTGAATATGAGGTTGGTCGTAAGTATATCAAAGTTTGGTCTTATTTGATTGGTAATGGTGAACGTCGTAATGGTCGTTCATGTTATATGTTTGTAGATAAAGAGACTGGTGCTGTATACAAACCAGCATCATACAAAGTACCTGCGAAGGGCATCAGATTTCAGATTGAGCAATTAACTCACAACCCTGATATTTGTGATTCTTACGGGAGTTTCTTGTATGTTCGCTGATACTAAGCGTCAACTTCGTAAACTTTCAATTTACAAACCGATGAACTTTCAAATCAAATCTATCAACCTTGATTTTCAAGATGATAACTTTGAGTTATCACCAACGGAGCAAATTAAGATTTTAGAAGATATTAAGTCGCATTTATGGCAGGCGGTTGATGGTAATGATCTTGTAGAAGAGATTAAAGAAGCGACAGGATTTTGCGTCAATAGTATTGATTACATCCCAGCATTTGCTGTGTGATATTGTTAGTAACCTCTAAATGTCCTCTATAGTGTAAGCACGTTTCAAGTTTTCTCAAATGACAATTTCCACTCCAATCTTCGGCACATTTTCACAAATGAATCCTGAATTCAGTGGTGCTTATATTGCTGTAACTGATAATGATATTTCAACAGCAGCATTGTTTGATAATAAAACTACACTTTATTCTTATATTTTGAATGAGTTTGAAGAGAATGGAGCAGAGCAAGTTCAGACCACGATATTAGGTTCTGACGGTAAGATTGAGACTCGATTAAACTCTAAGATGGCAGTTTATCAGACTTCAGAAGATTGCTATAAAGGCGGTCTGATTGAACCTGAAATCGGACAAAACATCTTCGTAACTTATTATCAGCAAAGCGTCCGACGCTGATAGATTGTTAGTAACCTCCAAATGTCCTCTATAGTGTAAGCATCATTTCTACCACATGTTTAACTTCAACAACACCGATCAAGTTTGTGTTAACTTCTTTGAAAATCATCACGAATATGTGGAACAAAATGGAATTAAACAACTTACACCTCAGACACAAAGAATTTACAAGAGAGGTGAAGAGATTATCAATCAAATTGCTGACTATTAAAGTTAGTAACCTCCAAACGTCCCCTATAGTATAAGACACAAATCAATCATGACTTCAACTTTTCAAACCACAACAACCGATGAAACTTACAACGGTTGGACTAATTACGAAACCTGGAATGTAGCATTGTGGATTGGTAATGATGAACCACTATATCGTGCTGCTCGTCAATGTTATTCCTATCAAGATTTCTTGAATAAGTATACTGATGAAGGAGATATGACACCCGATGGTGTTAAATGGAATGATGTAAATCTCAATCTAGTTGAACTTGACGAAATGATTGATGAACTGTAAACTAAAACAAAACAGAAACTATTATGTCACAACTATTCACTGAAGCACTTGAATCATTACCACAATTTGTATCAGAAATGAATCCAGATTGGGGCATGGTTTATGATTATATGACGGAACAAATGTCCGTTGCTGATCTTACACCAGAACAAATCCTAAAGGTAACTGATGTTTATGATGACACTATGGGGTATAACGAAGGACAATGATTGTATACAAAGCAGATTCACTTGGTTGTGCCTATTCCATTGATAGTGAAGGGGTATTATATTACACTCCTCAGTATACTAATGGAACTGTAAATCTTGATGATTGGAGTGAAGTTGATCATTTATCTTTACTCGGAGAAGAAGAGAATCTTCGCAAAGAAATTGAATCAATTCATCAACAACTCATTGATATTAGTAAACTCATGGGAGAATACTTTCAGAACACAATCCCCAAATAGATTGTTAGTAACCTCCAAATGTCCCCTATAGTATAAGCATCACTTCAACTCAAATGCGTAAAATTGAATCCCAAATGTGTTCCGCTATTCAGTCAAATCAGAACTGGACATCTGGCAATACAAGTGTGATCACTGATGAGAATAACATCTCTACAGTATATCTTCACGGAAACAAGATTGCTGAAATTGATGATGACTCTATGACTATCTTTGATGGAGGTTATCAGTCAACCACCACAAAATCAAGACTTAATGCACTTTGTGATGAGTTTTGTATTGCTGGTGAAGGTGTTTTCCAAAAGAACTTTCAGTGGTTTGTAAGACAGTTTGTTGGTAAAATCAACGGACAAAGTGTCTTCAAGAACGTTGAATTTGATTCTGGTTTCATCTTCGCCTAAACCAATTATGAGACTTATCTTACTCGCTCTCTTCACTATTCTAGGAGCAAATCTATTCATTGATTTGATGGATTCTAACCTTAAGAATATCATTGAAGAACGCAATGAAACTATCAAC
>Ga0115566_10004361_pt1 | contig 11276 bp, 10 predicted proteins | sample COGITO_mtgs_1204_3_FD_87173 | JGI IMG/M metagenome (GOLD analysis project Ga0115566, IMG submission 87173) | Pelagic marine microbial communities from North Sea - COGITO_mtgs_120405 | ecosystem: Environmental > Aquatic > Marine > Epipelagic | place: Germany:Helgoland, sampling site Kabeltonne...
CGTGTTAGTACTAACATCGTTTGGCCAGATTGCTCAGATGCGGTTGCTAACATCTCTTCTAATTCGTTCACAAAATCGTTCATCTCAGCTTGAAACAATAAAGCAGCCAAACATACTAAAACGACCCCACTTAGAGTGGCGATACCCAGACTGAAATTCCAATCTGCTGTAACTCTGTGCGCGTTGGCAACCAACGCCATATTGATCAATGCAACACCAGATACAACTGCCATAAATGGACTAGATGCACTGAGCATATAACTCAACAGCAACGGCAGAATGACCCATAGCGATACTATAAAGCCCTCTGCTGCTCCTTTGCGTAAGGTAACCAACCCAATTGTCGATACACTCACAAAAGGCAAGAGACTGCCGAAAACACCCACTAAACAAGCCTGCATTCGCCCGCGCATAATAAATTCAGCTAGGACTCGCACGGGCTTAATCGACCTCTTTACTTATGACTGTCTGTATATGGTAGCAACGCAATGTAACGAGCGCGCTTGATTGCTTCAGACAATTCACGTTGGTAACGTGCTTTTGTTCCAGTAATACGACTAGGAACAATCTTACCGCTTTCAGACACATAACCTTTTAATGTATCCAAATCTTTGTAATCGATCTCAGTTGCCCCTTCCGCGGTGAAACGACAAAATTTTCTTCTACGTACAAACTTAGCCATGATTATTCTCCACCTTCCGCTTCAGGTTGCTCTTCTGCAACCACATCTTTTGCTTTATCCGCTTCTGGAGCATCAGCTTCTGGAGTAGCCTCAGCTTCTACGACAGCCGCTTCACTTTTCTTTGCGGCTTCAGCCTCAGCTTTAGCTTTTGCAGCATTGCGACGCTCGCGAGCTTCTTTATCTGCTTTGTCAGCATTTTCTAACTTCATGATGGGCGACTCAGCGGTAATTGCCTCGTTGCGACGAATTACCATGCTACGGATCACAGCATCGTTATATCTGAATGTTGAATTGAGCTCATCAAGTACTTCCTGACCACATTCTATGTTCATAAGAATGTAGTGAGCTTTATGGATTTTATTGATGGGATACGCTAACTGCCGACGACCCCAATCTTCAGACCTATGGACTGTACCATTACCCGCTGCAACAGATGCGGCGTAACGCTCTACCATGCTAGGAACTTGTTCGCTTTGGTCAGGATGGACCAAAAACACGACTTCATAATGACGCATTGTATCTCCTCGTGGATTTAAAAGTCTCCCGCAATGAACACTAGGCCATGCAGTAAGACAAGGAGTGCCGAGAAGAGATTTCCCCGACCCTGTAAAGCGCGCTATTGTAGTGACTTGGCCTCTCGGTTGCAACTGACTTTTTGAAAGGTTTTATCAAGCCGATCAGCGACTAGACGTTTGGTTGCTAAATCGCCTGATCAAGCTCCACACAGACACTATGTTAGTTTCCGGTTTCTTCAAAATAATAGTAATGGCGACTTCTTCTGAAGCAACTAGTAAATAGAAAAGAATAACCAACCTAAACCAAGTGTCTGCATCAACCAAAATCAAGAGATAGTAGGCTGGAGCAATAAGGAGTGCAGCTATTTTTGCTCCAAGGGTATGGTAGCTCGGATATTCACCAAACTTTATTGCAGAAGCAATCAGAGGCACCAGGAAAGAAAGCGTCGCTGACAACAAGAATAGTGCTTGGTGAGAAAAAATTGTAGGCCATATTTGGTACAACCCAAAGATCATAGAAGCGTATGTTAAAGTATCAGCCCAGCTGTCTAGTTTGGCCCCTAACTCACTCACCTGATCTAACTTACGAGCTAAATAGCCGTCGAGCATATCACTGATGAGCGATACACCTAACACCATTAGAAAATAATTGGCTAGACCCTCTAGCGCTATCCAAATGAGCACTGGCACGAGGATTAGTCGCAGAAAACTGAGAAGGTTAGGCACTGAAAATATTTTCGAACTGGTCGCTTCCATTACGATAATTCTCTCAAGAATCTTAAAATACCGAGATGAATAGACTAGCTTCATTTGGGCATTAAATGCAACTATCAAAATCTAAATATGCAACAAATATCAAGATTGCTAAGCACTTCAATAAAGTTTGTTTAAACATTCAACCTGACTTATTACTTAATACTCCGTTGACGAACAATTTCAAACAGACAAATTCCGGTAGCAACTGACACGTTGAGGCTCTCAACCTCGCCACCCATTGGTAACTTGGCTAAAAAATCACATTGTTTGCGCGTCAGCTGGCGCATACCCTCTCCTTCGGCGCCCATAACTAGGACTATTGGACCATTTAAATCGATATCATAAATTAACTTTTCAGCCTCACCTGCAGCACCGACCACCCATGCACCCATATTTTGTAACTTATCCAAAGTTCTAGTCAGATTTGTAACCGTGACCAGTGGAACTGACTCTGCTGCGCCACAGGCAACCTTCTGCACCGTTGGTGTCAAACCAACTGAGTTATCCTTTGGGACAATGACAGCTTGCACTCCCGCTCCATCGGCCGACCGTAAACAGGCACCCAGGTTATGAGGATCGGTGACTCCATCCAGCATCAAGAAAAAGGTGTTAGATCCGTGCTTTTCCGCCAATCCCAGTAAAAATTTTTCATCATAGGTTTCACCGGGACGGCATAGAGCCATAACACCTTGGTGCTTTCCCTGAGCTTTGGCATCGAGCTTTTTGACTGACATCAACTGCATCGTTATACCGTGCTGGTCAGCTAGATTATGAATCTTTTGCAAACGGTCATCTTGCCTTCCACTTTGCACGTGCAATTCAGCCACTCTCTGAGGTGCCGATTTAAGCATTGTTTGAACCGCATGAATGCCGTAAATCCAATCCACAAACTTCTCCTGTCTTGTCATTATGTTAATGTAGCATTGCGCATTGTACTGGCTTTGGGCACACTTCTGTTATCAATCCTTATGTACTCAACAAATAATAGTCAAAGTGCGCTCTTTAAACTATGAATGACTCCGAAAATTCAATCAACGACATGAGCATAATGCCTATCGCAGGGCTTTTACGGCGTCTAGCAGCGCTAATTTATGATTTATTTTTATTAGCCGCTATGGTCATGGCCTATGCTTTGCTCGTCATTACTCCGTTAAGAATCTCACTGTATGGCATGCCGTCTAACGATAACGATTGGGCGGGTTTTCCTATCTTCATCAAAGTTTTACTGATTCTCGGTTTAATTTTTGTCCTCGCCGCCTACTATTTTGTCTGTTGGCGAAAACAGGGGCAATCAATGGGTATGAAAGCGTGGCGACTCAAGTTACAACAATCTAGTGGAGAATTAGCCAATGCGTCTCAGTGTTGGTCGCGAGCATTGTTGGCTCCAATTTCACTAGCTTTTTTTGGTATTGGTTTTCTTTGGTGCCTAATACCACCCAATAATGAATGCCTCCATGATCGGCTAACCGGGACAAAGGTGGTAGTTCTGCCTAAATCCAAATAGACATAAGGGGAGTTAAAACTGATGGCTTCAAGAAATCTTATTCTCGCACTGGACCAAGGTACTACTTCGTCCCGAAGTATATTATTCAACCAGCAGTTCGGGATTGAGATGCAATCTCAACGTGAGTTTCAGCAACATTTCCCCGATTCTGGCTGGGTTGAGCATAACGCTATGGATATCTGGCAAACTACCCTAGACACCTGTCATGAGGCAATGGCGCAAGCTCAAGTTACCTCAGCGGATATTGCAGCGATTGGAATTACCAATCAACGGGAAACGACCATTATTTGGGATCGCTCAACAGGTAAACCTGTATATAACGCTATCGTCTGGCAAGATCGGCGAACTTCCGATCTTTGCAGTCAACTCAAAGAACAGGGCCTCGAACCCTTAGTAACAGCCAACACGGGTTTATTATTAGATCCATACTTCTCGGCGACTAAAATTGCCTGGATTTTAGACAATGTGCCTAACGTGCGAGAGAAGGCTGAACGGGGTGAGCTCGCTTTTGGTACTGTTGATACTTGGCTTCTTTGGAATTTGACTGAAGGCCAGTCTCATGCCACTGATGCGACCAATGCTTCACGCACTATGCTCTACAACATCCATAAGCATGACTGGGATGAGGAACTTCTTAAACTCTTCAACATACCGCGAAAACTTTTGCCTGACGTTAGAGACTGCGCTGCAGATTTTGGAACCACTACCTTACTTGGTGGCGCAATCCCAATTTTAGGGGTCGCCGGAGATCAACAGGCCGCCACATTGGGCCAAGCTTGCTTTGACACAGGAATGATGAAATCCACGTATGGCACAGGTTGCTTTGCTCTCTTGAATACCGGGAACACCGCTGTGACCTCAAACAATCGATTACTGACGACGATAGCATACCAGTTGAAAGGCGAACCCACCTATGCGCTAGAGGGCTCTATTTTTATTGCCGGAGCTGCGGTTCAATGGTTAAGAGATGGTATTGGAATTATCGAATCAGCAGCCCAAAGTGGGGAGCTTGCTCTCAAAGCAGATGCTAATCAACAGGTATACATGGTGCCCGCATTCACTGGCCTTGGTGCCCCTTGGTGGGATGCTGAGGCCAGAGGAGCTTTGTTTGGATTGACTAGGAACACCGGTCCCGCTGAAATAGCGAAAGCAGCCTTGGAATCCGTTTGTTATCAAACTTTGGATCTCTTAAAAGCCATGCAATCTGATTGGCAGCATTCAGGACAAACAGTCCTTCGAGTGGATGGAGGTATGTCAGAGAGTGATTGGACTATGCAATGCCTTGCAGATATCCTCCAAACTCAAGTGGATCGGCCTGAAATAACTGAAACCACAGCGTTAGGTGCCGCTTGGCTTGCAGGCTCATCGGCGGGAGTCTGGCCAGATCGTGCAGGTTTTGCTAAAAGCTGGAAGGTTAGAAAGAGTTACGCGCCAAAAATGACGATAGCTGAACGAGACGTCAAAGTTGCGGGATGGAGTAAGGCTGTTCAACGAGTGTTGCAATGACTCCAGGGTCTTAAGAAGATTAACCACTTCGCCTAATTAAATATAATCCAATAGCCGAGCAAAGCACTATGGGTATGACCACGGCATAGATCACAGGAAAACCAAATACAATACTAAACGGGCCCAACAAATCCTGAATCATCTTAAAACTGATGCCGATCAGTACGCCAATAAAAATTCTGAAGCCCATTGTGGAATCTCTCAGAGGGCCAAACACAAAAGAGATAGCCACAAGAACAAGCCCAAAAATTACGAAAGGCTGTAATAACTTCCGCCAATAAGCCAATTCATACAACGCAGTATCAGCATTCTGCTGCTGCAAGAAGCCGATATGGTTATCTAATGTGGTAATAGGCAGCGAAGCTGGCGGTAGAACGTTCACAGTTAGTATTTCAGGAGACAATTCAGATCTCCAATCACGGGTAATTTGCTTTTCTGTTACCGTTTTATTTTCAGTAAATCGCGTGATTGAAACATTTTCTTCGACCCAAAAGTCTTCACTAGCATTGTAAGTGGCTCGACTAGAGAAGCTGGCTTGCTCTAACTTTTGATCCGAATCAAATTGATAACGAGTGACTCCATAAAGAACACCGCCCGGGAATACAGCATTAAAATGCATGAATTCACTGCCCTCTCGGATCCAAAGGCCCGCTGCCGAATCCTGCACAGAAGAACCTTTGCGCAGATACTCTCTTGTACCATCAGCGCGTTGATCTAAATAGGGGGTCAGATACTCGCCGATAGTTGCGCCAATCAAAATAAACACCAACACCGGCCTCATCACGAAATAAACAATTCTCAAAAGAGATACACCCGACGCTCTCATTACCGTGACTTCGCTGTTACCCGCTAAAAGCCCCATACCGTAAATACATCCAATCAACGTAGAAAACGGAATATATTCGTTAATCGTTGAAGGTAGCTTTGTGAAAACATAAACAAGCACATCTGAGAAGTGGTAATTTCTCTGGATCGCCCCAGTCTCATCGATAACCGCAGCTAAAACATCGAGGCCTACAATGACGCATAAAGCCAAAAATACTGAACTAAACACCGTGCTACCGATATGTCTTGCAAGCCGTCGCATTATGAGAATTTCATCCTCCTTAAAGCGACGATTCGCTGGAAAATTCTAAATCGCTCCGAATTTACTAAGAAAAACCCCAATAATAAGAAAAATAGGTGCACTGGAATCAATGTTAATCCAGCCGGGTAGTCTCCTGACTCTATGTTTCCACGTATCGCATTCAGCGACAGTAGATAAGCAAAATAAAGCATGATTGCGGGAAGTAATTTTGCGAACCGTCCCTGCCTTGGATTCGTTCGACTGAGAGGAACAGCCATAATGACAACAACTAACACCATAAATGGAGTTGATAGCCTCCACTGCAAGGTTGCCCTCAATTCAGCCTCATTAGAAGACCAAAGATCAGCCGTTCTAATAGCATCAGTTTCTGGGTCTTCATTGACTTTCTGCGGTGGGTCCAACTTGGAGCCATACTCCTCAAAATACGTAATCTGATAATTATGATTACCAGGTATACCCTCAAAACGATACCCACTGTCCAACACTAAATAGCGATCCTCGCCATCTTTAGAGCGCTGCTGTTTACCAGACTCTGCAACCACTACCACTAGCCTACTGTCGAATGTTTCCGCAGAGCCCGCGGTGATAGCGAGAAAAACATCTTCAAGCTCTCTATCATCATTAATTCTCTCAGCATAAGTGACTCCTTTGTCGCCACCCAGTGTATAAAACTTTTTAGGGCTCACTTTATCTAACTCAGTCATTTCTTTTTGTGCTTTCAAGATCGTCTCAGCTTTAGCCGCTCCAGCTGGAGATCCATAGAGACTGAGCCAACCCACTAACACTGCCAATACCGCCCCCATTATTAGGGTGTAACCTAAGAGCTGGCCTTCGGATATACCACAGGCTTTTAGCACACTCATCTCATTTTCCACATAGAGCCGACCGAAGGTCAACAAAATAGCCAAAAAGAAAGCTAACGGCAGAGTTAATTCAAGGAAACCAGGAATGCGGTATCCGATTACTGCGAAAATCACGGCTGGATCCATATTACCCGCCAATGCATTGGCAAGGTATTTAACAAACCGACCACTGATTAACACTAAAAGCAAGACGATGCAGATAGCAAAGGTGGTCGACAAAATTTCTCGAGTTAAATAACGGAAAATAATCACTGTATTCAGCTTATAGCTCTTGGGTGTGGTTAAACAAACTGGTATCGTAAGCGCCAAACATTTCAAGTTATAAACATAGAACTATATGGAGCAAACATGGAGTTTAATGCATCTTCGGCAAACCTGTTAAAGATAAAAGTTGATTCTCTCATCCTGCCGACAGGGTCACAACTAAAAAACAACGCTAAAGTGATTGATGAAACACTTGACGGCACTATTTCGTCTCTCATAAAAGCTGGCGATTTTACTGGTAAATCCTCTGAGATTTGCGTTTTACATACGTTGGGCCAATCACACAAGCGAATTATTTTATTAGGTACCGATGGTGCTACAACTCCCCAAAAGATGATTAAGGTTATTGAGGCTGGCGCGCGTGCAGCCCAAAAGACCACTAGCGCCAAAGTTCTCTGGGTTGGCGAGAGCTTGGGAGATGATCATGAATGGCAGGCAAGTATTGTTGCTCGCAGTACGCTAACCGCTGGGTACAAATATGCCGGAACTGGAAAGAAGCCAAAACCTAATAAATTAAAATCGGCAACTTATTGGACTGACAGTAAAAAACTCTCTAATGCCGCCAGCGCAGGCCTGCAGTATGGCAGTGCGATCGGCGGTGGAATGAACGCTGCGCGACAATTGGGTAATTTACCTGCCAATATATGCACACCCAATTATTTGGCCGCACAAGCTAAACTATTGGCGAAGGGCCAGGCAAAGCTAACTACTAGTATTGTGAAAGAAGCAGAAATGAAGACCTTAAAAATGGGTTCTTTGCTTTCCGTTAGTGCCGGCTCAGTGGAACCAGGCAATTTGATTGTTATGAAATATCAGGGTGCTAAAAGTACCGTTAAACCCACTGTGCTTGTGGGTAAGGCGGTAACTTTTGATACCGGCGGTATTAGCCTAAAACCAGGCCGTGGAATGGACGAAATGAAGTTTGATATGTGTGGAGGGGCCTCTGTCTTTGGTGTCATGAATGCTCTTCTTGAGACCCAGCTACCGGTTAATGTGATCGGTGTTATCCCAGCAGTAGAAAACATGCCCGCCGGCAATGCCACTAAACCTGGAGATGTTGTCACGAGTATGTCTGGACAAACTATCGAAGTCCTTAATACGGATGCTGAGGGTCGACTAATTCTCTGTGACGCCCTAACTTATGCAGGTCGATTTAAGCCCGACACCATTATTGATATAGCGACTCTCACTGGAGCAGTTATAGGTGCATTGGGCAAATTCACCTCAGGGCTTCTTTCAAATGATGATAATCTGGCTGAAGATCTTCTAAACAGCGGAACTCGCAGTGGCGATCGAGCATGGAGACTGCCCCTTTGGGAAGAATACGACGCGCAGATAAAAAGTAACTTTGCTGACATGGCCAACATTGGTGGTGAAGCTGGAACAATAACTGCCGCTTGCTTTTTATCTCGATTCACCAAAGATTACAAATGGGCTCATTTGGATATCGCTGGCACTGCTTGGTTGTCGGGCCCTCAAAAAGGAGCTACCGGCAGGCCTGTGCCAATGCTAATGGAGTATATTCGAAGCAAAGCATCTAAAGATTAATTGTTTTAGATGGACTCCAAAGGCAGATGAGACGTTGACCAATATTTCTTTTTATAAACTAGCTGGCGATCAAAACTTAGCCTTAACGCTGATCTGCCAGTTAGTCAAAAAGGCCCACAAACAAGATCAGCAGGTTCTGTGCCTAATGCCTGGCGAGTCCGAGGTTATATCTCTGGACAAGGCGATGTGGGCGTCTGAACCGAGCTCTTTTTTACCCCATGGAACAGGCGCTGAAAGCAGCCCAATTGCAGTCAGCTGTGATGCTGAACCAGGAGATCATCATCAGGTTTTAATAAATCTGCAACCTGAAATTCCAACTTGGTTTAGCCGTTTTGATCGAGTTATCGAGATCATCTACCAAGACTCTAATTATGAACAAAGCAAGCGCGACAATTTCGTGTTTTATAAAGAAAGGGGCTACCCTATTAGCTATCATGATTTAACGGATAAATTTAAGCCCTAGCTTCCCTAAAGGGATGATCTGTTAACCCATTACTTTGGTTTGTAATCACTTTAAAATATGTTCGCCTCAGGCCCCTTGATTATATCCAAGAGAGATTAGTACTTTATCAAAGAAAAGATAGAGACTTTTAATCGGCAAAGCTAGCGGCAAAACCCTCCAAGCCCTATAATCCCTTCTAGGGAAAACAACTCATACTACTCCTACCTTTGGGATGAAAAATCAATAATGGAAAAAACATTCCAACCACAAGATGTCGAAACCAAATGGTATAAAACCTGGGAAAGCAGGGGTTATTTTAAGCCCTCTGGTAGCGGTGATCCCTACAGCATCGTCATTCCACCTCCTAATGTCACTGGCAGCTTACATATAGGCCATGCCCTGCAGCACGGTATCATGGATGCTTTGACTCGATACGAGCGTATGAAAGGAAAGAACACTCTGTGGCAAGTAGGTACGGATCATGCCGGGATTGCCACTCAAATGGTTGTTGAGCGCAAACTAGCTGCAGAATCGTCCCCTGGAAGAGAAGCGTTGGGTCGCGATAAATTTATTGATGAAATCTGGAAATGGAAGGAACAATCGGGCGGCACGATAACTCAGCAAATGCGACGTCTGGGTAACTCCGTAGACTGGGAAACCGAGCGTTTCACGATGGATGATGGTTTTTATGCGGCTGTTCAAGAAGTCTTTATTAGACTTTATGACTCCGATTTAATCTATCGAGGCAAGAGACTGGTCAACTGGGACCCTAAATTACACACCGCTATTTCTGATCTAGAAGTTGAAAATCGTGAAGTCAAAGGCAAGATGTGGCATTTACGCTACCCCTTAGCAAACGGGGTCAGAACAGCAGACGGAAAGGACTACATTGTCGTTGCAACCACGCGCCCAGAGACCATGCTAGGTGACACTGGTGTTGCTGTGAATCCAGATGACCCTCGCTACCAGAGTCTCATTGGTTCATCAGTAATTCTGCCTCTTGTGGACAGATTAGTTCCTATATTTTCCGATGAATATGCCAGCATGGAAAAAGGTACAGGCTGCGTAAAAATTACCCCTGCCCATGATTTTAATGACTACGAGGTAGGTCAGCGACAATCACTAGCTATGATCAATATTCTTACCAATAATGGCGATATCCGCCAGTCTCCTGAGTGTGTTAATTCAGATGGTAGTGATAGCTCGGATATAGACGCAACTATTCCAGAAAAATATCAAGGAATGGAAAGGTTTGCTGCACGTAGAGAAATTGTGGCTGATTTTGAAACTTTAGGACTACTTCAATCAGTTGAAGAAAATGATATGACAGTCCCCTACGGTGATCGGGGTGGTGTGGTCATTGAGCCTATGTTGACCAACCAGTGGTATGTTGATGCAAAAAAATTAGCTATCCCAGCAGTCGAGGCTGTAGAGGATGGTCGAATCAAATTTGTTCCACAACAGTATGAAAATATGTACTTCTCTTGGATGCGTAACATTCAGGATTGGTGTATCTCCAGACAGCTTTGGTGGGGCCATAGAATTCCAGCCTGGTATGACGAAGCTGGCAAAGCATATGTTGGTAGCAGTGAATCAGCCGTCCGTGAAAAATATAATCTAGGTGATATTTCATTGACGCAAGATGAAGACGTTTTAGATACCTGGTTCTCATCAGCCTTATGGACCTTCGCCACACAAGGATGGCCAGAAAATACTAAACGTCTGCAGACATTCCATCCCACTGATGTATTAGTGACCGGTTTTGACATCATTTTTTTCTGGGTTGCCAGAATGGTAATGATGACCATGCATTTGGTAAAAAACGAAGATGGAAGCCCACAGGTACCTTTTAAAACGGTTTATGTGACGGGCCTTATTCGTGATGAGCAAGGTCAAAAAATGTCAAAATCTAAAGGAAATGTTTTAGATCCCTTAGATATGATTGATGGCATTAGCCTTGAAGATCTGGTTGCCAAGCGCACTGATAATATGATGCAACCCAAACAAGCAGACAAAATTGCCAGCCGAACACGAAAACAATTCCCTGATGGAATTGAAGCTAATGGTTCAGACGCTCTTCGCTTTACATTATGTGCTCTAACATCAACC
>Ga0115566_10004366_pt1 | contig 11269 bp, 16 predicted proteins | sample COGITO_mtgs_1204_3_FD_87173 | JGI IMG/M metagenome (GOLD analysis project Ga0115566, IMG submission 87173) | Pelagic marine microbial communities from North Sea - COGITO_mtgs_120405 | ecosystem: Environmental > Aquatic > Marine > Epipelagic | place: Germany:Helgoland, sampling site Kabeltonne...
TGCAAGAACCGTCACAGGAATCTGGGACGGTGGTGCTAAGATCGTAGAGCGTGGTGATGGCCCAATGCGGGCTGATCGTCCCGCTCGTCGTGAACGCGCCGCAGACTGAGTACAGAGAAAAAACGGTATATTATACATACCGTACACTTTAATTATAAGTGGATCACCTCTAATAGACACCCCTTAACGGGGGTGTCTATATATTTACATGAAAGATCTTCAATTTATAGCAGGAATCGATTATAGTTTATGTGGACCAGCAATTTGCATTAATGATTTAATGCAAAAGTTTACTTTCCAGTCTTGTCAGTTTTATTTTTTGAGTAGTGTGAAAAAACACGCAAGAAAAGTAAAATCAAATATTAGAGGAGAGAACTTCGCAAAATACAATGAAGAAGTTCAGAGATACGAAACAATTGCAGATTGGGCTTTAGATAAGGTCTCGGGTTGTCAGAGCGTCGGTTTGGAAGGGTATGCTTACAATGCCACGGGAAAAGTATTTCATATCGCTGAAAATACTGGAGTACTCAAATATAAATTATTCCAAGTATCTAAACCAGTTGATGTTTTTACACCTAGCGAAATAAAGAAATTTGCGTCAGGGAAAGGTAATGCGTCAAAGGAAGATATGTATGATGCATTTTACCGAGAAACTAATGTTCCACTGAAATCATTTTTTGGTGTAGATGGTAAAGATGTAAAGAGTCCGATTTCTGATATTGTGGATTCTTTTTATGTCTGTAAGTATCTTAGACATACAGTGTATGAATCATAACCTAACTGATTTTTTATGATCTTTCCACAACCAAAAACTTAAACCTAAAACAGCAACTCCCCATATTATGTGTGGAGTTGCTTGGTACATAAAAGAATTCTTTTCTACTTCAACCTTTGGATATGATTCTGGTCTTTCTGTCCTAGTATAATCATTTGTTCTTAAAGTCTGATCACCAGCACACCCAAACATAGAAACCAGTAACATAATACTGATTAAAACTGAAACGATCAAAGAAACTAGAAGTTTTCTTGTTTTGCTCATTTTGCTTTCGCCGATGCATTCCCGAAGTAGAATCCAACTATAGCCACTAGGATTTGTCTGTTCTCTTGAGTGAACAGATAACCATTGATGGATTCAAACGAGATGTAAGTGTTCTTACCGAATAGTCCGAAGAAGTCGAGAGGTGCGTAACGCTGCTCCTCTAGTTCTACTACTGTTGGTATGGAAAAGAAAGGTAGAATGAATGGAGCGAGGATCGTCCCAAAGAGTACGCATAGCACGATAATCCTCCTGACAACCTTACCTGCTTCGAGTGGAACTCTTTTGACGGCCGCATCTGCTGCTTCTTTTCTTTTGTCAATGAGTTGTAGAGTTCTGTCGAATCTTTCTTTTTCATCTTGACGCCTTTCGGCCAGAGTTCTGAAAACAAAACCGGCAAGACTACCACCAATTAAAGATAAAAATTCAGTTGTTAATAATGATTCTAGCACTACTTTCTCCTAAACGACATAATACCTATACCATCCGTATCAAAGAAGTTATTTTTCTTTTTTTTCTTTCGATACTTCAGGGGTGATATTTTTACATTATCGGGTGGCTTAGGACCAATTCCAAATCCAGTGACCAAACCGGAACTCATATTATTTGTTGGTAATGACGATACATCTTCTTTTGTCAATACCTCTTGTTCTATCATATAATTAAAAACGCCGTTTTTGAATTCTTCTATATCACCGCCAATATTATTAAAATCTTCTGAAAATAATTTAGTTGCTGCAATAAATGAACTTAACTTTGCTTTTGTTGATGGATCGGGTATTTTATCGAATAGTTTACGCACAGAAATAACCATTTGATCGTATGGTGTCCATGCGTTATATTCTTGCTGAGTTGAAGGTTCTTTTTGAAGATTACCTCTTGCATCAATCAAACCTAAACCATACGCTCTGGTGTTTGTTAAAGGAGTTGTGATATCTCTTATAAATTTTGCAAGGGTGAAAGATGTTATGTAAGATCCAAGTGTGTTCATTTCATTTCTTTCAATTTACTGAATATCACCGAGTCTAGGTTTACATAATTTACATTTACTTCTGGTATTGAGTGGGGTAGGTAATTTAAGAATACAAGAAAGGCCTTTAAATAGGAGTGGTGATCAGCACTAATATAAAAAAACAATAAACGAGAGGCGACTGCTGGAGTAAAAAGATTTCCTAATATTATTATATGATTTAATAATAACCTTTCTCTTAGAACTCCTGATCTTTCGTATTTCACTAGCAGTCTTTTTACATACTTCAATGTATTAAGATCTTCGTAAAACTCTTCTATTGTCGCACCCGCTGGATTATCATAATGTTGCATTGCAAACATTACATAATTTTCATTATTTAATTTTTGATTCATTTCTTGTAATTAAGAAAGCTCTGCATTTCGCCCTTTGCTGGGGGTTGATTTGCACCCGAAGCAATCTTAGTAGAATCTCTTGCATCATCCACATCTATATCAGCACTTTCACCTTCTTTAATAGTGGCTTCTAATTTGTAGAGGCCATTTGGATTATCTACTACATTCAGTTCGAGAACATATGATTTACCTTCTTCGAATCCGTCTGTTTCTTCAAATTCGGTATGAGGTGTTGTCGGAGTTTTACCGAATGTTCCGCCATACTTAAGAAGTCGGTAAGTTTTGTTCTCGTTTGCATTTAATTCAATTGTGTTATCGAAAGGAAAGTCAAGACCTGTGGAATTCAACTTAGATCGCATGAGGTTAATTGCACCTCTGGGATCTAGGTATTCTTTTTGGGTGAATGCATTGACGAATGCATTGAGTCTCTTGAGTTGTGAGGGATTTTCTGTGTACTGTACACCATAATCACTCGTAGCACTTCGACCCTTTGTCATTGGATTTCCGCCGTCGGCAAATCCACCGCCAAGTGTTGCTTCGCTTTCGTTTATTGATTTTCTGATTTCGCTATAGGTTTTCATTTGAGTCTCCTAACTCTATTTAGCCTTTTTTCCAGCCACCGCCACGCTTTTTGTACCATTTTGAAGCCCATCCATTTGCATATGCTGATGGATAAACTTTAAACTTTTTTCTTGCAAGTGACTTTGCTCTTGACCAAAGAGAGGGGTTAGTGGGTGTATTTTTTTCAAGAATGAGTTCACCTTCGGGATCGAAGGAGTCTTTTAGTGTTGCACCGTTGGTTTTGGGATTATAATTATAGTCAGAAGGTTTATTTCCTGATTTCTTAGCAGCACGATCCTTTGCCCTACCAGCCGCGCCCATTTTCTGTCTCTTTTTACCGTGCGAAGTGAGTTTTTTAGTTCCGGGTTTAAATGAGCCAGATTTCTGGAGTTGCATAGTTGCTGTTGCGTGTGCCTTGTCTTCGGGCATACCCTTTGCCTTTAACTGAGAAACTAATCTATCGTAGAGTTTGCCTTCAGTAAGTTCTTCTGTTCTTACATTAAACTTTTGATCATTTCTCACATATAGTTCGTGAACATTATCAGCGGAGTCGGAGAAACTTATAAGTTTTACATTTTCGGTTACATCAATGATAGATTCTACTTTTTCGGAATATCCATGATGCTTAACAACAATAGATCCCTCTTCGAGATCTTTTGCCTTTACTTCTTTATATTTTCTCATGACTTTTTCTTTCTGTGTGTTACTACATGTGGTTTCTTGTCAGGATTATCCGCTTTTGAACTTTCTACTCTTCTTTTTGCAGACGATGCAGACTTCTTTTGCTTTTCTGACATTTCACCTGATGTTTCTGGTGTTTTACCAGATACTCTTTTCGAAGGTCTGCACTTTGGGTATGCTTTATTAAAATCACCTTTAGATCTTTTCTTTGCAGATGCACCACATTCTGGGTGTTTTCCGGATGAATCTTTTCTGGAAATATCAACCCATTTTTCTTTGAACCATCGTCTAAGATCTTCTTTTATTTGTTCTTTATCTACCATTTTGTTCTAACGCTTTTCTGATCCAGAGCAAATCAGTTTTTATTTCTGCTAGATCTGTCATTAATGCTGCTCTAAATGTTTCACTTGTATCTAACCGATTATCCAAAGAGATTAATTCTTTTTCTATGAATGATAATCTTGAATTTGTTGATGCGTCGTTTCCGCTCACATACCAAACTGCTGATCCAAATGTTATAACCCAGCCAACAAGTAAACTTACCACAGAAATTCCTAAGCCTTGTTTATGTTGTTCGGTCATTTCGACGAGTCCCTTTTTTCTTTTGTTTAAACCCAATAATGGACATAAATGGTGTATCTTTTATATACCTATGTAGTAATTCATCAGTTCCTATTTCGCCGGCCCCGCCCTCTTCGGAGATGGTTTGATGTTTTTCGCCTTTTTTGTGCTTATTATCTGCCCGATTGGATCTAATCGAACGAACTCTTAAATTACCATTCCCGTTATTTAATGCGTTGCCATCTTTGTGATCAATATCTTTCCCGTCACCCTTTTTAGCCTTACCCTTCTTGATCATTTTTCTACGGGCAAGAACTCTATTTGATCTCTTTTTTCTTTGCTTTGCTTTACCATGAAAAAGTCTATATTCTCTTTTGTAGTCTCTTTTAGATGGATCGTTTTGTTCTGATAAGAAAATTTCATTAACATCAATATCATCTGTTATCTCTGCGCCAGTTATTGGAATTTTCTTTTCTTTACCGTTTACTATAATAATATTATATGATCCACTGCCCATTGTTTCACTTTCCATGTCACCGCTAACGGTAGACTCTATGGATCCCATTGTCTCTTGTGTTAGAGTGTCTGGGTTTTGTGAATAGAAACTCTGTAATTTTTCTGGGGTGTAGATATAATCACTACTTCCCTTGACATCTACTGCTTCTGTTATTCTTTCTATCTTATTACCTTTAAGTTCAAATCTAAAGGTTGGTTGGGTTATTCTCTTTCTTGATTTTGCGCGAATACCAACAACTGTTTTATCTTTCAGACTGTCAACAAACTGGCCGTCGGATTCTCCGATCTCAGTAAATCCATCGGGATAGAGTAAGTGAGTTGCTGCTGCTGCTTCGTTGTCCGCAAACTTAACTTGTCCTGTCAGTGCTTCATGTATTAATGCTCTTTTGAAGTCTTCATTTTTATCAAGATATTTGATGAGATTCTTTTGAATTGATGGTGTAACCGATTCTCTTTGAATTGCCCAATTATACTCATCTTTGATTTCTCCATTAACATCCAACATTTCTTCGAACCAAGGTTTCCCGTTATGTCTCATCTTTGCTTCTTCGAGATTATTTGGATCAATCATTTTTTGAGGCATTTTTGACAAAGACTTTGTTATAGACTTTAAAGCACCTTCAGTAAACTTAGCATCTTTGCTTGTTAAATTAGCAGCAATTGCTGCGAGAGCCTGAGCAGATTTCTTTGAACTCTCTGATGACAACTGTATTTGACCATCCATCTTAACACTTATTCTATTATCACCACTTACAATATCTGTTTTTGGTTCTGGATCACCGGCAATTCCTAGTTCACTGCTGTGAGCCAGATCTGCTCGTAACTCTTGTGGTATGTTTTTCATCGTGCTTTTCGCAAGATCAAATGAATCCTTTGAGAATGACAGCAAGTTATTATTTGTCTGCATGTCTCTTTGACTCAACTGCTCGTCACTAAAGCCTGCTGATTTAAGGCCACTGTAAATCAATGCCCATTCAAATTGGACACCTTTGTTTTGTGAAAGTTGTTTGGTGGGACGAGGGTATTCGATCGCATCTAAACTTACGGGAGATCCCATAGGCATCGAGAGATCTAGTGCTTGTTCGCCTTCTTGCTCCGCTGCTGCTGCTACATCAGCGTCATCTACCTCTGCTGCTGGATCTCTTCCAGTTTCTGATTTTGATCCACCAGCAGCACCCACAGCACCCCCAGAGTCCGCTTTACCTTGCTCCTCTGGTTCCTCAGCACGAATCTCTGCTGAGAGATCACCAAACACTTGAATTGATGTTGGTGTCTGTTTAAACTCACCCTTCTTGATGTGGTTCATGACATCAGTAATGGTTGGTTTTTGTTTATCTATTCCGCCCTTGAGAACAACATCATCATCGGGATCAGGACGAACAACTACCTCTACCTTGTTTTGTTTTCTCTTGCGAATAAGATAAAGATCTGGACGGAGATATTTTGCTGCTTCGTCTAGAAGTGTTTGTTCTCCGAGGAATACAAGGAACTCTTGTTCATCGAACCATTCGACGCTTTCGTTAGCGGTGTTCAGGTGATGATGAACTGTGGCCATCATTTCCTTTGCATCTGAATTACTGATATGTCTTGGCATATGAGATCTAAACTTGTTGATATTGTTTTCATTTGCCGCTGCTCTTACTTTGGTTGCAGATGCGCCTTCGACTCCTTCTGAGTCTGGATCTCTGTGTCCTGCATTGACGACATTTACTTTGATGCCAACTGCATTTGCTATTCTTTCAGCCCTGGCTGACATTTCTGCATGTCTGTCTCCACCTACCACGAGATGTGCATGACTATATCCCTTTTTCTTTGCGTGTTCAAATGCCTGTCCCATGTGACGAATGTTTTCATCTGAAACAACATTCGCATTAGGTAAAACTTTTTTTGCCATTCCGTGTTTCACATCAGGCGGAAGAGGATTTTTTTCTCCACCATGAGATTGACTGAGAATAACCGCGTGATCTCCTCCAACTTTCCTTGCATGCGATACTACTGCATCTGCTAGTTTCGCATGTCCGGCGTGTGGTGGGTTCATTCTACCGAATGAAAATACAAAGTGTCGTTCTTTTTTAGGCATATGAATATCTCCACTTTATTTATAAAAAAACAGGGGAGCGTTTGCTCCCCTGTTTGGGTCCGTTGGAGTTTCTGCGTTTGGATCACCTCCTGACTTGTGTCTGGACCCACTTTATATAGTAATCTTTTTCTCTACAAACCGAAAATTTTTGTGATGATTTCTTTTTCCGGAGATTACTTCATAAATTGCAGATTTATTTAGCGATTTTTCCCTACAAAAACGCATCATATTGTCAACTTCTACCAATGTTCCCTTTGGATCGCTAAAAATGTAGGTATATTTTTCTTGCTTCTTTTTTTCTTCTGGTTCTTGATTCCAGTTCCATATATTGTCTGTGTTAATAAATTGACCACCATACATTTCACAGAATCGTTTTCGCCACAAATGACTTTGTGCATCTTCATTCATCTTTACCCATGTCGGAGTATTTTGTTTGTTAACATGATCAGAATTCATTTGTGTTCTTTCTTATAATTTTGTATGGTTTTAAAGAGAGGTTTTACCCAATTTATGGGCGAATCGGAAAAAACTTGAATTTCTCCGGACTCGCAGGAGACTAAAATTTTAAATTTCTTTATTTCTTCACCTGTCATATCTTGCCACATAAGAGAGTATGCAGTCGCTTGCATCATGTAATTATCAACATGTTTAAGATCTTTACTTCTAGTTGATCCCTTGAAGTCAATGATCGCAAGTTCGTTTGCATGTTCTGCTATACAGTCAACGCGCCCCGCTAAACCAACTTTAGTACTCCACAGCGGAACTTCTAATGCTCTTATGTTATCAATTCTATCAAGTTCTGGTTTTAGTTGTATAAACAGATCACACTCGTTTGGGGGTAGATCCTGAAGAACAATTTTTTTGTTATTCAGATAGTCTTCAATAACAGAGTGTAACTTGTTGCCTCTTGAGCATACCCTGACAGACTCTCTTGGGTTCTTTTTTCGCCACTGCGAGAAGAACTTTCTCTTTTCCCATCCGGTGACAGTCGTCACGCTAGGCAGGGAAGTTCCTTCGTGGATATATCGACGACCCGAGTCAGTTGTTTCTGACTCGATGTCGGCGATAGGCAATTCTAATGGTAGGTGATTAAATACTTTTTGCACAAACATAATATAACATAACTAAAAGAAAAGTCAATAGCCTTCTGAACCAGTATTCTTAGGATTGAAAGATGATTTGAATAGTTTAGGCTTTATCTTGCCAGTAGGATTATCACTTGGCTTTATTGATTTTGCCTTATCGCCTGGGTTTGCGTGTGCATCCACTTGTTGCCTAATTACGCTCTTGTCTGGCTTCATGTTGGCAACTGTGTCTTTAACTTTGTCTAGGTAACTCATATTCTCTCCGTATGATTCTGGTATTGGTTGTTGTGATCCTGATCCCGAGAAGTTGGCTCTGCCCATAGTTTGCTGGTAAGCGTTAACTCCTGTTTGTGCCGCTTGTCCTACTTTTCTTGCACCTGCACCTGCTCTTCTTAATGTCGCTCCTGTTTTTCCGCCTAGAACTTTACCTGATTTGGATAATGCTTTCCCAGCAGCGACTCCTGCCTTTGCAAGTTTACCGGCTTTCATTGCTGCACCCACACCGGGAATAAGACCTCCAACTGCTGATGCTGCTCTGAATGCTGCATCACCCTTGTCTCCTTGGAGAGTATCAACCCCAGCACTCGCTGCGTCGATTGCGGATCCAACAAGGTTTCCTCCGGGAATCAACGAAGCAACACCCGAAACGACATCACCGACTCCTTGGGCGAAGTCAACGGCTTTTTTTATCAAACCTTCTTCTATTTGTTTTTCTAGAATATTTTGTGTTCTCATGTTATTATATATAATAATATGGAATATAAAGATCACTCACATAATCAGTTGGATGAAGGACTCCTCGGTAAAGGTAAAAATGCAGCGGCAGCAGTAGGTTCAGTACTCGGTGGCGCGGCCGCCGCCGCGGGCCGCGGTGTCGTGGCTAATAGAATATCTGACTTGGGCGGAAAAGGACGAGCTATAGGTAAAATTGTTGGTGATGGAAAAAAGACTGGTCAAGAAATAGCACAAGAAAGAAGAACTGGAAAGGCAGCAAATCCAGAAATAGGAACAGATTATGTACCATCTATGACAAGAACTCAACAGAGAAGAGTTCGTGCGGGTGAGAAACCAGGCGGCCCAGGTCCCGCCAATGTGCAACGCGCAGATAGAATGGCAAAAGCAGTAGAGTTAGGACAGAAAAAACTCGACGCCAGATCTTTTACAAGAAGTGGTAAAAATCTAGGAAGTAGTCTTGTTAAAGGTGCAATGGGAAGAGTTGTTCAAGCACTTCCTAAATCACAAAAGGCCAGAGTTGAATTGGCCAAACAGGTCGGTGCAGGAATAAGCCGTGGTATTGGTGGTAAAAGTCCGGGAGATATGAAAGGTATCTTTGCGAATGATGCTTTCAGCGCGCAACCAGTAGGAAGATCAAATGATGCATTCGGTGATCAAGCACAGATGAGAAGACAAGCAAGAGAACTTCTGCAATTAGATCCATCTCTCACATACGGACAAGCACTTACTGCGGTTATGCAGCAAGTTTCGCAGGGACAGGCATTGCAAAACCGCCCCGATTCTTAATCCCAGCGTCGTCCCTTGACCTGATCACCCTTGAATTGTCCACCGTCAAGTTTATGATGATGTCGCTTCGGAAGGTTTTCTTTCATTCGGGTTGTAAGTTCCGACCATTTACCGCCAGTAACTTTGTCTGCGGTTAATGTAGAGTCAGTAGCAGTAGAGGGAAAAGCAGCAATCGCTTTCTTCACTTTCTTTTCACCGCACATTGGACATGGTTCTTTGCATGGCTGATCCGAGTTCGCCATACTCTTCATATCCTCAAAAGTTCCATCACAACTCTCACACATATAATCATACATAGGCATAGTAATTTCCTCCAGAGATATATATTAGTATGAAAAAATTCTTAAAATTTATAACCGAAGAGTCCAAGCCAAAAATTCAAACAACAGGTCACCTCACACATGCTGGTGATCTATTATACTATGGTGATCCCAATCACGCAATAGAACATCACGAACAAATGTTTGAACGACTCCACTCAAATACCCAAAATGCAAATCACGAAGCATCTCTTAAAGTTGATGGTGGTATGAGCATAGTCCAAGGACGAGATGAAGATGGGACGCCTTTTGTTTCCTATAAGTCAGGAAAGAAAAAATTCTACACACCCGATGAAATCAAGGCAACTGGAAAGAAGCACTACGAGAAAACTCTCATACCAGCATTGCTTGCAACGACAAAAATGAACATCAAGCCTGGGACAGCATTTCAATCAGATGTGCTTTGGGATAAACACCCCGGCAAAAAGTCATACACACCAAACACAATTAAGTACGCTACTGGTTCAGATTCCAGTTTTGGAATTGCACCGCACTCACAGTATGATATAGAAGATGGAAATATGATCAAGGTATCAAACGCACCAGATCACACACAATTGAAGAGCGATCATGTATATGCACCCAAACTGTCTATGACAGGCACAAAGTTTAACCCAATGGCCGACGAGGTTGCAACCAAGGTTCAACAGCATCTAGGGACCGCAAGAGCATTTCTTGATGACGATAATGTTAGAGAATTTTCATCTACGCTTCCTGATAACAAAAAGTTTCATACTGCATTACAGACATACTCAAATCATGTTGCAAGAACAAGCGGCGTGAGAAGTTCTGATGACTTCAAAGAGTTTGTAGGTAAGCATGTTGCCAGAAGAAAAGTCAGTGCAGGACTTAGGGAAAGAGAACTCACTGATCACATGGAAACAATTGAAAACAACCTCGGAGCAATTGATTCTTTGTTTGGCGCACACAATGAAATGACTACCGCAAAGCATCATATGATGGATCATCTCAGAGATCATCACGATCAATTCGACATCGCTCCTCACCGAGACGAAGAGCATGAAGGTATTGTTGCAACTGATTCTAATTCAGGAACTATGGCAAAGTTTGTTCGAGAAGGACCTGACGGATTTGCAGAAAGAAATGCAGCAAGAACTGCTATACTCAGGCAGAAATCCTGATCCACCTATGCCAAGAGTCTTTGAGAGTATTCTCTAACGAATTATAGTGAAGTTCAAACCAAACTGGCTTTCTTGGTTTTACCGAGAGAGGCATATTGCATTCGTTTGGTTTCTTGTTCGACTTTCGTGTATTACACTTCTCGCATGCAGTGACTAGATTCGTCCATGAAGAGTCACCTCCTCTGGATCTAGGTGTAACATGATCAATTGTAAGTCTTGAAGGTTTCTTTGATCGAAACCCACAGTATTGACATACCCATTTATCACGAATGAATATGTTTTTGCGTGAAGGTAGTGTGTGATGGTATGGAATGCGAACATATGTCGTCAGCATAATCGCCTTGGGTAAATGAAACTTACCCGTGGTCGTATTAATCTTATAGTTGTCTTCGTATGTTACA
>Ga0115566_10004374_pt1 | contig 11262 bp, 8 predicted proteins | sample COGITO_mtgs_1204_3_FD_87173 | JGI IMG/M metagenome (GOLD analysis project Ga0115566, IMG submission 87173) | Pelagic marine microbial communities from North Sea - COGITO_mtgs_120405 | ecosystem: Environmental > Aquatic > Marine > Epipelagic | place: Germany:Helgoland, sampling site Kabeltonne...
CTCAACCTCTTCTTCGACGTCATCGGCACCCCGTCGTGGACCGACGTCGACGCCGTGTCATCCGAGCGTTGGCGACGGTACCTGCGCGGTATACGCGGGCGGCCCGGGAACATCCTATCGCGTTTCACCGCCGGAAGGGTCGGGGACGTCGCGACTGATCTGCTGCTCCGAATGCTAACCTTCGACCCGCGGCGTCGAGCGTCGCCCGATGAGATCTTGGCGCACGAGTACTTCGCGGGGTTCGCGCCGAGGGGATCGTCGTTGGGGGTGGTGACGCGCGTGGTGGACACGGCGATGCTGGACGTGGCGACCGTGGCGGCGGAGGCGAGCGGGGGGACCCAGCACGGCGAGGGGTCTAAGACGTCGGGGGCGTCCAGATCCGACTTTGCTGTCGACTCCAACTTTTGGGAGGTGTCCGAGCCCCGAGCCGCGCTGGCGTCGCTCGAGCTCGCCTTCGCGCGCGTCAAGGCGCGCACGGGCGATGCGTCCACGGAAGGTTCAAGCGCGTGGCGGGACGTGTTTCGCGAGTTGATAACCAAGGAGTGCGAACGTCACACTCGGTCGGAGGTGGATTACGAAAACGGAGCGTCCGACGACGAAAACGAACGAGACTCCGGACACCTCACCGGACACGAGTCCTCCCCTTCCTTCCGCGCCGCCGAGCGCGCGCTATCTGCGGGCACCGGAAATAAGAAGGTTCCGTTCCTCTCCGAGGCGTTTCCACTGTTTTTCCGACCCGAGTCGCGGCCCGTGGCGTACACCGGCACCGAGGAGATGGGCGGTTTAGTGGACGCGTCGGTGCCCGATCGGGACCGGGCGGATCGCGTGGACTTTGAGAGCCGGTACCTCTCCGGCGCGCCTGGTACTACCGGCGTGTACGGCCACGGGGGTGTGGGGATAGGCTTCGGGAGCTCCGCGGGGCGACGGATACGGGTGAAGGCGCAGGACGAGGGCGGGATGGTGACGGACGAGTTGTGTGATCCCGGACTGATCGGCGCGTTGCAACACCTCGGTCTGAACCGGCACGGCGAGTGGGGTGAGCTGGATTTGCCGACGGCGCAGAAGAAAGGCGTGAGCTTCGGTGGGGAGGAGATTTTGGAGATACCCGGGACGTGGGGGGTGTCCGCTACGCCGCCTGGGATGACACGGGAGGAAGGGGACTCGTTTCACAGCTTGAGCAACATGCAGAGCCGATAACTTTTAGACGATTGTATTATTATCACTCGCCGACGTGGGGGTCGAGGAACTCCTTCCACTGGTCCAGGCTCCACCCCGAGGACGTATCGCACACCATGCCGTTGAGCGTCGTCGTGGGCGACACGTGGATCCCGGTCTGCCGTCCGAGCTTGACGAAGAACTTGAGGTCCTGCGTGCACTCGTTTCCCGCGTTGAGCTCGCCTTCTTTCTCGATCCGTCTCAGCTTGGCCAGCAGATCAGCCTTCGGAACCCCCGCGGCGCTCTGCGCGAGCGCCGCGAGCTCCTCGTAGATCTGCGACCTGCTCTTATCGTACGTGTTCGCGTCGTAAAAGTCGGTCGCGGTGTCGAAGAGCGCCGCGGAGAACTTCCAGAAGGCGTCCACGCCTCCCAGGTTGTACACGCCGACGCCCGCTTCGTGTAACATGGTGGACTGCGGGTGCCACGGCTGGGGCTGGTGGTAGAACACGAACCGGACCTTGTCGCCGTAGTGCGGGATGACCTGCGTGGTGACCGTCTTGAACAGCTTGGCGCTGAACGGGCAAGCGTAGTCCAGCCAGGCGGTGAGAGTCACGGGCGCGTCCATCGGGCCGATCGCCCGGCCGTGCAGGTCGGAGGTTGGGAGCGGGGGACCCATGCGGACGACGTGGGTGCGGCCGCGTGTGTTGTTGTTCAATCCGGAGTGTCGCCGGCGGGAAGGGGCGAGTCGGAGGGGCGACGCGCGGCGGTGGACGAGGGAACCGGTCAGGCTCAGGGACATCTCACTGCCGGTACCGGCGCCGGGTTCTGTGGGTGAGGTGATGAAGCGGCCAAAAAGTCGCTTGTTACGAGGAGGAGTAACTTTGAAGCGTAGTTTTTTTGAACTTGACCACACTCGTCGCGCGCGCCGCGGGAGCCGCACGAGCGTGAACGCCATCGAACGCTTCACGTAGGCGATGGCGACGACCAAGCCGCACATGGCTAGCCAGCGCGAGGTGTGTTTCCCGCGCGAACCCGCCCAGAACCCCACCGCACCCCCCCCAACGCCCGGTCGTCAGCCCCGAGCAAATCCACGAGCGACAGCTGAACACGACGACTTCCCTGACCAACCCGTACAGGACCTGGCCGCGATGCGCCGGGAGAGGCAGACCGCGCTCAAGGAGACCGCGGACCTTCGCAGGGAACTCAACGGCGGTGCCGGTCCGTTGAATCCCAAACGCGTCGTCGAGATACACGAGCAGCTCGACGCCAAGATGGCCGCAGCCGCCCAGCGCAAGGCTGCCATGCTCGCCCAGGAAAAGGAGCGCAAACGGGAGCGCAACGCCGCGAGGCTCTCCGCCGCGGCCGCCCGCGTCGCCAACCAGCGGGATGCGAAATACAAAAAGATCGCGGGGAAAGTCGCCGGCAAGGAGGCGCGACGCGAGGACCTCAAGGACAGGAGCCGCGGGCAACGCGCCAACATCGCACGACGATTCGACCGGCCAAACCCGGACACCTCGTGGAACAACGTCATCGGAAACCGACGCGGATCACTCGCCCAAGGCCCGCGCCAGGGCGCCCTCTCGACACACGGAAACAGACGCGTCTCCGCCGGCAGCGAGACGCACAGCTGTGACCTCGACGAGACGTCCTCGCGGTGGTCCGAATCCGACTCGTGCATCTCGGCGGCGTCGGAGATTTCACTCGGATTGAAGCGCTCCGTCCGAAACGACGATACCGCCGTGCCCTACAACGCCGCCGCGAACGGATGGAACGATCGAACCGCCGTGCTCGCCGCGACCGTGAGTGACTGCCCGACACCGGTGGACGTGAACGAGAAGGCTGCCGCGAGGGTCGCCGCGCTTCGAGCCGCGGCGGAGGCGCGATGGAACATGGTCAACACGACTGTGGAGGAAGCCAAGCGGGAGTACGCGCCGACGCCGCCCGTGAACCACCGTTTGGGGTTCACCGACTCCCCGGAGAACGCGTGCATGATGAGCAAAGAGAACTCGCCTCCCACCCCGATCCATTCGGTCACGCGTAAGGACGAACACACGGGAGAACACGAACGCGTTTGGGACTCCTCCGCGGGACGACAATCGCGGCGGTCGTCCGAGGAGTTCACGTTCAGCCCGCCGGCGTACGTCGAACCCCCGACGCTCGCCAACTTATCGGCGCTGATGTCGTCCCGAAGGAGCTCCGGATCGATGTCGTCGACGCCGGTCGGGATGGATTCGACGCATAATACGCACGACTCGACACCGGCGGCGGGCACCCCGAGTGAGGAGCTCCATTCGGCTCGATCCATTCGCGAGTCCGCGGTGAAGGTACTGGACTCACCAGAGGCGACGCGCGCGATGGAGCTCAGCGAAACGCTCCTTTCAAGGCTCGAGGAGGAGTTCGAGCTGATGGAATCGATCCAAGCGCAAGCCCAAGCCGCCGGCGGAGTCGACGCCGACCCGATCGACAGCTGGCTCGCCAAGGCGGGAGAGGCGGGCGCGAAGGGCATCGCGGAGAGCCGAGAGCTCAAGATCCAACTCGCGTCCTCACACCTGACCTACCTCGACGTCGAGTCCGAGACGGAGGACGACGATGACGAGGATGACGACGGCGCGACGAGCAGCCCGGCGGGGACGACGTGGGCGAACGCGTCGATGGAGGCGCGGCGCGACGAGGATTCACCCGCCGCGCTCGCGTCACTCGGCGCCGAGGAGATACGGTCCGCGCGAGGCGGCATCTCGTGGCTCTCGCCGCTTCGTGTAAGCGGTTCGGGTTCAGGTTTAGCGAACGAGTCGCCGCCCGACGGGAACCGCACCGCCGATTCGGTTCCAACCGCGCTGTTCAGGGACGAGGCTTCACCGTTCGTGAACAGGGACGAATCGAAAGCTAAACCCACGGCTGTGACAGCCGTCGCCGGGACGAAGGGGGATGAGACGATTTGCACCGAAACCGGCGAACGGGAGGAGGAGAGACGCGCGGCCGCGGCGGCTCGAGTGCTCGAGGATGAGCTGACGGCGGCGGCGGCGGTGGAGGCTGCGGCGGAGGAGGCCGCGCGCGCCGCCGAGGCCAGGGCCGCCGCCGCCGAGGAGGAAGCCGCCAAGCTCGCGAAGGAGGTGGCGGACGCGCGGGCGAGGGCTCGAGCCGCGAGGGCGCGGGAGGAGGCGGAGCTTCGCGCCAAGGCTGAAGCCGAGGCGGAGGCGGCGAAAGTCGCGGCGTCGGTGCAGAGTGCGATGGACGACGAGATGCTGTGGAAGGCGCAGTTCACGCCGAGGGGCACGCCGTGCGACGAGGACATCGTCGTCTCCCAGGCGAAGAAGAGGAGCCCAAAGAAGAAGAAGGATGGCAGCCCGGTGAAGAAGAAGGACAGCCCGGTGAAGAAGGATGGCAGCCCGGTGAAGAAGGACAGCCCGAAGAGGCACGGTACCCTCGCGGACGTTCGTCAGCGTCGACGCGCTCAACGGGAAGCCACCGCCGTGGACCGCGCCGTGGACCTCCACTCCAGGCTACGCGAGCTGGAGTCGCAGCTGGAGGCGAGTCGCAAGGTGAGCGCGGTGAACCTCGCGGAAAACGACGGAGCTCGCGACGAGTCTTGGCTCGACGACGATTCAAAAACTGAGAAGAAGGCGGAGGCGGTCGAAGCGGAGCCAAACGCGGTGTGCTTACCCAACGACGATCGCGACGAAACCGATAACCCTTGGCTCGCGCCGCCCTCACCCGAGTCAAACGGGGACACGGGGACACGGGGAAGCAAATGCAGCCGCATGGGCGCGATGGCGGCGGAGATGGAGCCGCTCGACTCGGACGCCGAGGTTGAAGCAACCTCATCGCTTCGCGACGTCGCGATCGAGTCGGAGGGTACGATGCGTTCAAACGGTCCGCCGTGCGTTGAAACGGCTCCCGCGGATGCCGAGCGGCGCGCACGGTTGGAACGGGAGGAGGCGCAGGAGCTCCGCCGGCTCCTGCGCAAGCAGGAGGAGAGGCGGCGGCGGCGGCGGCGGCGGTTGGAGCGCAGGGGCGAGAAGGTTGCGGATTTTCTTCCGCTCTTCGCGGTGGCGGCTGTGTTGGGCGGCGCCGGGAAGCTCATCGGCGGCGCGTTGTTCGGCAGGAAGCTCGGACGAAGGTAGACGACACGAAGCGACGATTCGCGGTGTTTATTACACGGTGACGGCTAAAAGAAGCTGAGCTCAACAACCCTCGCAGCGGCTTGGAGGTTGTTAATAGATTTGTTCCGTGACTCACATGATCGTGCATCCGCCCTCCTTGGCGGCGGCCTTCTCCTTGTTGGCAGCCTTCTTGGCGGCCATCTCGGCCTGGAACTTCTGGTAGTCCTCGGACTTCACCTCCTCCTTGTTGCCGTCGGCGAGGAACCACTTCTTCCAGGCGGTGCTCTCCTCCTCATCCGAGCCCTTGGAGTCCTTGGTGGCGCGGGGGACGATCGCGGTGGCGCGGCGGTTAGCCTTGGCGCTGGTGGGCCTGACGCCCTGCTTGGCGGGGGCGATCTTGTTGGAGGTGGCGATGGACTGCATGTTTTCGTGAGTCGGGTCTTTTCGTGCGGGTCGGGCGCGTGGGACAGTGCGGTCGGGGTCGTTATCGATCGTTGTTTGGCGGGCTATTTTAGATACGCGCGATATCCAGCTCGGCAGATTATTGGCGAATGGTTGGACCCAGTTGACCACGGTTCTTGAGTCGTCACGGAAACTGACGCGCGTCACGAGCCAATGAAACATCGGACGTAACCGACGGAAATCGACGATAAAAGAGGCCGCGCATCTCAAGCGCCACCATCATCAGCCACCGGCGCACCGCTCCGTGCAGTCACGCGCGCGTATCGTGCGCGATGGGCGGCTGGTGCATAAAGACGCAAAAGTTCGTCGTCGTCTTGGCGACCGTCGCCGTCGCGTCGTGCGTCGTCCTCGACCTCGTTTCACACGGCGACGCGTACTTCCGCCTCGGCACGCATCGCCTCGGGCCGGGATCGGGCGAGTGGCTCGTCGAGGCACCCGAGGTGCACGACCTCCGCGCGGCGGACCTCGCGAGCGCGGCGGCACGGCACCAACGCGAGCTCACCAACCGCGACTGCCTGCTCATCGCCAAAGACGGCGTCATCGTGCACGAGTCATACCACAACGGCGCGGATGCCAACTCGCTGCACTTCGTGGACGGCGCGGGGAAGACAGCCACCGCGCTGCTCGTCGGCGCGCTCGTCAAGTCCGCGGGGCTGGACCTGGATAAGCCGCTGAAAAAGTACGGCGTCGAGGCACCGGAGCTCGCGGGGCAGATGTACGACGTGGAGTGGGACGCGACAGCCTGGTCCAAGGTCAGCACGCGCCATCTCCTGTCGCGCGTCACCGGCGCGCCCGTCACCACCCCGGGCGCGGACGCCATCCCAGGCGCCTCCTTCGACACGTCCGAGGCGACCCAGCGCCGCGTCCTCGACCAGATCATCCCCGAACTCATCGAGAAGCTCACCGGCGTCGAGGCCACGCGGTGGGCGCGAGAGCACCTCGGCGCGCCTCTCGGAGCCCCCACGCTCTTCGAACGCCGAGTGAAAGATGCAGAGTTCGGCGACGAGCGAGTCAAACTCGCAGCCGCGGGAGGACAGATGGCCACGTGCCGCGCCGCCGCGCGCGTCGGGCAGCTCATCGCCAACCGCGGCGAGTGGCTCAGAGCCGACGGCGTCGTGGAACAACTCGTGGACGGCTGGTTCATCGACCAGATGCTCGCGCCCGCGTTTCCCAAAGCAAACGCTCAGTACGGGTGCGTACCCTTAACAGTCTCCCTTTCATACTCGATTACCCAATTACCACCGCATTACTAACCATTCACGTCCCCACCATTGGTCAGGTTCCTCGCGTGGACCCACCCGGGCGCAGAGCCCAAGCTCGGTAAGAAGCACACGCAGGACTGGAGCGCGTACACCGAGGACGACACCGCCGTGATCCGCCGGCGATGCGACTGGCCCGGCGCGGAGGCCAAGTGGGAGAAACGAACGGTGGACCTCGAGGCGGGCGACGGCGCGGTGCTCGGCGCGGACGGCCCGGAGTACCCGCTCGCGATCGCCGCGGGCGAGCTCGGCAAGTTCGTCATCGCGTCCCCGCACGCCAACCTCGTGGTCGTGTCCATGGGTAACACGTGGGGAGCGGACGCGAGGTGCCCGGTTGAGATTCGAACGACAGACCAGCCGGCGCCGGAGGACCTTTTTGCGGACGCTCACGTCGACCCAAAGTCCGTTCACGTCCCGGTCGATCCCTTCGCGTCTTACAAACGCGAAGATGACCACGCGATGCAGGAGGTGGCCATCGAGGCGATCGTCGCGGACGCCGCGAGGGACGCCGCCGCGGGACTATCCCTCGCGCCGCGGAAACCTCAGCCGAAACTCGGCTCGAAGATCCCGGCGAATTCGCCGAAGGATCCGTACGCCTCGGGCGTTTTCAGCGGCACCGTGGACGAGGTGGCGACGCTTCGGACGCTGTGGAAGATATTGAACGCCGCGGTGACCCCCGAGGCGTACCCGTGGACCACGGGGGACCGGCGGACGATGTGGCAGACGATGCGCGGCGGCGTCGGCGCGGGGGGCGCGATGCATCGCGCGACGAAGGAGAAGGAGGCGACCGGCGCCGCGAGGAAGGCGGCGGCGGCAAGAATCGTGGCCGAAGAGGCCGCCGCCGCCGCCTCCGCCTCCGCCTCCGCCTCCGCCTCCGCCTCCGCGGGGCTCGGCAGGGCGCACACGCCGACAAAATCCCACAAGGCAAAATCCCACAAAATCGCTCGCGTCGGCAAGCACGCCCAACCGCGGGTCAAAGACGCGGTCGGGTCCCTCGGAACCCGCGCTGAGTCCAACACCGAGTCCGGACACCACGGCTCGTGCCGGTGCTCGTGCCCCCCCGCGTCCGCGCTCGGCCAGTGCGTCGACATGCGCGGCGTCTCGGCGAAGTCTTGCGACTACGACGAAATTTCCTCGGGCGCCGATTCATTTTGCCCGTCCATGGGCATCCTCTCCGCGCTCGGTGACAAGGCGGACCGCGCAGGGCGGCTCGGCGGGTTCAACTGCATGCCCGCCGCGGACGGCTTGGCGTCGTTCCTGTGCGAGCCGGTGAACTTCGGGTCTTGCGCTTGGAGCGACTCGCCGTGCGGCGCGGAGAGCGTTTATACCGCGACTCGATCCGCGACTTCGAGTTTGGGCGGCGGCCTCTCGGGTGCCGACTTGGGTGCCGACTCGGGTGCCGATGAGAAGCTGACGCTCACGGCGCCGTCCGCGGCGTCGTACGTGGACCTCCGGGACGGCGCCGGCGACGTCGCGCCCGACCTCGGTCACGACGAGTCCGGCGCGGTTGGAGTTGGCGGTGGAGTTGGTTCCGGGGGTGACACTAACAACCCGAGCGGGTTGATCTATCAGACGAGGACGACGGTGGTGGGTGTCGCGATGCTCGGCGTGGGGATGCTGCTGATGACCACGCGGGTGGCACGGCAACACCTGATGGACGCCGCGATGTACCTGTCCCCGTCGGTGAGCCCGACGCTTTTGGGCGTCGGCATCGATCCCACGACGCCGCTGACGCCCATGGAGAAGGCTGGCGCCCGGTACTACGGCGGGCTGGACTGATTCATGTACATAACTACCGTATCGATCCTATTTATGACTACGTGCCTACGATGTTCTAGCTCTCTATGTTCGGCTACCGCGACGTCCCGCTCGCTGACTTGACGTTTGGGTCCTCGATCAGCGCGAGTTTCTTCCGTCCCGCTCGGATCCGGTGTTCGATGGACATGAGATCGCGCGGGTCGAGGTCGCGGTGACGCTCGAACTCAGCCCGAATGGAAGCCTCGATGCCCGCGCGCGCCTCCGGGGACTTGCCTCGAGCCGCGCGGAGCAGTGCTCGATGCAAGGACAGAGCCTGCCTCGCCAGGCCGCTCAGCCGCGGCGTCGTGCCCATCACGAATGAAGAGACGTGGCCAAGTTTCATCGGACTGAGCTCTCGAGGCGACAATTGTCCGCGTCGGATTGCCAGTGTGGTGTCGCGCCAGCGCCCGTCCCATCCTCGACGAAACGCCGCTTTTAAAGGCACGCATCGTCTCGGCAACGCGTACGATACCATGAGCGATGAGGGAAGGAAGGACACCTCCCACTTCGACCACACCATCAAGCTCCTTCTCGTGGGCGACAGCGGCGTCGGCAAGTCCTCGTTGCTCCTCCGCTTCTGCAACGACACCTTCGAGGAGCTCTCGCCGACGATCGGCGTGGACTTCAAGCTCAAGTACATGGACATGGCCGGCAAACGATTGAAGCTGACGGTGTGGGACACCGCGGGCCAGGAGCGGTTCAGGACCCTCACGTCCGCGTACTACCGCGGCGCGCAGGGGATCATCTTCGTCTACGACATTACCCGCCGGGAAACCTTCGACGCCCTCGCCGAGGTTTGGAGCAAAGAGGTGGACATGTACTCCACCGTGGACGATTGCGTCAAGATCGTCATCGGGAACAAGGTGGACAAGGCGAAAGGGGAGCGGGAAGAGGGATGGGTGACGCGGGAGGAAGGGGAGACGTTCGCGCGAGAGAGCGGGTCGCTCTTCCTGGAGTGCTCGGCGAAGACCAAGGTGAGCGTCCGGGAAGCTTTCGAGGAGCTCGTCAAGGGCGTGATGGAGAACCCGAGTTTGATGGAGGAGACGGCGAACAAGGACGGCGTGAAACTCGGGGCGTTCCGCGCCCAGAAAGGACCGTGCTGCTAAGAGTCTTAGTCGCGTAGGAGAGACGTCGCCGTCTGGGTGGTATAAACCTAACTAACTCTGTGATACAACTGAAAGGTCCTCAACCCCTAACGAGCGAGGCTCTATTTGACACGATACACCTCTTTTAGACGGGCTTGGACAGCTCCTGCTCCATCTGCCTGATGCGGGACATGAGCGACAGGTCGAAGAAGTCCTCGCCCATCGCCACGGTGAACCCGCCGACCAACTTGGGATCCACCTTGGTCTCAACCTTGAGCTCCTCGCCCGCGCCGACGTGAGCGCCGAGCTTCGCCGTCAGATCCTTCAGCTGCTCGGGGGTGAGCGCCTGCGCGCTGGTCACCGTCGCCTTCTTCTGGCCCGCGGCCGCGAGAGTGTACTCCTCGAGCGCGTCGTAGATCTTCTGGTTCTGGTCCAGCCGGCCGTTCTCGGCGACGACGCCCAGGAACGATTTGGTTATCGGCAAAAACTTGGCGCCGTCGCAAAAGTCGCTCAGCGCCTTCATCTTCTTCGCCTTGGGCATGGTGGGATCCTCCAGGAAAACCTTGAACTTCTTGTCCGCGTTCGCCGCGTCGATCACCTGTGTGGGGGCGGCGGTGGTGGGGAGAGGGGTCAGCCGATGCACGGGTGATGAATGAAAACATGAAGCCAAATTGTGAAAAGTCCGATCCGTTTTTTTCCCCGGTCGGGTCCGTCTTCCCGGATACGCGCCCGGATACGCGCGACGCGGGGTTGGGTTCGCGAGTGATGACTCACCGTTTTGAACTCAGCCTGGACCGTGGCGAGGTTACCCGCCTTGCTGCCGGCGGTGTAGAGCGCGGCGGCGTAGCGCGCGGGGAGACCGAAGAGGTTCAGCGGGGGCTGTTTTGAGGGAGGGAGGCGAGATGGTCAGATGGATGCGGTCGTCCCGAAGAGCGCTCGGTGCGTCGCCGTCGACGGTTGGAATCGCGGTTTCGGCTCGGGGGTTCACTCACCGCATGCGCATCGTCTTCGGCGGCGGCCGCGGCGAAGGTGCGCTGCGTCTGTGTGGGGAACGGGGAGGCGTGAAAGGTCAGCGTCGCGCTCATCGAGACGGGAAAGAGGTAGGGTAGCGGGGAGATTAAAAAATGACCGGGGCGCGAGCCGGATGACCCGTCCCACGGGGGTTCGCGAACGCGTGTGGTCACTCACCGCAACACCGGCGGCCGGATAGGCCTGCCTGGCCGCCGGGACGACCCGGGTCCAGAGCTGGTTGGCGGTCGTTCGGAGCATGGCGCTCGCGATGATGTGCCGCAGAGACGGCGAAACCAAGGATCGAACCGGGACCTGGGGGCAAACGATCGGGAGGCCCAGTTTCAGAAGTGCGCTGCGGCGCCAATGTCCGAAAACTATACGCCATATCTCGCC
>Ga0115566_10004376_pt1 | contig 11252 bp, 10 predicted proteins | sample COGITO_mtgs_1204_3_FD_87173 | JGI IMG/M metagenome (GOLD analysis project Ga0115566, IMG submission 87173) | Pelagic marine microbial communities from North Sea - COGITO_mtgs_120405 | ecosystem: Environmental > Aquatic > Marine > Epipelagic | place: Germany:Helgoland, sampling site Kabeltonne...
CGATTTACTCTGTAATAAAAACATCGCACTGCGCTACATAAAGCTATATTAGGGCTTTTTTTACCTTTTTATTTAAAAAGACAGTGCGGCAGTTATTATAGTATACTCACCGTTACGCTATATTTATTAAACTACTAATTACAAGCGCTAATTTTTCAGAAACAGAAAATTCAGCGATAAAATAATCTACTAAACAGTAAATTAATATAAATAGTAACCAAATAAAATAATTAACTTGCATATGTTAGGCATTTAGTTAGCGTTAAGCCAAAACCATAATCATATTTTAATAATTTAATTATTACTTCGAAATTTCTAATACTCTTTATAACTATATAAATAACATAGTTAGAATATAACTAATACACGTTTATAAGACGTAACGTACCCTAAGGTTGCGATAACAGTTCTAAGTTTAGACACCTCAAACATTCGTTTTGTAAAAGAGTTAAATAGTTGGGAAGGTATAACAAATTCTAAGATTAGACGAATAATAAACTTATTTAAAGCAAATATTAAAAAAAGAAATAGGTAAAAATCAACCACTAACTATTATAAAATATCGCAGTAAAATAGTTTAAAACCTTACTGTTTTAAGTTATTTAACCTACGTAACTTACAGTCTAAGTAAGAGTCTTTCCAGTATCTAACTGATCTTAACCCCATCTCTAGAGCCCAAAGATCTACTTTAACATTCATTAATTGTTGCCAGTTAGGGTTTCTTATTTGAGCGCAGCTAAGATAAATAAAAACAAACATATAAGAATATAACATAGCTATATTACCACCAAGCCTATTATAGAATTTACCATAAGGTAAAAATGAAGTAGTATACAATGCACACATTAAAAACCAAGTATATGATAATTGCTTATACATATCAAGAGTAATAGCTCTAGAGGGCTCAGTTGGTAGAGAAGTCCTCTTTACTACAGGCCATAATAGGAGTGTAGTTGGCTCATCCATACCATCATTATCATCATAACCATGTATATTTGGCTGATACATAAGCACAATAAATAAAAATAATAAACCAAAAATACCAGTTTTATGATGGGGACACACAAGTAACCAAGCCATGAAAGGCCTGAAATACCAATGAGGTGCAACACCAGAAAAACGTACATCATTAACAATACCAATATCACCTCACATAAAAATCTCGTAAGATAAAGACTCTGGCTCGTGATACATAAACATACAAATGAAAGAAAATAATAAAAGCATCTCAATAGTTGCTCCGATCTCCATTAACAATACCTCATTCCACCAAGACAAGTCGCTAAAAATACCGTCACGAGTTGACTCGGTTTTCCAATCATAGTGCATGTCAAAGCTATGTAATGCAGCAATAAATGTTAAATAAAATGCAGAAAGGTAATGGGCATACGCAAGTCTTACAAGAGTATCTGTATTTAACTGTTTATCAGTAAAAATTCACCAATAGGGCTTACCATAAAACCCAAAAAAAGTATGCATAATATTTGCCGCAATAGTTAAGGTAATCTCACTGAGATGAGTACAGCAGAGAACTAGACCTAAAAAGACCACTACTTGAAAAATTAAAAATACGAATACTCCACTCCTCCAAGATGCTTGATTCTCATAATCAAAAAGTTGTAAATAAAATTTTCTAAATAGATGTAGGTAAGAAAACATAAAAATAAGATCTACACCTCTCTCATGAAGTCAAAAAAAATCATCAATAAATAGATCTTCTAAATCCTCCTCCTCTCGAGATATAGGTATATACATAGCCTCTGGTATTAAACTGAAAGATAACATAGTACCGCTGACAAGCTGGGATAGTATTACTGCAAATATCATAAAACCAAATAAAGACGGTAAATCGTGAAAGCTCACGGCTAACGTAGTAACGTAATTAACTAAAGAGCTAATGCTTAAGGAAAAGTAAGGTCTAGATAGGGTATCTAATTTAGCTATATTCATAATTAACTACAAAATATCATAACAAAAACAGGCTACTAACCTAGTAAGGTTACAGATAGCTAGAGTTATAATTAATAGTGACCTAACAAATTAGGCTGCATCAGTTACGGACGGAAAAAAAAAGTATTTGGCGCGTACTTAGATAATACGTAAGAAAGCTAAGCTAGTAAGATAGGATGATGGAATAGCTAACACTAATACAACGATACAAAAAACTATTAAGTAGATATCCTGCTCAAAGTATAAAGTTTTCCTAAACTGGATAAATATAAAAGCTCAAAAAAATATAAAAGCAACATAGTTTATAATTATTACAGGGTTAATGACACTTAACCCCGCAGAAGGTAATTCTTGAGCAAGCGGGTTACTAATATTTGTTAAAATACTGTAAGTCACTGGAGAAGTTGCACTATCAGGTCCCCATAACGTAAGTAGGTATGTACAGGTAACTATAACAAATATATAGTTTAAAACTAGCACGGAAGCGCCTGCCCTACTTGCTAAAGTAAAATGCTTGGACGATAAAATTGGAGAAGAGTACTCTAAGTATATAGGCTTTTTCGCTTTTTTAAAGTCAAAATAAACAAAATAAACAAACCTAGAAGAGTAAATTATACTTGCAAGTATACTAACCATAACGTTAACAATTATGAACATTGTAAATAGGGTACTACCAGCTAAAGATGTTATAATATAATGTTTAGCAGCATAACCAAATGAGAGCGGGCCTCCGCTCAAATGCCAAAATCCAAATATAGAGATAACGCACTCAACTGGAAGATATTTATAAGCTGACCCCATATACCTAAAATCTTGCCCTTTAAAAAATCTCATAACGCTACCCGCAGCTAAAAATAATAAGGCTTTAAAGAATCCATGAACATACAAATATATTAAAACAAGATCTAAGTTAAAAGTTGCAGATAAAAGAACCATAAACCCACAATGGCTAATAGTAGAGTACGCAAGTATTTTTTTTACATCAGTTTGCACAGCGGAAACTACACCACCATAGAAAGCAGTAATAGCACCTATAGCAGGAACTACTGTATAGGATAGGATAGATAGCTCAAAAAGGGGAGCTAATCGTAAGATTAAGAAAATACCAGCTGACACAAGTGTTGCAGAGTGGATCAAAGCTGACGCGGGGGCTGGTGCTTCCATAGAGTCTGGTAACCATAAATGAAAGCCGAATTGGGCAGACTTTATAAATGCAGCTACTAATAGAAAAAAGCTAATTAAATCTAAAGATCGAATATCAAGTAGACCTAAGTCAAGGTAACAGTTATTGTAGTACTGGACGCTATTACATATGGTTAAAATATCAGCAGTATGAAAAGTGTTATATGTCAATATTAATGCTGCTAAAATAAAACTATCACTAACTTTATTAAAAACTAATGCCTTAAGTGCCGATTTTAGTGTATTTAATCTAGCTCCCCAAAAGTTAATTAAAAAGAAAGATGTAACACCAATAAGCTCTCAACCAAGAAATAGTACAATTAAATTACCCGACAAAACTAGTAAAACCATACTATTAACAAATAAAAGCAATAAAGTTACAAGTCTTTCGATGTTAGGCTCATACCTAAAATAGCAAAAGGTGTAAAAGTAAACAAAAATAGCTATTGACATAGTCAAAAAAGCAAAACTAAAGGATAGTTTATCAACAAAAAGTGATATAGAAACTGGGTAGGAGCTACTAATAATATTAAACTCCCCAAAAACAATAGTATACTCTTTACCATATACTACAAAATTATTAAACTCTAAAGCTAAAGATAATCAAAACAATAAAATACCTATTGCATTAACCTTAAAAAAACCTCTTAGACCTAAGCTAGTATAGTAGGCTATTGAAAGTACAATACACATTATAAAGTTAAACCAAAATAAAGGAAAAAGGTGTAAAGCTACCATAGACTCTCTAATACTAGAGAGTTGCAGTAAGGGGGTACTTATCTGATAAAAATTTAATAATATATTAGATTTATATACGTATAAGTTTGCTATTAGGGGGCTAAGTCACAGGGTGTAAACAAAGGCAGTGAACATTATACCCTGCTTAAGTTGTATTATATTTTTATAGAAGTTAACTTGCTCAAACATTTTTACTTATTATATAGCTACAGCATTACGATAGGCGTCGTAATAAGGCGTAATTTTTTTAAAAACAGCTCTGACTCATACACATTAAATATATCTAACTAATATACAAAGTAATACTCTCCTGACTCAGTATTATAAGAGTTATTATATGTATAATGTACATTACGCTACATTAATAACTAATACGGCATATTAAAAAGTATTTAAATAACAATAAGTAAGTATAGTGTAGGGCTACAAGTATTAGGAAATATTATTATTGTTTAATGAAGTTTATACTCCAATTAGGGTGTTAAAAAAAAATAGTTTTATACTAAAACACTAATAACATAGAACTTAGCCCGTGTAGAGTTTTTAGTTTTTTAGTGTAAAAAAGCACTTAGAATTAAAAAATAATGTGAAACAACACACTATAATAAAAAAAAAACAACCATATAAATATAAAATGTTTTCAATTTATCTGAGTTAGTTGGTCAAACCGATATCTAGGCAAGGTGCCTCGAGTACCAATGGCGAATAAACAAATAGTTACAGTTTTAATTACTAAAATTAGGTAGGGCATTTATGTTAAAATAAAAACTATATTAAATATATAGTATATAAAAAGATATAAGTAAAGAAATTGCATATAAAATCGTTGATAGAACTTGAAAAAATAATTTAATACGGTCTGCTTGAGTGGCGTCCTGAAAGGTGTTAAAACTAGTTATAATTTTATCTACAACAAGCTTTGTTAAAAACTCTACCATATACTTTTCACCAAAAATATAAGATGAGTAAATAAGACCATTCCTTACAAACACTTCGCAAAATTTCTTATAAAAGAAATCCATATAAAAACCACACTTAACAGCTCTTATAAAATTTTTTTTAAATATAAAGCTATGCAACACCTATGGTACCTAATTTAATTTAGGCCTTACCTGCAATAAGGAAGCCGTGCTTTACCACCTAATTAAATATTATATAGTTAATATAGCGTACTAGTAAAACTAGCTGTTATAAACATCATTTCATAGCTGTTTACGGCGCTCTCTACGACTTAAAAAAAAATTCTCAAGTCTTGCCATAAAGAAAAAAGTATAAAGAAATAAAAATAACCAGAATATAATAGCAAAAAGTGCTACAGTTTGAGAAGTTAGTACAAAAAATAAATGAATAATCTCATACATCAAATAAACAATAATTCCAGGAATACTTATAAGTAAGTAATAACATACAAGATGTGTAAAATCATAGTTATGGCTACAACTAAAAATAGTTGATGGACTAGTAAAAGCCGAAGGTCTAATATTATAAAAAAGCATATAATCATGAAATGATGCGTATGTTAATATCATAATTAAAAGCCTAATACCCTGTAAAGCCAATCTAATATAAAAAATAGATATAGCAATATAGTCATACCCTAACTCGTAAATAAGGGATGCAGTAGTACCTGTACCTCTAAGATAAGTACCGTATAAAATACCATAATCATAAGATAGGTATGTGGGAATAGATAACGCAATGTAAAATATACCAGGTATAGAGTACATAAGCAGAGCTAACTCTGGTAATCTAGAAACAATAAAGTAATAGTAAGTTCCAAAAAACCATCCAAATAGGTATACAAGCTGAATTGCGACAAAAATCATATCATCTGTAGATCCAATTTCTTTTTCTGCCTCAGCTAATGAGCACACTACAGTATACTCAAGGTCAATAGAGGCTTCGTCTTTGTCAGATGATTGTCCTAATGAAGTATAAAAACATACTACGTAGTAAATAGATAACAGTAAAGATAAGTATAGTATATAGCCTGATATAAAGCTATCAATTACAACCATATTATCAACTTTTAGGATCTCTTTTGTGATAGCCCCTGCTTCAAATAAGTATTGGTATTCACTATTATAATAGTAGTCAACAATCTCTGGGTGGTATCGTACAAGATAAGAAGGACACTGCGCTATAGTAGCAGAGATAAAATGTGTGTCAGAAACTAAGAAATCTATAGGTGTAACCATAGAGTAAGCCTCTCCAAAAAAAATAAAAAAAGATTGCAAAAACCATAGGCTATAGTGAACGTAGGGTAAAATCTCAGATATAGAACCTAATCCGCAAGATTTCAAGTCCTCAGATAACCACAACAGGTCACTATAATACCTACCACAATAAATATATATAATAGTCTCATAGATAAACTCTACGCAATGGTTGCTACAGTTTAAAAGCTCGTCAAATAAGCTATGGTCTACGTAAGCTTTATGCATATCTTTTAAGTCGTAGTAATTTGTCTCTTTTATAGTAGAATAGTAAGATTGGTTATATATTTGTGCAAACATACTTATTTATTATATAGCGTATAGATCAAATTACCAGACATACTTACGTAGTCCTGAGGTAATATCTATTTTTTTAGAAGTATTATTTGGTAATAGTTTTGGTACACCAAAATGATGCCACCATAAAAGGAAGTGATTAAAAGGTAAAGCACAAATTCTAATAGGCATATGGTGATGATATCTACCACAAACCTCGGCACATTGACCATAATAAAAACCTACATTATCAATGTAAAAGGTATGATGCGTAGATCTACCAGGAATACAATCCATCTTTAAGCCTAACCCTGGTATAAATCAAGAATGTATAACATCATAAGAGTTTGTAATCGCAGTGAGGTTAACATGCGCAGGGAGAACTAATGTCCTTTTTGTTCTAATCATACGTCTGTTAGTAACAATGCTAGCCTCTTCCCCTCTGATTTTATTTTTCATAAAAAACTTATACTTATTTGACAAATTACCTTGATTATTGTGAATATAATCTAGACTACTGTCTCTATTTAAAAGTATTTGGCCTTTAAACTTATTAGTTGTTTTTTGATCAACACCAACTTTAGTATTATAGTACTCCATAGCTTTTGCGCCTAGAGAGTATTCTGTAACTTTAATATCTTTTCTTCTTTTATAACGCTTTTGTTTCATAACCATAAAATTATTATGTGGTTTAGGTTTAGATACAATCTCATTATGACCGGTGTCGTAACGTACTACTATTAACTTTGTTTTTTTAGCTTTCATAGAACTTATCGTACTATCGCATAAAAATGTAGGTCTGATAGTAATAGCGTTATTAGCGCCTTCTTTACGCTTGTAAAACCTTGAATCGTACTCAAATAGAGAACCCCCTACAGAAACACGACTTTTAGCTAATTTAGGCGCGTTAGTTGATAAATAGCCTGCTCGTGAAAACGTTGAACGACTATTATACTGATCTGCTTCTAAAAAATTAGAGCTGACTACCCCGTTAAGCTTGCTATCTTTAATATTTGAACTCTTAGCTAATCGCACCAAAACATTAATATTATAGTCAAAACTAAGCGGCTGTAAGATAGTTTTAACAAAAGTTCTAGGATAGGTAACGCTGTTTGATAACAAAAATGGAGAAGCAGCTTGCTTAAACTGCTCATTATAAAAAATCTTTTTAGTTGATCTAGTTACAGATTCATAAAAAGAAGAGTTCATAGGGCTTTTAGCTAACTCCTCTTTACCACAAACTTCAGACCAATACTCCTTAACAAGCTTTGTTTGCTTTCTAAGTTGTATAGCGCTCATATAGTCGTCGCTTTGTTTTATACTATTATGGCTAAATAGGACTCACTTATTATGACCTACATTTTTAGGTGCGGTAATAATATTTGTAAAGTTTTTAAAGTCTAACTTATAAACCCAATACCATTGTTTACCTCGAATCCTTAATGTAAATAAGCTAGATTCATTTTGCCACTCAATTAGTTTAAGTAAAAAATTTGAGTTAATTAGAATATTAATACACCATGAGATAGGAATTAAACAAGCAAGTAAGTCACCTCACTTACCATGAGGCCTCATAGTTGTTGCAAGTTTTGGCTTAAACTTAAGGCGGCGGCGGCGAATAGTTTTAATGAGTACCATATAATAAAATACCCAAATAAATGCAAACCAAAACCACCACCAGTACTGCCATTGAGCTAGGTGCAAAAGCACATCAGATTTATTATTTTGATAACTTATGTTAAAATTAGTCATTAAGGTAGATTCTGTTAAGATATTTCCTCAGATTGATATAAGCAGGCTTATAAAAAGATAGTGTAAACTTCACTATGAAAATACAGCACATACCTTTATTATTCTAGTAATTTTTACTATAAATAAAAACTAACTAATTGTATTTGTATGATTATAGTAATACAGATCCTATATTATTTTTATAACATACAATAAGTATTAGGCCCAAAGAAAACTCTAGACCAGCTAATCCTAAGGATAAAAAAGTCATTGATAGTAAGTTAATATCATCATTATATGCTCCAAGTACTACACTTAGCGTATAAATAAAAACCCAAATAGTTTCAGAGTATATTAATATATTAATAAAGTTATCGCTCTTCACAATAAATAGTACGAATACTAGCCAATAAAGTATTAAGAAATAGGTACCTCAGGACTCCACAATAATTTTTAAACAACTTAATTACTTTTTAGTAACTTATAATAGGGCGGCATCATATATTTATGTAAATAGCTGATGAGAAAACTATAAATAGGATAAATAAGTTATCAATAAATGATAACTTTATAAAGAACTTATGTAGAAAAATTACAAAACCGTGGAGCTCTGTTACTGCTGGTACAGAATAAACTATCAGATCTGATGGGCTGTTTCCCGTAATTCCAGGAGTATAATAGTCTATAAGCAGTTCAAAATTTATTAAAGATAAGTCTGTATTCAATGTTGAAACTCCAGAAAGATATAAACTTAAAGTATTTATGTGCGATACATTATTGCTAGATAGCCCTGCTAATAATCATTTTAGCTCAAAGAAAGGCAATAGTATATTTATATCATAAAAGATAAGAGAATTAAGTAAAAAAAGAAGAAAAACAACATGAACAATAAATATAAATGATAGGCGTAAGTTTAAATAAAACATAGAGCTTAGTATGTTAGACTCTAAAAAAGGAGCTATTAGCTGAAAGAAAGTAGTCTTATAAGCTAACATAGAAGGAAGTAAAGAGTAAGTAAAAACAGGCACAAGATATATTAAAAGGTTAGATGAGGATTTTAAGGCATAAAAATAAAAGTATACTATAGCCACATAGCTGATAAGAATAATATAAACTACCTCTATCGTCCCTTTAATGTGATTAAAGTTTTTAGTTGTATATGAGTCTCTTGAATTTCTAAAGTAATTAATTATCAAATTAATTAAAATAAAAAATAAGAAAACAAGAACATATGTTATTTTAAAAAGCAAACTATCTTGTGAAAAAAAGTTATGTATCGAGTTAATTAAGTTAAATCTAACTGATATAATGTATAATATAAAATTAAATAAAAAAAATAAAGCCTTATACAAATAAAGTTTGCTTTCTTTTTCTGAGTGTATAATATATGTGCTATATGTAACCGTTATCAATAGAAAAATTTCTACTAAGTCTCACGATCAAAACCCTCCTCAATTTAACTCTTGATGTGATCATCACGACCCAAGAGCTAAAGCTATAATTCCAATTATATAAGATATATTTCTTTCTAAGAAAAAGGGATAAAAATAAATCTTATTTAAGGACTTTGTGCTCTTATATAGGGTATGAAATAAAAACAATAATAGCACTCCATAATAACTATACAAAATTAAAGGGTGAATAATTAAAAGACCATTTGTTAACGTAGGGGTTAAGCTTACGCTTCCTTTATAAGTTTCAATAATATTAAATAACATTAAATTAGTATTTGTTAATAAAAAAGTCATATTAATTATTAATAAATTCCTATAAAGGGTTATTTGTTTTTTTTTAAAAAAAAATAGATTAATAACTATACATATAATTAAAAATATTGTAGGGTTAAGTAAGGGATTATTTAATTTGTTTAAAAAGGCAATAATAGTAGTTATATCAACCATAGACCCTGTATATAATATATGGGTGATTGTATATAGATAGATAAATAAGTATAGGGAGGTAAGGTAATTAACAGAATTAAAATAGTATATTAAAATTAAAAGAGGTAATAAGCATACAGTAAACATTTTAATTCTTAACCTTTTTAATTTCTTTTTTTTTTAATTTTTCTGATAACATTAATGTTTTTACTATTCTTTTTCTTAAGTTACGCTTAATTCGCCCATATTTTCTAAGCTTGACAAATGAAAATCTTACTTTTGGTATTCATAACATAAAAAGGGCTTTAGCATTTATACTTTCTAAGTATTCAGGCATTTCTGCATAATTTTTAGTAAATTTACCCCTTCCCGTTATAATAATTCCAAGTTGATTTTCTTTTTTATTTAGCTTTTTTAGAAGTTTAGGTATAATTAAATTTTTTGCGTGGTTAAAGCATTTAATAAATCCTTTTCTTTGTTTTTTTAGTGTTTTGTACATATTATTTTTTTTAAACCCTAAAGCGCATAAAACTAATCCAGTAGAGTATGTTAATTGAGATACTTTATCTACATTTAAAATAGATACAAAAGACTGTTTTCGTTTCTCTTTTATTAAAAAATAATTAAAGTTATCATGATTTAGTTTATAGTTAAAGTAAGTGAAAGTATCAAGAAAATTTTTTAAGTATATTTCTACTGAGTAGTGTTTAGGGAATCCTCTTCTTAATACTTTTTCGTTTATATGATCACAGTGGTTAAATACTGATAAGTAACGATGTAGTCTTATGCTATTAAAATAGCAATACAAATCGTCATTTAATGCGTCGTTTAAGTTAAACTCTTCAATTTCTTGTTTTTCTTTTTCTGTGCTCTTTATTTCAATAATTCCTTCTTTTATCATTTTTATATCACTATTATGCATCTTTTTAAAGAAAATTTTATTTTTTTTTACCACGGTAAGTGGAGAGGGTTGAACTCTCAGCCTTTAGAGCCACAATCTAACGCTCTACCATTGAGCTACACTAACCTTATTGTATTTGTGATTTTTATTTGGTATTATCTTAAGGACGGTATTTGTTCGCTTTTAGTCTTAATTATTAATTAACAGCTATTAAGTAAAAATTAATGTAAGGGCTGTACAGCCCTTACATTAATTTTTACTTAATAGCTGTTAATAGTAAATAAGTAACTTAACGACTCTTCGTCGTTAAGTTACTTATTTACATATATTGTTAATAACTTTTATAGTTATTAACTAACTACTAAGTAAATAAGTAAC
>Ga0115566_10004380_pt1 | contig 11246 bp, 9 predicted proteins | sample COGITO_mtgs_1204_3_FD_87173 | JGI IMG/M metagenome (GOLD analysis project Ga0115566, IMG submission 87173) | Pelagic marine microbial communities from North Sea - COGITO_mtgs_120405 | ecosystem: Environmental > Aquatic > Marine > Epipelagic | place: Germany:Helgoland, sampling site Kabeltonne...
ATGGGTACGAATGATTCCGGGCCGAACGGGCGAGGAAATCGACGGCGACCGAAGAAAAAAAGTGAGAACGATGATTCTCAGTCGGATGTTGATAAACGTCTAAACGAGTTGGACGCGGATCGCGATCCGACTTCCCTTGCTGAGGAATTGGCAAAAGCGAATCTGGTGTCTCCTGTAAATGGCGTGTCTGAGCAACATTTCAACATGAGTGATTTGCAGAACCAATCACTCGCTGAGCTTTCGAGTTTGGCTGAACGAATTGGGCTCTCGGACTATGTTGGACTTAAGAAACAGGACCTGATATTCAAGATCCTCAAGCATCAACTCAAGTCCCAAGGCTTGATGCGGGGCGAGGGGACCTTGGAGATTCTGCCCGATGGTTTCGGCTTTCTTCGAAGCCCTGACTATCATTACATGTCTTGTCCCGACGACATCTACGTTTCTCCAAGTCAAATCAGAAAGTTTGCACTGAAAACGGGGACAACGGTTTCTGGGCAGATTCGTCCACCCAAAGAGAACGAACGGTATTTCGCGCTACTCCGGGTCGAGACCGTTGATCAACGCGATCCGCTTGAAATGTCGCGCCGCGTTATGTTTGAGGATTTGACACCGCTCCATCCTGATCGTCGGATTCAAATGGAGCATAGCCCGAAGGAAATGAGCACGCGAGTGATTGATCTTATCGCTCCGATCGGATTTGGTCAGCGCGGATTGATCGTCAGTCCACCCAGGGCAGGGAAGACCGTGTTGCTTAAAAAGATGGCATTGGCAGTTTTGGAAAACTTTCCTGATGCATACGTGATGATGTTGCTGATTGACGAGCGACCGGAAGAAGTAACGGATATGGAACGTGAGGTCAAAGGTCGCAATTGCGAGGTTGTTAGTTCGACCTTTGATGAGCACACTTCACGCCATATTGCGGTCTCCGAGATGGTTCTCGAAAAAGCAAAACGAATGGTGGAATCCGGCCGAAATGTAGTGATTTTTTTGGATTCGATCACGCGACTCGCGCGAGCATGGAATACAGAATGTTCGAAATCGGGTCGGACGATGAGCGGCGGTCTGGATGCCAATGCGCTACAAAATCCGAAAGCGTTCTTCGGGTCTGCACGAAAAATTGAAGAAGGTGGTTCGTTAACCATTTTGGCAACCGCTTTAGTCGAAACCGGCAGCAGAATGGACGACATCATTTTCGAAGAATTTAAAGGGACCGGTAACATGGAAATTGTGTTGGACAGAACGCTGGCCGAAAAAAGGATTTATCCGGCGATTGACATCAACAAGAGTGGTACACGCCGTGAGGAAAAGCTCATGGATGAGGACGAATTTGACGGTATCTGTTTGTTGCGCAGAGCATTACATGATCATTCTCCCGCGAATGCGATGGACCTGCTGGTTGGCAAGCTACGAAAATCAAAATCAAATTCAGAATTCTTGTCGGAAATTGACATGGACCCGTAGATCGATGCTTAGTGAATCATTGAAACGCCAGCGAGCAAAACACGCTTGTTAAAACCAGAGTTAGCACTCAACGAAACTTAACGCATTACAATCGAGATGAAATTGGCAAACGAATTTAGTGGTGGTTTAGAAGCAGCGAACGAAGATCGGTTTGCGATCATCGTTTCACGTTACAACTCGAATATCACCGAAAAACTACTGGTCGGAGCGATTGAATCGCTCGAATCCCATGGTGTAAAACCCGAGAATATGGATGTGTTTCGAGTTCCTGGAGCGTGGGAGCTGTCCATAGCCTGCCAGAAAGCAGCTGAATCCAAAAAGTATGCAGCAGTCATTTGCTTGGGGGCTGTGATTCGCGGCGAGACCACTCATGATCAATATATCAATCAGCAAGTCAGCCTCTCGCTCGGGAATATTTCGCTACAATTCGGGATTCCTGTTTCGTTCGGATTGCTTACGTGCAACAACATGGAGCAAGCGATTCATCGCGCCGGCGGAAACGTGGGGAACAAAGGCATCGAATGCGCGGAAGCAGCATTGGAAATGGTTGGGCTGCTCAAGCAGATTTAAACTTACGCGGACGAATTCAAGCAACTGGCAAATTCAAGCAACAAAACCTAAGCAGCAAAAATGTCACTTCGAACACGCGCAAGAGAAATCGTCTTGCAATTGCTTTATCAAGATGATCTGAATCGAGGACGCTCTCGAGATGAGGACATGGCGTTTATCCGTGGTCGTTTGCATAACGCGGGGAACATTCGCGATTTTGCAAAATCGCTACTGGACGGTGTCAGAGCGAAGTCAAAAGAAATCGACCGAGAGCTCGATGCGGCAACCGACAATTGGAAAATCAGTCGCATGGCCGCAACGGATCGGAATGTATTGCGTTTAGGTGCGTACGAAATTCTATTTCATGATACGCCAGCGCCGGTTGCGATCAATGAAGCCATTGAGATCGCCAAACGTTATGGAGATGAGCAGTCTTCGCAATTCATCAACGGCATCCTCGACCGCTTGATTAAAAAGCAGTTAAGATTGGCAAAACAGGCTATGGCAACTTCGAAAGAAGAAAATACTCCATCAGGATTGCAGGATTCAATTCCCCATTCCGAATTGAAACCGTCGACCGGACCGATCGAACCTGAAGTGGATGGTGCGGATAGCGATAACTTAGAAAGCAAAAACGACGCTGATAAATTGGTATCGTAGTAATTATGATCTTGATGGAATCGGATCTGACAAACTTTCAAAATCACACTTTTGCAGTAGCGACTAAACGTAATGGCTTGGAATCTTTTTGGTGGAAAGAAAAAAAACGAATTGGCAGAAACGTCTGAATCCGATTCGTCGAATCCTGAAGATGGAGAATCTGATTCGCCTGCTGGAGACGGTGGAAGCAGCGATGCATCCCCAGCGGATCCGACTGCGGAAAAGAAAGGCTTCTTCGGCCGTTTCAAACAGGCACTGGTTAAAACGTACAGTGTTCTTAACACCGACGTCCGTGATCTTCTGAAAAACGAAGGAAGATTGGTCGATGACGATTTTCTCAAAGAATTATTCGCCATCTTGATCAAGACAGATATGGGAGCCGGGCCTGCATCGAAAATTCGCGACGAAATCAAGAGCCAATTTCGCGGTCGAAAAGTCTACATGGCGGACTTTATCGCAACGGCCAAAACAACAATCCGTGAAATCATGGATCAACCCGAACGCCCGATTGAGTATGCGGAATCTGGGCCGACGATCGTAATGGTTTGCGGAGTGAATGGTGCCGGAAAGACAACGTCAATTGCAAAGCTGACAAACATGTTTATCAAGGATGGCAAAAAGGTTGTCCTTGGTGCTGGCGATACATTTCGCGCCGCCGCAGTTGAGCAGTTAAACGTTTGGGCGAACCGCCTAGGGGCAGAAATCGTCATGGGAAGTCAGGGGGGAGATCCCGCAAGCGTTTCGTACCGTGCCGTGGAAGCCGCGGTTAAATCCAATGCAGACATTTGCATTGTTGATACGGCGGGACGGCTGCAAACGCAAACCAATCTGATGGATCAACTTTCCAAAATCCGAAATGTGATGCAAAAGGTCGTTCCGGAAGCTCCTCATGAGGTGCTCTTAGTGCTTGATGCGACCGCCGGCCAAAATGCAATCAGTCAAGCCAAAGGATTTAGTGCAGCCGCTGGTTGTACCGGAATCGTACTGGCAAAATTGGACGGTACCGCCAAGGGTGGCGTTGCGATTCCGATTCGACAGGAATTTGATTTGCCGGTCAAATACATTGGTCTCGGCGAAAAAGAAGACGACATTGCATTGTTCAACGTAGATACATACGTGGATGCCCTGTTTCCCGAAAGTTTCGGTCAGGAATAGTTCCGCTTCCTTCGTCCTGATTTTTGCTGCTAAAATAAGCGGACCGGCGTATTTCAATTTGTTTTTCATGGAGGCGTTGCGCTGGTAGACCCATGAAAGCTCACAGGAACCGACTATGGATCGTTTTTCACAACGTTGTTCACAACGGTTTTCAAGCCATTTTTTCCAAATGGTTTTGCTGTTATTGTTGCATTGCCATATCGCCTGGGCGGACGGAGAGGGCGACAACGATCCAACGAAAGTTCGTCGTGTTCCTCGGCTTGGAATTGTCGTATCCGATGCGGATGAAACAGCTTTAAAAACTGGCTTGTCGGAATTGAAATCACTTCTCGATAAGCTCAGTCAATCGGCACATGAAAAGAAATTGTTGATTCCGGACATCGAAGTTTATTATCGAGCTGTTAAAGATAATTTGGAGCATCAAGAATTTTTTACTCAGAAAGATGTAAAAAAAGCATTTGAATTGCTCGAAACAGGCAAGCAACGAGCGATCGGATTGTTGACACCTTGGCAAATGCAAACCGGTTTGGTCGTTCGAGGGTTTCGTTCGAAACTGGATGGAACGGTTCAGCCTTATGGGTTGGTGATTCCTGAGAATTACAGGCATGGCGGTGAGAAGGAATTTCGTCTTGACGTTTGGTTTCATGGTCGTGGTGAAACGCTGAGCGAAACGAACTTTATCGATCAAAGAAGGAAAAACGCCGGCTATTATCAGCCGAAAGATACGATCGTACTTCATCCCTATGGCCGATATAGCAATGCTTTCAAATTTGCCGGTGAGGTGGATGTTTTGGAGGCGATCGAACATGTGCGGTCGCAGTACCGGATCGACGATGATCGGGTCAGTGTTCGAGGTTTTTCAATGGGAGGGGCTGCCTGCTGGCAGTTTGCAACCTTGTATTCTGATCGCTGGTTTGCAGCGAACCCCGGAGCTGGTTTTTCTGAGACGCCAGAATTTCTGAAGTCATTTCAAAAAGAGAAATTGAAGCCTTACGATTGGGAGGAAAAACTGTGGCGCTGGTACGATGCCGATGATAACGCCTTGAATCTTTTTCATGCACCAACGATTGCTTATAGTGGGGAAAATGATATTCAAAAGCAAGCGGCGGATGTCATGGAAAAGGCGCTTGCGAAAGAGGGGATTTCGCTTGTCCATGTTATTGGACCCAAGATGGGACATCGTATCGATGCGGCCTCGCAAAAAATAATCGAGTCTCGCATGGGGAGCTTGGCGAAGGCTGGAAATGAAGTGTTTCCTACGACGGTTCGGAAATTGACTCACACGTTGAAGTATAACCGTCAGTATTGGTTGACCGTTGATTCTCTTGAACAGCATTGGGAGCCGTCTCGTGTTGAGGCGAAAGTAAAAGAGAATGTGGTCTCGGTTAAATCAGGCGGGGTTACCGCCATGACTTTCGAAATGAATCCGGGGTTTGCGCCTTTTGATTTAACGCGTCCTGTCACAGTCCGGATTGATGGTCAACAAATCCAAGCTCCCCACGCACTCTCGGATCGCTCATGGAAATACAGTGTCCATCGATCGGGTGATCGGTGGGTTCCCGGGCAAAAGGAAAATAATGGTTTGGTGAAAAAGCATGGTTTGCAGGGGCCGATTGACGATGCATTGATGAGCAGCTTCTTGATGGTCCTTCCCACAGGTGCAGCGATAAATGAAGCCGTTGGAAAATGGACGAAGTCCGAGCAGTTACGTGCGATTGCGCAGTGGCGACAACATTTCCGCGGCCATGCTCGAATCAAAAACGACATCGACATTACAGCAACCGATATCGCAAAGCACAATTTGATTTTGTGGGGTGATCCCAAATCGAACGCAATCATCAAGAAGATCTTGAACGAGCTTCCGTTAGCTTGGACGGCGGGCAGCGTTAAAGTCGGTTCCAAATCGTTTTCCGCCAAGGATCACGCACCCATCATGATTTATCCCAATCCATTGAATCCAGAAAAATACATCGTCATTAATAGTGGATTCACCTACCGTGAATATGCATACCTCAATAATGCTCGCCAAGTTCCAATGCTTCCCGACTGGGCGATTGTGGATATCCTCAGCAAACCTGAACCGAATGAGTCGATCTATCGGTTTGCTGGAATTCCCAAAGCGGCTGATTTCTTTGATGAAAACTGGAGCGTCAAAGAATAGGTCGATTCATCATCGTGATCCAGAACACGCGGTCCAGCGTGGCTTGTTTCATCACACCGTTCCTTTTTGATGCGCCGGTTTTGCTGGCAGCTGTTTTGCTCCTTACGGCGCAACGGGAATTCACGAGGCATGTAGAGTTCCTCGGTTCTTTCCGCCATAAAGCGATCGCCACATCAAGGTTTTCTGAACACATTCATGATTCTTCATGGATTAAGCCATGGCTAGTTTTCGTCGTTGTGAAATTTACCTTGTTAGTTCTTTCCACACGTTGTCAGAAATGTAGCTTTTGCCAAGTTTATCCGCGATGTCGGGACGTACGATTCGTGGCGGCAGGTTGAACCTATCAAAGTAACTCGGGTTCCCTTTTTCGTAGGTTTTTAAGACCTCTCGTAACTTTTTCCCGCGTTTCAGGAAAATAACACCGGGGATCATGTTTTCCCGCGGGCGTTCCCAAATGGTTTTACCATTTTTTTGGATTTGCGTTTGAACTTTGAACGGTCGCATCGTGACTTCTTCGGCAGCTCCGAACATAAAGCCAGAAGAACGAAAAAACATTTTCTGACGTTCACCCTGTTCAATGTCGATTTTGACAATCACGTCAGCGCTAGGTTTGAGCGTCCAGCCCGTCTCGTCGATAGCCTCTTCAAGCTTCTTTCGGATTTCAGGCTTGTCGATGCTGTTCGGAGCATTGATTTCAAGTGCAACGTTTGAATCTGGGGTGACGACTAGGAATCCACTATTGTTGGCAACTAGTTTCTCAATTGCAGTTTTTGCCGGCGCATGTGGTATCGGGATGCAAATCAAAGTTGTCAGCCTGGTCGATCGTTGTATCGTTGCAACATGAGTGCTCATCGTTAGCGATTGATTGTTTGACGGCAATGAATATCCCCAGAGTGAGATTCGCAGGTCGACATCAATCAAGCCGTTCAACTGCGTCAGCAAACGATTGTTGCCCATCCAACCGACAAATTTTCCATTCGGGTGGCCGAGGTTCACCGACGCACGCGACGCGCCTTTGGTAAAGTCCCATACCGAGAATTCGTTCCCGGCTACCATCGCGATTTGTTTGCCATCGGGGGAAAAATGGATTTCTGGTACCAGCTTTCCGTTGGATGGAATCGTCCCCAGGACCTTTCCTTCTTGCAGACCGATAAACATGCATGTCTTACGGTCGGGAATCACCAAATACCTGCCATTGCAGCTGACCTGGATTTTTCCGCCGCTGTATTTTGGTTTGATTTTGAATATCAGCTTGCCTTGGACCAGATCCCACAAATAGATCATGTTGTCGACACGAACCAACGCTTTGGATTCGGATAGTAGTCTCGCAAATTCGTATTTTGGTTTAAAGCCACGCTTGTCCCAGCCGGGGCAATGCCATCTGGCGATCAGTTTTGGCGCACCGCTCACCATTTTGTCAAATAAAACCAGGTCCCCGCCACGCGACGATGGGCTGTCAACGCCTAATGCTGCGAGCGTTCGTCCGGATTCGATGTGGTGGTCTAACAAAGCAATGGATTGATCAATGTCGAGTACCGCATTTGGCTGCGTTTCGGCTTTGTTGACCAGAAAGATTTTGCCAAAACTCTCCTGAGAGGCCGCATTCCCCACACGATGAATCGAAACTAAAAAGGACGGTTCTTTCGGATTTGCCAACATCGGAAATGATGTTCTGCAGTAAGCATCTGTCTTTTCCAATGAACGCACAAATTCCACCGGTTTGAGCTCATAGGGAAGAGGGTCGGCAGGAAGGATTCCCGCCTCGTCAACGCTGTCGACAAAGAGTTCTTTGCCATCGGATGGCAATTCGAGGACGTTTGCGTCCTTCGAAAGTGATGCCGATGCAGCGGTCTCGCCTTTCTCCGTTTTACGATCCATTTCCGTCATGTCGTTTTTTAACGGCTCTCCGCCGGAAAACGGATTGTCCTTCTCATTTAAGAATTTCTGATCGGCTTCACTCAAACGATCGATTGGAACAGTGATGACAAGACCGTCCTCCTTCAACAGTTTGATCTTGCCTTCGGCATTGGAGAGCAGTTTGGCTTTTACTTTGAACTTCCCTGTTTTGTCAGACCATGTTCGTGCCGCTTCATCATCAGAGTTTTCCGAGTTTTGGGCGTGGATTGTGGAAACCGAAAGGGCAAAAAAGAGCAGCAATATATATTTATTCTTCATCATAGCAGGAGGTATGCAGCAGTTGGTTTTGGGGCGTGAGCCATTTCAAGTCGATCGAAGTATAACTTTTATTGCCAACCTGTTCCGTTAAAGTCACGCCCGCCAATTTTGTAGGTGGTGAACGAGTCATTCGGCACCCTGGGATCCGGTTTCATAATGGTTTGATTTAAGAATCGTCCGTTTCGGATTTGTGTTGTCTAAACGAGCGTAGCAGTGGACGCTGAATCGCAACGTCCGTCGATAAATCAGATTTAAGTTGGGCGATTTGTTCGTAACTGCATTGCGAAAAGAAGTCACTTTCTTTCATCGTCGGCCCGACTGAATTTTGTTTGAAGTCGATTATGTCGGCTAAAAAATAGATTCGGTCTCCAGCGTCCGTTCTTGAAAATACGTCGCATTTAAAACTGGTGTGGCAATCGGTCAGCAGCGGAGGCTCGGTTTCTAGCACGTCAATGCCGTCAAACTTGTCAAAGTCTCGCCCGCTAGGTTTGGCAAATTGATAGGCAACCTCCGCTTGGTCAGGACGAAGTAAATGCAATCCAACCCGTTTAGATTGTGAAACAAGTTCGCAAGTGTGGTGGTTGGGCGCCAGGCCGATGTTGACGATTGGATTTTCTATATCGATGGATGCTTGATGCACCCAGGTCGCAGTCAGTCCGCCGCGTTGATTCTCATATGATGAAGTGACAATCCAGATGATCTGATTGAAACTCTTGAAAATCGAGTTGATTGCCTCGTTCGATGGATTCATGGACGTTCTGGATTTTTGGATCAAATTTGGTTTCTTTTGACGGACTCCAACATTGTGACCAACGTGTCGCTGGAGAAAAAGCACCGTTACAATAAGTGACTGAAATCAAGCTCCCAAACTCACTCCTGATGTCAACGCCATGTTTTTTCGATGTGTAAATCATTTCCGAATACTTGTTGTGATTTTTGTTGCTTTACCATTGACATCCAATGCGGATGAGGATTCGCAAGTTGGAAAAAAACAGAACCGCGATGCTTCCCACACGGAAAATCGGCTTCGTTTCGACAATGTTCCAAACTTGCCCAATGATATCGGTGTCGCAGGTCCAATTGTCGGCATCCACAACGATTTGCTGATCGTTGCTGGCGGCGCAAATTTTGCGAAGTCCGATGACCCAAAACTTTGGGAGGTTCCCAAAAAATACCTTGATGGCATTTGGGTGTTGTCGAAGACGGGAGATGGAGATGATGTCCGTTTTCAATGGAATCAAAATAATGTTGGGAAACTAAGCCAGCCGGTGGGTTATTCGGCGGTGGTCAGCACGCCGTTTGGTGTGTTGTGTTTGGGTGGCAATGATGCCGATGGATCGAAGCATCGAGCGTTTCTTCTGCAGGCGACGATTGACAAGGGAACATTGAAAGCATCGATAAGCGAAAATGATCTCGGTGTCCCTGATTTGCCAATGGCTTGCACGGCGTCGGGAGCTGCTCTAGTTGGCGATTACATTTATCTGGTTGCTGGTCAGGTTCGAAAGGTGGATGGTAGCAATCACGCTAGTCGAGTCGTTTGGCGTTTGAAGCTTTCAGAACTAGAGAACGGTTTGAACCGCGATGTGAATCAATCGACTCAGCTTTGGGAGCAAATTGCAAGTTGGCCAAACGATGGGCCTCGACGAATGTTTCCACTGGTCGTTGCCCAGCACGACGGGTTCGGAGATCGATTGTACGTGCTTGGTGGACGGCATTTCGTTGATGGTTCAGACACGGCAGATCTAGCGAATTTAAAGTTTTGTGGCGACTGTTGGTCGTTTGATCCATCCAAATATGAGCCGGAAAAATTTGATAACACGACTCAAGAATATTCAGGCGATATGGCTTGGAAGCGTCTGGCGGATTCACCGGTTGCGTTGACGGCCGGAACCGCATTGCCCGTTGGGCCGGCTCACGTCATCGTGTTGAGTTACGCGTCAGGGGACATTTTAAAGAAGATGTTGGATTCGGGCGTTCCCGATTCTCAATTCAGCCATCCAGGTTTTCCAAAACAGGCATATTCCTATCATACGGTGACCAACACCTGGACGCCCTTCGGTGAAATCCCGATCAATCAGGTCACCACTCCTGCGGTGAAATGGGGCGAGGATCTGTTTTTGGTCAGTGGCGAGATCAAACCTCGCGTTCGAACGAATAAGGTATGGCGGATTCGTGTCAATGAAACTTCGGCTACCTTTGGCGTAATCAATATGACAGTCGTGGTCGTTTACTTGATTGCAATGGTCGGAGTTGGCATTTATTTTACGTTGCGAAATAAAACGACTGACGATTATTTCCGTGGAGGAAAAAGTATTCCGTGGTGGGCTGCTGGATGCAGCATTTTTGCAACCATGCTCAGCTCAATTACCTACATGGCAGTCCCTGCAAAGGCATTTGCGCAGAATTGGGTTTATGCGATCGGAAATGGTTTGATCTTGTGCGTTGCGCCCATCGCCATTTTCGTTGCTTTGCCTTTTTTTCGCCGAATCGATGCGACAAGTGCGTATGAGTATCTGGAAAAGCGATTCAACAGAACGGCGCGATGGATTGGCTCAGCCAGCTTTAGCGTGTTTCATGTGTTTCGTATGGGAGTTGTGCTTGCGCTTGCGGCGATGGCATTGGCAAGTGTCACGCCGCTGTCACCTGCCCAATGTGTGTTGGTGATGGGGGCGTTGTCCATCATCTATTGTACACTTGGCGGAATTGAAGCAGTCGTCTGGACCGACACGATCCAGACGTTTGTTCTCATGGGCGGTGCTGTCTTGTGTTTGATATTCGCGTTTATTGGGTCAGGGGAGGGGAGTTTAGTCGCGGCGGTGACGGCGGGAAAGTTCGAACTGATCAACATCGATTTTTCAACGATGTCATTCACAACGATGGCGATTTGGGTAGTTGTTTTAGGCGGTGTTGGGCAAAATATTGCGAGCTACACGGCCGACCAAGCGGTTGTGCAACGGTACATGACGACGACTGATGAGAAGGCCGCCGCTCGTTCGATTTGGCTGAATGGATTCATGGCGATTTTTGCAACGACGATCTTTTTTGGTTTGGGTACTGCGTTTTGGATGTTCTACCGAACGCATCC
>Ga0115566_10004386_pt1 | contig 11237 bp, 17 predicted proteins | sample COGITO_mtgs_1204_3_FD_87173 | JGI IMG/M metagenome (GOLD analysis project Ga0115566, IMG submission 87173) | Pelagic marine microbial communities from North Sea - COGITO_mtgs_120405 | ecosystem: Environmental > Aquatic > Marine > Epipelagic | place: Germany:Helgoland, sampling site Kabeltonne...
CTTGATATGCTCAACTGTTAATATTTGAGATTGCCTCGTTATAACCAATAACAAAGCCGATCATTTCTTGCTTGCTATCGAAGGTTTTTAAGTCATGCCCATAAGAAGAACCTAAAGTAATCTTATGCTCATCAAATAATAAACCCTTGTCTTTAACGCTTTGTTTATTGGCATAAGAGTCATAACCATGCTCAATAATATTCTTTTCAAATAATGCGCACTGAAAAGCAATATAATATTTTCTACCACCGCGTAGTGAAAAGAGTATTTTTTCCTTGGCTTGCTTAAACTCTATTTCTCTTTCTTTTTTAAAACGATCATACATTTGCTCGTGTGTTTCTTGTTGTATTTTTACTGCTTCCATTTTCATTCCTCTCTTTCGGTTAGTGTTGAGTAGTATAATGCATGAGACACTCAATAAATGCAAGTGTATATATAATGTTTCTATAGTTAAATGTCATAAAATCGCTTATAATCAGGTTTATGAGGGAATTATCGAGGGGTTACAATGGGAACGAAAACCACAAAAAAACGCGCAAAATTAGGCAGAAAGCGTATAAATCTATCCGATCCAGATACATTAAAGAAGATTAAACATCTGGCTGGTTTAGGTCTTTCCGATTCCGCAATCAGTAAATCTTTGGGCATTTCAGCGCGAACTCTAGCAAGAAGAAAAAAAGATTCTGTCATTTTTGGCGATACTATAAAGGCAGGCAAGATGAGCGCGATAGAAAAAGTAAGTAATGCGCTGTTCGATAGCGCAACTGGCCGCACTGGCGAAAAACCTTCCACCGCGGCACAAATATTCTTCTTAAAGAATCGAGGCGCAAGCGATGAGCTGGGGGCGTGGAAAGACCGCCTCGAACAAACAACTAACTATAGCGTTAACCTCGCTGACATCATCGGCACGCGCAAGCAAGCACTCACTCATTCCACTGGCACACTTGCACCGCCCGCAGATGATGCACTCATTATCAACAATGAAGATTAAGGCGACAAGCGCGGGTGCGTGGGTGTGGAAAAAGCGCCTAACCCCCCCCTCGATTCTGGGCGTACTAGTACGTTATATATACCTATTGAACAAAAATTTTATTACTTTTGCGGGATGCACTCGTCTTTCTCTCCTCTCTCCCGTTGGCGGGTGCATCCTTTAATCCCATGAAATACGGAGCAGAACAAGAAAAACAACTGATGACTGAGCTATGGTCGCTCAACATCAAAGACAGTCCACTAAACTTTGTTAAATTTGCCTTCCCTTGGGGGCAAGAGAACACCCCCCTCGAAGATTTTACAGGCCCAAGAGAGTGGCAAGAAAAAATTTTGCGAGATATTGAGATTCACATTCAACGCAACCAGAACATGACTATGCCAGAGATGTTTAGACTGGCAGTTGCTTCAGGTCGTGGCATCGGCAAGTCTGCCTTAGTTGCATGGTTGATTCTATGGATGCTATCAACCCGCCTCGGCTCCACCATCATAGTCACCGCCAACACCGAGCAACAGCTCCGCTCACGCACCTGGGCTGAACTCGGCAAATGGCTCACGCTATCTATTAACTCACACTGGTTTCACAAAACCGCCACCTCACTAAAACCAGAAAAGTGGTTTGAAGAAGCACTCATACGCGACCTACAAATCGACACTGGCTACTACTACGCCCAAGCCCAACTGTGGTCAGAAGAAAACCCAGATGCCTTTGCTGGCATCCACTCCACCTACGGAGTGTGCTTAATTATGGATGAGGCATCAGGCATCCCCGCACCCATCTACTCAGTATCGGAAGGTTTCTTCTCTGAACCCACCTCAGATAGATACTGGTTTACTTTTTCTAACCCACGCAGAAACACAGGCCCATTCTACGATAGCTTTTATTCCAAGCGTAAATATTGGAATAACGAACAAATAGACAGTCGCACCGTGGAAGGCACGGATCAAAAACTGTTTCAAACCATGCTAGAGCAGTATGGCGAAAACTCAACCGTAGCGCGGGTGGAAGTGCTAGGTGAGTTTCCTAGTGCGGATGACGATACAGTTATACCAATGGAATTAGTACGCGCAGCCGTAGATCGAGATGTCGCGATCAGTGCTTCCGCGCCTATTGTGTGGGGTGTGGATGTAGCGCGCTTTGGCGGTGATAACTCAGCGTTATGTGTGCGTCAAGGTAATACTGTCTTAGAAATGAAAACATTTAATTCTATGGATTTAATGCAACTTTGCGGGGCGATAAAAAACAAGTATGATAACGAGACCGTAATGAGTAAACCGCAAGAAGTGTTAGTGGATGTAATTGGGCTAGGTAGCGGAGTCGTAGATCGGTTGGCAGAGCAGAACTTGCCAGTGCGCGGAGTGAATGTTGCAGAAGCACCCGCCACGAAAAAGAATTTTTTAAACTTGCGAGCCGAACTCTGGTTTGCAATAAAAGATTGGTTAGCACAACGAGATTGTCGCTTACCGTATGATGATGAATTGGTAGCAGAGTTAGTTGCACCAATATACAAATATACCTCGACAGGCAAGATAAAATTAGAATCAAAAGAAGAAATGAAAAAAAGAGGAATTAAATCACCCGATAGAGCCGATGCACTTGCACTGACTATGGCAAGTGCCGCAGCTTCATTTAGTGGCAGTCAAACATTTATGGGGTATAATTTCAAGAAACCATTAAAGTCAAGAATTTTGAGAGTTGGATAATGTCAGATAAAATACAATATTTATTAAATATGCTAAATAAAAATAAGAATATTCCATTTGTAGATAGAGTATTAAATTTTTCCCAATATCCTAATCCAACATTGTTTAACAAAGACAATCAAATGCAAACTCATTTAATGTCTGCTGGTAATGATAGAGAGGGTAATTGGTATGTTTTTCCAAAAGTTGTATTTGAGAATGGTCAGTATGTAGAATACAAAACGGAAGATGAGGCTTTTAATAATGCCATTAAAAATAATAATTTTATTCCTTTTGGTAAAGATAAAGATGGGGCAATAGATTTTTCAAAAAATTATAAGACGGAAGAATTTAAAAAATATTACAAAGGTTTGTTACAGGAATAATTTATGAAATACGATAAAAAAGATAAGAAGCACAGTAAGTCAAAAAAAATAGACTACACTAAATTACAAGGCATTATTCGTTCTGAAATGGATGACGCTGAAGATTATATCAACCAGATTGGTAAAGATCGTGCTGAAAGCACTGATTATTATTTAGGTAATGAACCAGAAAACGTCAGTGATTTACAATCTAACTTTGTCTCTACTGATGTGCGCGACAGTGTTTTATTTATGCTGCCATCTATTATGCGCACTTTCTTTGGCACTAAAAAAGTAGTCGAGTTTGTACCTAACGGCCCAGAAGATATTGCGGTTGCCGAACAACAAACAGATTATATCAACTACATAGTGCAACAAAAAAACTCTGGTTTTAAAGTATTTTATGATGCCTTTAAAGATGCGTTAGTTAGAAAGTCAGGTTTCGTAAAAGCCTTTTGGGATGAAACCATGACGGCTACCACCCACGAATACACAGACCTTGACCCCGCTTCCTACCAAGCACTAATCCTTGATCCTGATGTAGAAATCGTCAAAGAGTCAATCAAAATGGAATCTATCACCATGATGAACCCAGAAACAGGTGCAGAGATTGTCCAAGAATCACCCGCTAGTTATGACCTCACCATCCGTAGAGTCAAACGTAAAGATCAAGTGTGTATCGAAGCTGTACCCCCCGAAGAAGTATTAATCTCTAGAAATGCTAGAAGTTTTGCAGAATCACCTTACGTTGCACACCGCATGGTAAAAACCGTTTCTGACTTGGTTGCTATGGGTTATGACCGTGACGAAATAGAAGAGTATGCGGGTTCAGGTTCATCATTTGATGCCGACACCTATACAGAGCGCGAAGCTAGAGAGCCTATTGGCAGTAATATGTACCCTGGTGGTGCAGACAGTGAACACAGTAAAGAAGTGTTATACGTTGAGCATTACTGTTTTTATGATTTAGATGACGATGGTATAGATGAACGCGTCAGAGTATGTACTGTAGGTAATGGTGCAAATATTATTAATTGCGAAGCATGGGATGATCTACCGATTGCGATGTTCTGCCCTGATCCTGAACCACATACGGCAATTGGCAGTTGCCCCGCAGATTACGTTAAACCTATTCAAGCCGCTAAATCACAAATTATGCGTGATACATTGGATTCATTAGGTCACTCAATATTCCCAAGAATGGGAGTAGTAGAAGGACAGGTCAATATTGATGATGTGCTGAATACAGATATTGGACAACCTATAAGAATGAGAGCGCCAGGCATGGTACAACCATTCTCAGTGCCATTTGTCGGTAAAGAAGCGTTTCCAGTATTAGGTTATTTAGATGAATCTAAAGAAAACCGCACTGGTGTTTCTAAAGCAAGTGCTGGTTTAAACGCTGATGCACTACAATCTAGCACTAAATCGGCAGTAGCAGCGACTATGAGTGGTGCGCAAGGCAGAATCGAGCTAATTTGCCGACATTTTGCTGAAGGTGGGATGCAACAACTCTTTAAATTGGTCAATGGTTTGGTTATAAAACACCAAGATGCACAAGCTATGTATCGTCTAAACAACCAATTTGTTACCGTTGATCCACGTTATTGGGATGCTGATAAAGATATGGTTGTGAATGTAGCAATCAGTAAGTCTAGTGATGAAGAAAAATCAGCATTACTCGCACAAATGGCGGGCAAGCAAGAGCAAATCTTACAGATCATGGGTGTAAACAATCCATTAGTTAGCTTACAGCAATACTCGAACACATTAACCAAAATCATTGAAATGGCTGGCTTTAAAGATGCACAAGCGTTTATTAATACGCAAGTACCACCAATGCCTCCGCAACCAGAACAGCAACAACCAGATGCAGCAGAGATGTTAGCACAGGCTGAAATGCAGAAAGCACAGGTGCAAGCGCAAAAAGCGATGATTGATGCTGAAACAGATAGAATGAAAATAATCATGGATGACGATAGAGACCGCGATAAAGCAGAAGCTAATATTCGTTTAAAAGCGGCTGAACTCAATGCCAAGTATGGCGCACAAGTCAACGTAGCAGAAATTAATGCACTTATGGAACGTGATCGAGAAACGCTACGCCAGATAGCTAAAACACAATCACAAGGATTATTTACTAACGGTGGACAAACCAACTAAAATTTATACGATAGAAATTGGTGAGGGTGATGAAGTATTTATTGGTAGTGATATACCAGCCACTTCAGAACAAGAAGCAATAAATAAAATGATGTTTATGTTTATTGGTAGGATAAATCAAAACTCAGAATTGATACATGTAGAAGAAAATAGGATTCATTAAGTATGGCAATAACTTATCGAGGTGAAAGATTTAGTGGGTATAACAAACCTAAAAGAACTTCAGGTAAAAGTAAGAAGTTTGCAGTATTAGCTAAAAAAGGTGAAACAGTTAGATTAATTCGTTTTGGTGATCCCAAGATGACGATCAAAAAAGATCAACCAAAAAGACGTAAGTCATTTAGAGCAAGACATAAATGTGACACTAACCCCCCTGATAAATTAAGCGCAAGATACTGGTCTTGCAAAAAATGGTAAGGAAATACTATGTCGTTATACAGAAATATAAATAAAAGAAGAAAGGCTGGCACAAGCAGACCCAAGAAAAAATCAACTATTTCTGATAAAGCCTACGCTGACATGAAAGCTGGATTTAAAAAGAAAAAGAAAAGGAAAACTAAAAATGCCTAACAAAAGAAAGAAAAAGTCATCTAAAAAAACAAAAAAACCTTACGGCTATTAAAAGATGCAAACTAAAAATAAAACCAAAAAAATTAAAGGAGTTAATGTTTCTTCTTTAAATACCAGGCAACAAAATGCCATGACAAGACATTCACAGCACCACACAGCTAAACATCTTAAAAACATGGTAACTGCAATGAATAAAGGCTCTACTTTTGGTGAATCACATAAAATAGCAATGAAAAAAGTTGGTGTATAATGAAATTTAAGTTTATTAAAAATATTATTGGCGCAGTAGCGCCATCTATCGGCACAGCATTGGGTGGGCCTATGGGTAATATGGCAGCCAATATTGTCGCAGAAGCATTAGGTTGTGAGCCTACTCCAAAAAAGATAGAGCAAGCAGTACAAGCGGCAACTCCAGAACAATTAGCTGAATTAAAAAAACTAGATACTGACTTTGAAATAAAAATGAAAGAGTTAGAAGTTGATCTATACGCACTAGAAACTAAAGATATCCAAGATGCAAGAAATAGGTTTTCTAAAGATTGGACATCCAGAGTTATAGGCGTAACTGTAGTGGGTGGTTTTATGGGATATATCTTTTTAATCACGCTCCAGCCTCCAGAGCAGAACAGTGAGGCTCTCATAAACTTAGTTCTAGGATATCTTGGTGGATTAGCAAGTGCTATTATTTCGTTTTACTTTGGTGCGAGTAACACTGGAAACAAAGACGAATGAATATATCCAAAGAAGGTATTGATTTAATTAAACATTTTGAAGGTTGCAGACTTGAAGCCTACGAAGATGCAGTAGGTGTACCTACGATTGCCTATGGCAGAATTAAAGATGTCAAGATGGGTGACTCTTGCACACAAGCGCAAGCAGAAGCGTGGCTTGATGAAGAACTGCATGAATATGAAGGTTATATCAATGATGCTGTAACTGTTGCATTAACTCAAAATCAATTCGATTCTCTGGTATCATGGGTTTATAATTTAGGCCCAAGTAATTTAAAGTCATCTACGATGTTAAAAGTATTAAATAAAGAACAATACGCTGACGTTCCAGAGCAAATACAAAGATGGAATAAAGCGGGCGGTAAAGTTTTAGAAGGATTAACTAAAAGAAGAAATGCAGAAGCATTACTATTTGAGGGTAAAGCATGGACGTAAATCCTTTTTTTCTATGGAATGTTGTTTTAACATTAATATATGCACCTTTAATTTACAGCATTAGAGCTAATGCTACAGAATTAAAAAGAATTGATATTTTATTAAACAAAACTAGAGAAGAGTTACCAACAAATTATGTAACTAAGATAGACTTACTAGAAGATATGGAACGATTATTCAAAAGATTAGATAATTTAGAATTAAAAATAGATAGATTAATTTCAAGGTAGAAGGAAACAGCATGGCACAAAGAATTGTAGACCCACTTTTTACATCAGGATTAGAATACGCTATGTCGGTAGCGGGTGGCGAAAACGTACCTAGTATGATTGCACCAGGCGTAGGTTATTCAGAAGAATTTCCAATGGGTTATACAATGGAAGGTGGAGTGCCAAGTGCAGTAGCACCACCAGTAGCACCACCCCCACCCATGCAACCAATAGCCGAAGAGCCAATGTTTAGGCGCGCTCCACCCGCAATGAATGGTAGAGTGCCTGATCCTAGAGACTTACCATCACCTACTGGTATTCCTTATATAGATGAGCTTAATTATAGATTAGCAACACCACCAGAGGGCGGTTTGTTAATTACACCTGAAGAAGAAATGGCTGCGGCTCAAGTTCGCGCTTTAGGTCTAGGTCAATTTACTCCACCTGTATTTGGCTCTGGATTACCAATGACAGATGGTGAGATGGCAATGTTTGATCTTGATCCAGAAGGGTATGAGTTTGCAACACCACCAGCAATGCCAGCACCTATGCCACAACCAGTAAAAGGTTACACACCTTTTGATTTTACTAACATACAAGCAGCACTAGATAGTGTGCAAGCAATGCCAATGCTCACCAGAGGTGGTGGGAGAAACAGGAGATAATATGGCAACTAGAGAGGAAGTATTAGATTCAAACGAAGCTGAATTAATTTTAAACAGCGACACATTAAAAAAATCTATTAAGAATTTAAAACAAGAATACGTTGCTTTATGGATGAGTACGAAAGGCGAAGATAGTGTAGCCTTGCGTGAAACTCTGCATACTGCAATAAATATTTTACCAGAGGTAGAGAGGCATCTACGTATTTTGGTAGAACGTGGGAAGATAACCAGTGCACAAGTCAAAAAATTGCACAATTACATATAACTAGGTAAAATTTTAAAAAACTTGAAGGAGTTTAATATGAGCAACATCGCGAAGCCGATTGCTTTACAATCACAATTTGATAAAACAGTTACTTCACTTGAAGGATTTCTGACTCCCGATGAGGCAGCACCAGAAACAGCACAAGTGGCAGAAACATCTCCAGAAGAAGTAGTCGAAGAAGTAATGGAAGCGGAAGAAGTGGTAGAGGTGGAAGCCGAAGCTGAAATGGAAGCTGAAGTAGAAGATGACTTTGAAGAAGGGGAAGAGATAGAACAGTCTTTAGAAGAACAAACAGAAGTAGAGGAAGAACTACAACCTCAAGCCTATACCGTTAAAGTTGATGGTGTAGAACAAGAGGTCACGTTAGCTGAACTCCAAAACGGATATTCTCGTCAGCAAGACTATACTCGCAAAACTCAAGAACTGTCTCAACAACGCAAAAGCATTGAAGAACAGCAAGCAGAGTTAGCGAAAAAAGATGCTGTTTACGCTCAGTTATTACCTCAATTAGAGGCGAGTCTAAATGGTGAATTAGAAAACGAACCAGATTGGGCAGCACTATATGAATCTGATCCTATTGGCTATGTTCGTGAAAAAGATGTGTGGGAAGATAAACGTAAGAAGTTAGATGCAGCTAAAGCTGAAAACCAAAGATTGCAAGATGAAGCAATGCAAAAGCAGCAAGAGCAAATTCAAAAGTTTGTCGAATACGGCAACCAACAACTTACTGAAAAAATTCCACATTGGTCTGATGCAGAAAAATCTCAAAAGGAAAAAGCTGCAATCACAAACTATGCTATTAAAGACTTGGGCTTTACTGCACAAGAAATTAATCAGGTGATAGATTATCGAGTGTTACTTGGTTTACGCGATGGTATGCTATACCGCAAACAAGTGGCAGCATCCAAAAAGAAACCAACCCAAAAAGCGGCTTCAAGAGTGGCAAGACCTGGTACTTCTAATAAACCAAAGACAATGACTGCGGTGAAAAAAGCACAAATGAAACTAGCTAAATCTGGCAAAGTGCAAGATGCGGCTAAAGTCTTTGAACAATTTATTTAAAAAGGTATAAAAAATGGCTAAAGTAACAAACGCCTTTGACACATATACTGCTACTTCTGACCGAGAACAGTTGTCTGATATTATCTACAACATTTCTCCAATGAGTACGCCATTTATGAGTTCTATTGGCAAAACTAATGTAAGAAACGTCCAGTTTGACTGGCAAACAGAAGCTCTACCAAGCCCATCTGGAACAGGACAATTAGAAGGTTTTGAACTTTCTCGTGCTGCTTCAACTGCAACGGTTAGAGAAATCAACTACTGTCAAATCAGTAGCCGTGATGCAACTGTCACTAACACCCAAGATGCCTCTGATGCAGCGGGAAAAAAATCTGAAATGGCGCATCAACTAGCTATTATGGCTAAGGCTCTCAAGCGCGATATGGAAACCGCCTTATGCTCTAAAGTTGCTAAAAATGCGGGTGCAGCAGCTACAGTTCGTCAGACTGGTGGATTTGAAACGTGGACAGAAACAAACGTATCTCGTGGTACTGGCGGGTCTGGTGCTGGAAACGGTGCTGCGCCTGTTGATGGTACAGCACGTGCGTTTAGTGAAACCATCTTGAAAGCAGTACAACAACTCTGCTTTGCAAACGGTGGTGAGCCTTCAATGTTAGTCGTTGGCCCACACGTTAAAGGTGTTGTATCTGGTTTTAGTGGCAGAACTTCTGTTACGCAAACAGTAGATGCAAATACAGTTGAAGCATCAGTAGCTATCTACGCGGGTGACTTTGGAGAACTTAAAGTAGTTCCTTCAAACTTCAGTCGTGCAAGATCAGCTTTATTTGTTGATCCTAACTACGCGAAAACTTGTTTCTTAAGAGATTTTGACACAATTGATATCGCAACTATTGGTGATGCAATTACGAAAATGTTAGTCGTTGAATTTGGATTGGAAGTATCAAATGAAAAGGCTCACGGAATCGCTGCTGACTTATCAACTTCATAAGTTGTAGCAAGAGGGGTGAGTAATCGCCCCTCTTTTTTTAGGTTTTTAACATGGCAAAAAGAACAGTTATAGATTCAAAGTCAGGCTTTATTAATGAGTTTGCTACTGAGGATGATAAGAATATCTACCACACCACGCAAAATGTTCAGCCTATTCTGGATAATGTAAAGAATTTATCTTATGGCACTCAAAGCAAAGAATTAAAACACGTTGCTGAAGTACCTATGGTAATATATCAACAAGCAGTACGTGAAGGTTGGGCTAACGATAGAAAGCAATGGAAGAAGTGGCTCAACGACCCAGACAATAAATTATTTAGAATATGGCAAGGTAGAGTATGACGTATGATGAACTAAAAACACAGATCGCCAATTATTTAAATAGAAGTGATCTCACCTCACAGATTGATATTTTTATTGATACTACGGAAGCAGAATTAAACCGTAAACTTAGAGATAAAGATATGATTAAAAGAGCCACAGCAACTGCTGATGGTCAATACTTAACTTTACCTACAGATTGGTTGGAAGTAATTAATGTAGAAATTACCTCAGGTGATTTTACGCCTTTATTTCAACAATCCATAGAATCATTAGATATATTTAGACGAGCTAATAATAATAGTTCAGGACAGCCAAAGTATTTTGCAATTGTAGATGGCACTTTAGAACTTGCCCCTACCCCTGACACTTCATATACATTACAATTAACTTATTACGGTAAAATCAGCGCGTTAAGCGACTCGAACACCAGTAACTTTGTTTCATTAAATCATCCAGATGTTTATTTGTATGGAGCAATGAAGCAAGCCTCTATTTATCTAATGGAAGATGATAGAGTACAAATGTTTACTGCGCAATTTGAATTAGCATTAGAAGAAATGCGTATGCAACAAGAAAAGGCTGCTTTTGGTCAAGGCTCTTTAATACAAAGACGCAGAACTTACGGTAAGCCACGCAACACAACATATTTTATGAGAAATTAGGAGTTAAACAATAATGGCTGGATTTACAGATTATTTAGAAGATAAAGTATTAGACCATGTATTTGGTGGTAGTGCTTACACAGCACCAGGCACTTTATACGTTGGTTTATTTACAGCAGCACCTTCTGATACTGGTGGTGGTACTGAATGTTCAGGTGGTTCATACGC
>Ga0115566_10004396_pt1 | contig 11224 bp, 10 predicted proteins | sample COGITO_mtgs_1204_3_FD_87173 | JGI IMG/M metagenome (GOLD analysis project Ga0115566, IMG submission 87173) | Pelagic marine microbial communities from North Sea - COGITO_mtgs_120405 | ecosystem: Environmental > Aquatic > Marine > Epipelagic | place: Germany:Helgoland, sampling site Kabeltonne...
TACCCATGGAATTTGTATGAGTGTAAGAAGCCTAACCTGGTCGTACTCCTCGTTTATTGCCTCTTCACGAATTCGCGAAAATGCAATATCTCAGCTTTAATAGTTTTTAAATACTGATCAATGGTAAGTTCGAGGGTCTAAAGTAAACGCATTCAATTCTTGGTCGTTTTAACCCGAATCTTATTTCTGCCAACCGTTTTGTAACTTAGATTTTTGATCGCCGCTTTTGCTTCGTTTGCATTGGGCATTTCAATAAACCCAAATCCTTTTGATGAGCCACTTTTTGGGTCCATCACCACAGTGCAATATTCAATTTCCCCAAATTCCTTAAATATAGTTATTAGCTCTTCCTCTGTTGTTAATCGATCTAAGTTGCGTACAAGTAATTTCATTTAATTATTATTTCTTAAACAGATGGATAAAGCCCCCGTTTGAAACTGATACCCTAATTAGTTTGCGTCCTAGTTAAAGCATTAAAGAACATAAGTTCATTTTCTCCTTTTTCTGGGTTTTAAAATTTTTCAACTACATAACCAATTTAGATTTTCATCTAAATTAACTTTAATCACTGAGTGGAAATTGATCGCTAAATAAAGTAAGTAAGAATAATAAATTACGAAGAGATTACTACCATTCATAGATTCTTTATGGTTGTCGTAATTGAATAAAAGGGAAAAGGGGTAGTAGCCTTAAATTAGGGTAAGGGAAAATATGAAAAAAACATTTCAACTAGCACACGAGAAAATTAAATATCCTCGAATGATCGAGTCCGTTAAAGCGGAAGTCAGAAAACATTTAAAACGTTGCCGCAGAAAGAGCCTCCCCAAAGGTGCAGATTACTGGGACTTTGACTGCAAGTTTGGAGACACAGAAAAACATGCAAAAAGTTGTCATCTCGCAGAAATTGATAAAAACATCAACCATGCGGAAGAACGGGAACTCCAGTCATTTTATATCGAAGTGATTGCCACTCCGGGAAAAAGGCAAAAGAAACAAAATTAGGTTCTGAAACTATACCGATAGGTTCGAGCTCTAACTCGCAGGGCGATTTTCACTTGGAATAATATTTCGCCAATGCTTCCGCCACTTTTATGCCATCAATCGCTGCACTCATAATACCACCCGCATAACCCGCTCCTTCACCCGCAGGATAAAGACCAGCTGTATTAACTGACTGAAAGGCCGATGCATCTTTTTCAACATGTCGCCGGATGCGGATGGGTGCACTGGTCCGAGTCTCGACTCCAGTAAGCAGTGCATCAGGTTGGTCAAACCCCTTAATTTGCTTCCCAAATTCAGGTAACGCTTCCTGTATCGCTTCAATCGCATACGGTGGCAAGAGTGTAGGTGCATCCTTTCCTGTCAGGTCAGTCAGCTTAACACCCGGTTTGTAGGAAGGTTTAACCTCGCCCAATTTTTGACTTGCTCGCCCCGCCAAAAAATCACCCACCAATTGTCCGGGTGCAAAATAACTCTCACCCCCTAATTGATACGCAATCGACTCAATATTTCGCTGAAATGCAAGACCTGCGAGGGGGGTCTTCTCATCCGCCCCAAAATCCTCAGGCTCAATACCAACCACAATCCCGGCATTTGCATTTCGCTCCAACCGTGAGTACTGACTCATTCCATTAGTCACCACACGTCCGACTTCTGAAGTCGCGGCAACGACAGTCCCGCCTGGGCACATACAAAAACTGTATACGCTCCGACCATTCTTTGCATGGTGTACAAGTTTATAATCTGCCGCACCCACATGCTCCACTATTTTATCGGGATGCTGGGGATAACGATCCTCATCCCCAAATCGTGCTCGGTCAATCAATCCCTGTGGGTGTTCAATACGGAAACCGATTGAAAATGGTTTGGGCTCCACAAAAACTCCCCGGGAATGTAGCATTTCAAACGTGTCACGAGCACTGTGACCAACGGCAAGAACAACTTGATTCGCATCGATTTTTGAGCTCTCCCCACTCGTCATATTTACGGTCTGCAATCCTCGAATTTCTCCCGCTTGAACCACAATATTTTCCACGCGGGTAGAAAATCGGATCTCTCCCCCCAGTCGCTCGATCTCACTTCGTAAATATTCAACAACTTTCACCAACCGAAAAGTACCCACATGGGGCTTACTCACATATAAAATCTCTTCCGGTGCTCCTGCTCTGACCATTTCCTCCATAACCTTTCGGCCCAAATGCCTTTTGTCCTTGGTTTGAGTCCATAATTTCCCGTCCGAAAATGTACCCGCCCCTCCCTCGCCAAATTGTACATTGCTTTCTTGATTAAATATTTTATTTCGCCAGAAGCCCCATGTGTCCTTGGTGCGCTCCCGCACCGCTTTCCCACGTTCAATCACCAATGGTTTTAAACCCAGTTGGGCTAAGGTTAATGCCGCGAATAATCCACAGGGACCCGTCCCAACAACCACAGGTCTTTGGTATCCAGGGCTACTTGCATAAGAACTCCCATCAGTCGCAGAAAAAACCGGTTTGTATTCCATATCCGGAGTCTTCTGCAAATGGTTTTTGGAAATAAGTAAGGAAATATCAACATCCGTAGAAAATTGAAGATCTAAAGTATAAATAAAATGAATATTCGATTTTTTACGGGCATCATAACCCCGACGAAAGACATGCAAATTTACTAATTCATCGTCCTCTAAATTAAGAAAAGTTAGAACTTCTGTTCGCAAATCACTTGGCTTATGATCAAGCGGCAACTTAAAATTCGAAAGTCGGTAAGAAACTACAGTAGGATTATTCAAAATAAGTTCTGGGCAAATGGAACATTGCAAATGGGTTTAATCAATCAAATTGAATTCAATTGAATATTCATTATACAAAAAAAATCTCACCCTTGGCAACTCGTCTAACTGAAGAAGTATTAAAACCGGACAAAATTTGCGTTAATTGTATACTGCCCTTTCCAAACTCCATAATTGATTAAAAAAAGATAACATAACTAGCTTGGCTTGACTCTCTCGTCCATCTTCCCAACCTTAAATGCCATGAACATTCGGCCTATCCTTCGCTTCTTTCTTACTTTAGTCTCTTGCACTTTTTCCTTTGCCGCAGATAAAAACATAATCTTTTTCATCACCGATGATCAGTCCCCCACCCTTGGTTGTTATGGAGATCCAATAGCCAAAACCCCTGCGATTGATGCCTTAGCTGCGGATGGCACTTTATTTTCCAATGCATATGCCACTACTGCAAGTTGCTCGGCAAGTCGATCGGTGGTTATGAGCGGACTTCATAACCACGCCAACGGACAATACGGTCATCAGCACTCTTTTCATAAATTTTCCAGCTACTTTAATGTAATCGGATTATCCCTTCCCCGTAATCTCTCATACGCAGGCTATCGAACAGGCCACATAGGAAAATACCATGTCTCTCCTGAAGAAGTCTTTCGGTTTGAAACTTACCTAAAAGGAAACCCTCGAAACGCGGTTCAAATGGCCGAGCAAACAAAGGAGTTCATAACAGCTGAAAGTGAGAAGCCCTTCTTTCTCTATTTTGCCACCTCGGATCCGCATCGTGGAGGAGGGAAAGATAAGAATTCGAAAAGAACGCTCAAGCCCGACCTGTTCGGTAATAAGCCGGACGGGAAATCCCACGACGGAGTTGAGGAGGTCTTTTACAGCCCCAGCGAAGTTCCTATCCCCCATTTTCTGAGCGATACCCCGGAAACCCGGGAGGAACTCGCTCAATACTACCAAAGCGTTTCACGCATTGATCAGGGTTTAGCCCGGCTCGTTGAAATTCTAAAAGAAGCCAAACTCTACGAGAAAACAATGATCGTATTTACATCTGATCACGGAATGGCATTCGCGGGTGGCAAAACCACTGTCTATGAGGGCGGATTAAAAGTCCCCTTTGTCGTGCGCAACCCTTATCAACAAAAACGTGGCGTCCAACACTCTGCACTAATTAGCCATATTGATATCACACCCAGCCTGCTTGACTTTGCCGGTGCCATGGACATTCAAAAAAACCGTCCTAAAAATTGGCAAGATCCAAAAAAATCATTTCCTCCACCACATACGGGCGGTCCAAAGGATAATCGTGGTGTAACCGGAAAACTGTCATCGTATCACGGGAAATCCTGGATTCCTATTCTCGGAAACCCCGCAACAAAACACTGGGATGAAATCTTTGCGTCCCATACCTTTCACGAAATTCAAATGTATTATCCCATGCGGGTAATTCGAGATGACCAGTATAAATTAATCTGGAACATTGCCCATCCACTCCCCTATCCTTTTGCTTCTGACCTCTGGGCTGCAAGCAGCTTCCAGGCACAGTACCAAAAATCATTGAGTGCACCTTATGGCAAAAAAACCGTACGAGATTACATCCACCGCCCGGAATTCGAATTCTTTAAAATCGATCAGGATCCACACGAGGCTAAAAACTTGGCTGGTAATTCGAAATACACCGCTATTCTAAATTCTTACAAAGAAAAATTAAAATCCGCCCAATCCAAATTTCACGACCCCTGGATTATGAAATGGAATTATGAATAGTAAGTTTTACAGCGGGCAAATTATTCTGCTTTTTTCAAAAACGGATTTTCGACAATATCCCCATTCAGTGCCATCTCTTCGATATAACGCCCCGCAACTGTTTCAATAAAGTTTGTATTCTCCAACGGAATTGAAGCCAAAAACTTAGAACTTTCTTCCTGTCCGACAACTAAGTAGCCTTCGAATTCCGGGTGTAATTTATTAACCAAAACTGTGCCATCAATGGCAATTGGAATACGGACTAATTGTGCCCGGTCACTCAGAGCAATTGGCTGCTTGGTAATCTTCACCTCAACCGGCAGGATAGAATCGGAGTTAATTTTTACCCACTCTAATAAATTTGAAATGAATCCCTCAGGTATTGCCTGCTCTTGGTTTCCATCAGACACTGTATTCAGTTTCAAACTAATAATTTCCTCTTCTGCTTCTTCCAATAGTTTTTGCAGATCAGATATATCTTCCATCTTTAAGATTAGCTCCTTTTCAATTTCCTCTACTTTTTGACCTGAAACTATTTGCTCTTCCAACAATGCCTGATTTCGCTCTGTAAAATTTTGATTTTCAGATTCTAATTCTTTCCTGAGACCTACCTCTGTCTCTTTTTCCTCGATGAGTACAACAATTTCATCATTCAACGCCTCCATTTCCTCGATTGTAATTTCACTCTCTGAAAACAAGAGGGCGATTAATCCCATGGTACTTAAAAAAGCAACCGTTAAACAAATTATTGAAAATGTGCCAAAAGTCTCCTTCTTCGCTGAATTTGCCCGAAATCCGTGCTGCATAGAAACCAGTTTTTGCTGCATATTTTTCAGTGCTTTTGTTTTAAGCTGCTCCTCTGAGTGGACAGATTCTAAATGCTTAATTGACTCCTGCAGTTCAGTTTGAATCTCCAAAACCTTCTGATTTCCATCCACCAATCGACCAGCCAATATACCGGCCAAGTTTAAGCAAAGCTGTCCCGCACTAGCCGAATGCACGGTGATAAAACTGAGCAAGCTCTCATAATCCATTCTCCATAGTAGACAATTCCCTTCAGTTTGTGCCGTTACCGAAGAAATCCTGCCTTTCAAAAAAGCCACTTCTCCAAAAGTTGAACCTGCAACCAAGGTATTTATTTTTTCCTTTTTCCCGGAATTACCCAGTTTAAATAGATCAACCTGCCCACTCACCAACATGTAAAGAAAACTCTGGCTCTCTCCTTCATTTGCAATCAATTCGTTCTCAGATAAAACCCACTCTCCTTCTGCACGAAAAGCCTCTGCTTCCGATTTACTCATATTAAAACACAAACCTTCTGAAGGAAAAGTGTATCCTCCGCCCATTACCTCGTCATGTGAGACTAATTTCATTTTTACCCAATCTAAATTAAGAATTATTACCTACCACCCTGTCCGGTCTATAAATCCGGACACAAATTTGCCTAAATTATTCTTTTAATTCGTTCTGTAAAGAAGAATCAAAATTGATTAAATTTTTTTTAGCAAAAACTCATAAACCCAGTAAAATACAAACTAGATTCTGCTTGAAATTTCCGATCCGAAAGGAAAATTAATTTTGAACTAAAAAAAGTTCACTCTTACCATTTTCCATACATTGGATTGGGTAAAAGAAAATTTATTTTTCCAAAATCAGCCATACGATCATTAGGAAAATCACCCATCTGATCGCCCACATATCCGATCACTTTTAATGGACCAATCTCCTTCATTCTCCCTTTTCCCTCCAACACTTCCTTCCGTCTAATTTCTTTGGTGTCAGATTTATTTTCTCGGAGCAAAAATAGATCGCTCGGGTCTAAAACTCCAAGTGCCTCGAGATTCCCTTGAGTTGGTTTTAGGTTACTATTCATCCGGTTACTCAGAAATATCACCCGGACTCCTTTCTTCCTAACTGCGATCAAAAAATCCTTCGCCCCTGAGACCAGTTTCGCTTCTTCTCTCTTCACCCAGTCCGACCATGAATCTTGAGTAAAACTCAAACCGGCCTTCCACCTCTCCACCTGATATAGACTGTTATTGAGCACAGTTTCATCCAAGTCCACAACCACGGCGAGATTACCGGAACTCTTTTCCGCCTTCACCGTTCTGAGAATAACCATGGTAGTCTGCCTAAACAACTGTTCGCACAATGTGCTGTACTCTGCTGACTGGCGAACCCATCGAACATCATTGGGTAGTTTTTCTTCTCCGTGAAGAATGAATGAATTGGCCAGGAAGAGAAAGGAACAAAGAATGCCAAACTGCTTTTTCTTACTCATCATAAAATCTTTATTTATAACCCAAGGTGGCGGTTACCGGATAATGATCCGATGGATACCTTCCATTTTCATGTGTACGATTAATCTTTGCGGAAAGAACCCGGAAATTCGAACTGCATAATACCCAGTCAATCCGGTTTCCGATCAATCGACCATTCCATGCGGTGAATGTACTTTCCTCTTCAGTGCGAATTGGATGTGCAATCCGAAAAGTGTCGATTAAATTACCCCCGGCCAAAGATCGATATGCTTTGCTACCCTCTCCAGAATTGAAATCCCCTGCAATCACCACCCGTGTTCCTTTTTTAAAATCATTCACCCTAGTCTTAATTATTTTCGCAGCCTCTTCCCGTGCTATTTTGCCACGGTGGTCAAAATGAGTGTTAATAAAAATTAATTTTTTATCACCCGCCAGTTTATCGGTTAGTTTGACCATATTAGCAATTCGGGGCAGGGATGAATCCCAGCTCTTGCTCCCAGGTACACTCTGCGTTTCCGAAAGCCAAAAAGTTGTTTTTTCAGTTATGTCAAATCTGTCTTTTTTAAACATAACCGAACACGCCTCCCCCTCTTTGGGATCAACCAGTCGGCTTCTTCCGTAATAAGCATACTCAGGAAGGTTTTCCCGCAAGTATTGTTCCTGCATGGGAAAAACCTCCTGTAAGCCCAACAGATCCGGTTTATATTCCCGAATTGTTTTCACCACTAATTCTTTACGTAAATCCCACCGGTTCTCCCCGTCATTTGCGACACCCAATCGGATGTTAAAACTCATCGCCCGAAGCTCGTTCTTTTTACTGTCTGTTGCCTCAAGATTTCCTGTAAAAGTCGTGAAGATTATACAAATCAAAAGGATAAATTTTAAGAAAATGCCTTTCATTACTTTGGATTAATTAGACAGTGCAAGTACTTCATTAACTAACTTTGAAATTCCCTTTCTTACATCGGAAACACCTGGCCCGAGCATGTAAGCCGGAGTACTCACCACCTTATGATCAAGATCCACAACCACATCATCAACCAAACAATTAGTATGCTTGGCTCCGCATTGAACGACTGCAGATGCGGTTTCGGGATCATCCCCAATTGTAAGTTCAACCCCATCACCACCAAGCGTCAGAGCTCCCACACTGGCTGGAGTTATACAAATAAACCCAATCGGCTTACCTAAGGCATGGGTGCTACGGACCGCTGAAGTCACAGATTCCTGCACCTCTGCCTCTGCACCCCGCACCGCAAAATCAGAAAGATTTTTCGCTCCGCCAAAACCACCGGGGAAAACAATCGCATCAAATTCTGCAGGGTCATACTCAGCAAGTTCAGAAAGTTTATCCGCACCCCGGGCAATTCGGGCACTCTCAGCAAAGACATTACGGGTTACTCCTTCTTGTACATCACCCGTTGAATGATCGATCACATGCATCTGATCGATGTTCGGAGCAAAGCAATGCCAGGTTGCACCCTCCTCTTCAATCGCAAGCAGGGTAAGCACCGCTTCATGAATTTCTGTTCCGTCAAACACGCCGCAACCAGATAATACCACTGCCACTTTTTGTTTCTGCTCATTCATAATCTTTAAAATATTGGGGGGGTTATTCGTTTCTCAAAACATAACGAACAAAATTATTCGGTTTCAATCGAAATCAGTCCCTTTATATAAATACCTCAGGCAGTCTTTCCAATGCTATTACAAATTGTGGATATTGCAGGGTTCCTTGGCCTGTTCCATTGCCCATTGGAGCCAGGATAGAGTGATCGGCTCTTCAAGAGACATACAAAGTACATCCGAACCTGAAAAAGCTACTTCATATCTTTTTAGACTGCCCAAAACATCACCCGCTTTTTTATCCCTGACCCCAACTTTTAACTGATCGATCAAATGCACAAACTCGGCCGCCGGACTGTAATTGTGGGCCCATTGATCCATAAAGTATTCAAAGTCCAATTCATCATCCAACTCTGAACGGTTCAGATTGCAGGTAATTTCATTCAAACGATTCCTGATATCCTGATCGGTGTAACCCTCATATTCTTTCAAATATTTCCTCCAGGTGGGAATCTCTGGAAAACAGTTTGAAGGCTTGCCCAGATGAAGGGTATTGCACCCATCAAGATAAATTTGATGCTTCGCATTTTTCCTATTTTCTAAAAAAGGAGTACCTCTTCGTTCATAATACCCAAGAGCTTTTTCAACAAATACCTCAGGAATATAACCTCTGCCCTGAAAATTCTCATCGCCTCGAATAAAAAAATACTCACTCATTTCCCTCTTCCTCCTCATCAATCTCTAAATCATCCAATTCTTCTTCGGCTTCGGTATCATCAAGAAAACACACATCATTTCCATCTTCATCATAACCCCAACTTATTTCCTCACGCCAAGCCCATGGATCCTTGACAATACCCTCGTTAATACAGTCTGCCCAACCCTGCAGGTACATAGCATCCCTACCCCAATGACCTGTAATCACATTCTTCAAGCCCCCCTCAATCTCGGTTCCCTCAGGTAAATCCCCAATCGCTATATCAAGATATCCCTCCACCTCCGGACTATCATAAGATGCAGTAACCACATATCTTTCATAATGTGGGATCCAAGATATGTAATATTTAACTGGCCAGCTAAACCCAGGCCCCGAATCTGCCCAGTTTATTGAAACTACTAATACAGGATCACTCCGATATCCTCTTATCGGAAGCTCGCTTTCATTCTCTTTCTGCCTTGTATGAAAAACCTGTCCATCCTGATAACTTCCCCAAACGGGTAAACTCGAGCGAATCGGTGCCAAGGCAATTCGTGCTACTGCATTACTTAATGCTACATAATCACTTCTACCTCCTCGGTTCGGTCGACAAATTATCCCATTTTCTGCCTCATCATAATCATCTTCAAATGGAATAATTTCAAATGGATCAATTTTCCGGGCACCCTTGGGTAATTTCTTTTGCATATCAAAATATTCAGCCAAAATAGCATGTTCCTGAGGATGAAAACATTCCACCACCCTCTTTGCTTTTAAACGATTGGATGACTTTTTGGTTTTGGGTAATCGACTTTCACTCATAAGATTAATCTCCTTTTCTGATTGGTTAAAAATAAATTTACCTCAACTCTACAGATCGGTCTTCACATTTTCCATTCAGGGTAATGTCATATGTGTCATAATTAAGGCACGAGTCATCTACCCATTTGTCTAAAAGGAAAAGTCGAAATATGATTAGTAATTACAGTTAATGAAGCCAAAACAATCCAACAACCCAGTAACTCGGGTCAAAAAACCGGAACCTTCCAAGGACAGTCCCGACTGGATCATCTGGGCTGCATGGGCAGATCGTATTACCTTCGAGGAAATTCGCAAAGTCACCGGTCTGACCGAGAGCAAAGTAATTGCCCACATGAGAAAGTCACTTAAACCTTCGAGCTTTCGCCTATGGCGCAAACGGGCGTCGACTCAAAGCATCAAGCATCAAAAACTTTTTCGCCATCGAAGGGAGTATTCCCGACAGGAAGATTAGAGTAATAAAAGTCCTCTCAAACCGCCTTCTTCATTTCCTTTTTAATTCGCTCAATGATAAACGAATTTGAAATATCAATTTCTACCCGGATTGTTCTGCCCTCACGAATAACCTCATAGCCTTCCAACATTCCTTCGGTTCGTTTGTTATCTTTCGCTTTCATTTCCATCATAGCCAACCCTCCTCGGATCATATTCTCCATGGGTTCAGATGATTCAAGAGAATTTGTTTCTATTAGACCAATCATTTTAAGACCGCCTGCATCATCGCCAATTACCATACCACATGATTCGATTTTATCTGCCATCATCCTTGCCCATTGATCCAACTCAGCCGTCTCTTTAGCACCCTTCACATCCGCGAAAAATAAAAATCCTGGAGTCTCCAGTGTATTAGTAAGGGATTCAAGAATAGGATGACTAATCGAACCACTCCCTTTTCCACTCGCTAACTGAATGCCCTCAGAAACATAATCACGATCCGGTCCAAAAACGATCTTCCCTTTTTTTAGCACACTAAATGCCATTGGATGTCTTCCTTTATCAGTCGAAAAAATAGTTTTTTTTCCCACTCTTGATTCTTGAATGTATTCCCGTGTTCTGGTGACTTCGGTGACAATGGATGCATCAACACCCCCTTCCAATATGCCTATCCCCTTATGCCTCTCTCCGCTTCCAAATAAGGTAAGGTTAGAAACTCCCATCAAATCAACCCCAAACTTTTTCTGTAAACCTCTCATCTTTTCTTCCATCTCAGGAACTTTCCCTAATGAATCCTCAAGGTAGGAACCAATTTCAGAACCCCTCATTGATTCAAAATCCATATGCATGATCCAATTTGAACCATCCGATACTTTTCCTAAGTCTAGTTGTTTGGCGTTTAATGAAAGTGCCAGACCCCAAGCGGTTGCGAGTAAA
>Ga0115566_10004401_pt1 | contig 11215 bp, 10 predicted proteins | sample COGITO_mtgs_1204_3_FD_87173 | JGI IMG/M metagenome (GOLD analysis project Ga0115566, IMG submission 87173) | Pelagic marine microbial communities from North Sea - COGITO_mtgs_120405 | ecosystem: Environmental > Aquatic > Marine > Epipelagic | place: Germany:Helgoland, sampling site Kabeltonne...
ATGCATCCGACGATGTCATCGCTGCTGCGGAACGGATTCGCGAGGCATTCAGCGCGGCACGTCTTCGTGGTGAGGGCGCTCCTGCACCGAGTCGATGACGCCCCTGAATCAGAGGGTCGCAGCGAGGCTTGCGGCGGCGGTGACGCAGACCAGGGTGGAAGCGACGTAGGCCCCACCCCATCGCCAGCCGAGCGTCCGGGCCTCGAGCGCGAACGACGAGTAGGTCGTGAACGCTCCGCATAACCCGGTACCGACGATCGTCATCGTGCTCGCCGAAACGTCTCGGCTGACAAGCCAGCCGAGTAGTGCCGCACCGATCGTGTTCACGACGAGCAGTGCCTGCCAGGAACACGCCACGCGTCCGATCAGATGGCGCCCGATTGCGCCGGCGGCAGCAGCGGCGACGAACAGCAGCGGCGTCATTCGATGCCCGCCGGGTCGTCCTCAACCTGCCCGCCGAGTCGTTCGACGGCGAGGAGCGCGCCGAAGCCCGCCGTGAGTGTGACCACCAGGTACGTCACAAGCGTGGCGGTCTCGCCGGACTCGGCGAGGTCATTCAGCGTGACGGCCAAGCCGGACATCGTCGTGAACCCACCGAGGACACCGGTCGCGACGAACGCCCAGGCGATCGACGGTCGAGAGATACGGGCAGCCGTGACACCGATCAGCATGCAGCCGGTCACATTGACAACCAAGACGTCCAGCGGGAATCCGTCCGTGCCGTCGGGTGCGAGCTGTGTCCCGACTGCCCACCGGACGGTTGCCCCGATGATGCCACCGATCGCGACGGCGATGGTCGTCTGCAGCTTGTTTGGCTCGGACACGTCGCCACTCTGCCAGGCCGAGGCCCTGTCAACGGGGTTGTCGGGTCCGGACATGGTCAACCTCGTCGTAGCGTGGCGGAGTGATCTGCGTTGACGTGTCGGGAGTCCGGCTCGAACAGCCCGACAAAGTGCTGTTCGACGATCTCTCCGTCACGATCTCTCGCGGGGATCGTGTGGCTGTGGTCGGGGTCAACGGATCGGGGAAGACGACGTTGCTGCGGATTCTGACCGGTGCATTGCAGCCCGACAGTGGAGCAGTCCGTTTCGGACGAGGAGCGCGGATCACGATGCTCGAGCAGGACCCGGTGCTGCCGGCCGGAACTGTGTCGGAGTACCTCGGCGAGGGCTGGGAGGTTGCGGCGGTTGCGACCTCGCTCGGAGTTCAACCGCTGTTCGGTCGACGCACCGACGAACTTTCCGGTGGGCAGGCGAAACGCGTTGCGCTTGCCAAGATGCTTGCCGACAATGGCGGCGGAACCGGAGCCGCAGAGAATAGTCACGACATGATTGTGCTCGACGAGCCGACCAACCATCTTGATCTCGAGGCGATCGAGTGGCTCGAGTCGCGGCTGGTCTCGATGTCGGCGGCGCTCGTTCTCGTCACCCACGATCGTCATGCGATTGATCGGCTCACCACTCAGGTCGGCCCGAGCAAGGTCATCGAACTCGATCACAGCCGATGCTTCATCCATCAGGCTGCGGCCGGATCGAGCGCCTACGCCACCTATCTCGATGCGCGGGTCGAGCGCTCCGAGCGTGAGGCAGCGGAGGAGTCGACGCGCAAGATTCTCGCACGTAAGGAACTGGCATGGTTGCGGCGTGGCGCCCCGGCCCGTACTTCGAAACCCAAGGCTCGGCTCCGTACCGCAAGTGAGATTGTCTCCGGAGGGCCACGCGACCTCGGTGTACGAGCCAACGACTTGGAGCTCGGTGCAGGCGCAACCCGCCTCGGCAATCAGGTCATCGAGTTGGTCGACGTCGGCCAGCAGTTCCCGACGACGGGTGGTACCGGTCCGGCGACCATCTTCAGTGGGGTCGACCTAGTGATCGAGCCCGGAGCGCGCCTAGCAGTCGTAGGGCCGAACGGGTCAGGAAAGACGACCTTGCTCGACATCATTGCCGGTCGCCGCAAGGCAGCGCTCGGCACCGTGAAGGTCGGCGCGACCGTCGTCGTCGGGTACGCAGACCAGCATTCGGCATCGCTCGACCCTGATATGACTGTCAGGAAAATGGTTGCCGGCCCGTTCCGTGAGCCCGATCACGAGGACAAGGCGCTGCTCGAAAAGTTCTGGTTCGATTCGACCGCTCAGTACGCCCCCGTGCGGATGCTTTCAGGTGGAGAGAAGCGCCGACTCCAACTCGTGATGGTTTTGGCTCGACAGCCGAATCTGCTGATCCTCGATGAGCCGACCAACGACCTTGACCTCGACACACTCCGTTCGCTCGAGGACTTTCTCGATACTTGGCCGGGCGCGTTGATCGCTGCAAGTCACGATCGAGCCTTTCTTGACCGTGTTGCCGATCATGTCTTGGCGATCGAGCCAGGCGGGACGATGCGTCGCGTCGCCGGTGGTGTCGGTGGGTGGCTCATCGAGCGGGCATCGTCGACCGGCCGAAAATCGGCGTCGGGTCGGACGTCGTCGCCTTCTGCGAAGCGGGTGCAGATAGCGCCAAGCGGTAAGCCCAAGGCGGAACGTGTCGGTCCGAGTCCATCGACGATCGGACGTCGGCTGCGCGAAACGGAGCAGGCGATGGTGAAGGCTCAGAGGCGCGTCGATGGACTGCACGAGGAACTCGCCAACCTCACCGATCACACCATGATGGCCGAGCGTGGTGTCACGCTTGCAGCGGCCCAGACCGAACTCGACGGGCTCGAGGCCGAATGGTTGGCGCTGGCCGAACTCGCAGAGTGACTGCCCTGGCGGATGTTGCAATCTGGGATCGCAAAAGAAATCGCCGACTGCGTTGGCACTAAGCCTCTTGCTTCTTTCAGTGGGACCCTTACTTTGGACGAAAGCGGGTTTCCCCGCTTGCTTGCGTCGCCCGTACGTGAAACTGTTCAGACCAGTGGGCCTGTTTTTGGCCCAACGAGGGGCGTCCCCCAACGACCGACAGCCGGGATGATGTCGCTGCTGCCAACGGAAACGCCAGGATCGTGCCGACGCGTGCCGCCCGTATTTCGCGATTCGCTGTCCCATTGGACTACTTCTTGGCCGCAGGGAACTCCCTGTCTGGAATGTTCAGTCATTTCGTTTCGGGGTTCACCCTCGACGCTCTCGGGTTCTGACGATAGGCGAGACCACTTACTCACCCCACGTCACCGGCCTGCGAACGGGTCTGGCTGTGACTCCCGATCCCTAGAGTGGAACCCGTCATGACCGATGAGGAGTTGTTCGCCGGGGTCCCGCACCCGGCTGAGTCCGTATTAGAGCCTCGATCACTCGACGAATTTGAGATGCTCCGAGAGCCGTCGATGGAGCAGCGACCTAAGGGTCCGTCACCGTTCGTTCAAGGACTGAACCCTGATCAGCTTGATGCCGTGGTTCACGATGAGGGGCCGCTGCTCGTGGTGGCCGGCGCCGGTTCGGGCAAGACGCGGGTGCTCACCCACCGGATCGCGCACCTCGTCCATGAAGGTGTGCATCCGGCGAAGATTCTTGCGATCACGTTCACCAACAAGGCCGCGTCCGAGATGCGCGACCGCGTCCGCGAACTCGTCGGACCTGTTGTGAAGACGATGTGGGTGTCGACGTTCCACTCCGCATGCGTTCGCATCCTGCGCGCCGACGGCGAGGCGATCGGCTACCCGCGCCGGTTTTCGATATATGACTCAGCCGACTCCAACCGCCTCGTTTCGTACGTCATCCGTGACCTGGGTCTCGACTCAAAACGATTCACCCCTCGGGGAGTGCAGGGAATCATCTCGCTCAAGAAGAATGAACTCGTCACTCCCGAAGAGATGGCCGACCAAGCCGAGAATATCTTCGACCGAAAGCACGCAGATATCTACGCCGAGTACCAGGCGCGTTTGCTGCGGGCCGGAGCAATGGACTTCGACGATCTGCTGATCAACGTCGTCACTCTGTTTTGCGAGCACGGCAACATCCTGGAGCACTATCGAGAGCGGTTCAGCCACATTCTCGTCGACGAGTATCAGGATACGAATCAGGCGCAGAACGAGATTGTGATGATGCTTGCCGGAGGCCACCGTGCCGTTACCGTTGTAGGTGATTCCGATCAGGGCGTGTACGGATGGCGCGGGGCCGACCTCCGCAACATTTTGGACTTCGAAGAAGCCTTCCCCGACGTCACGACAGTCGTGCTCGACCAGAACTATCGCAGCACGCAGACCATCCTCGACGCAGCCAACGCGGTTATCGACAACAACACTGAACGCAAGCCCAAGGCGTTGTGGACGGACCTCGGTGACGGGGACAGAATCACGCGCTACCACGCTGACGACGAGGGCGACGAGGCAACCTTCATCGCCTCAAGCGCTCGCCACGCGAACGAGTCGGAGGGAACTGCCTGGAGCGACATGGCCGTTCTATACCGGACCAACGCACAGAGCCGCGTGCTTGAAGAGGCGTTCATGCGTATCGGTGTTCCGTACAAGGTCGTCGGTGGCACCCGCTTTTACGATCGCCGTGAGGTCAAGGACGCCATGGCGTACCTGCGGACGGTGGTCAACCCTGATGATGAGGTCTCGCTGAAACGCGTTCTTAATACGCCCAAGAGGGGAGTTGGGGGCGCGAGCGTCGACAAGCTCGACTCGTTTGCTCGGAGCGTCGGTGTTCCCTTCATCGAAGCACTTCGGCGTTGCGAGGAGGCAGGTGTTGGGGGCAAGGCCCTCCGCGGGATCACCCAGTTCGTTGAGTTGCTCGATGGTTTGAGTGTCGTAGCGGCCGACTCGACCTACGGCCCCGGCGATGTTCTCCAGCTAGCGCTCGACGGTTCGGGGTACCTGGCCGAACTCGACGCCGAAGACACGGTCGAGGCGCATACGCGGATTGAGAACCTCGGCGAGCTCGTCGGGTCAGCTCGCGAATTCATGGTCATCGACGAGTTTATGGAACAGGTCGCACTCGTTGCCGACACCGATCAGCTCGACGACGGCAATCAGGTTGTGCTGATGACTTTACATTCGGCGAAGGGGCTCGAATATCCCACGGTCTTCCTCGCAGGCGTTGAGGAAGGGGTGTTTCCGCACGTGCGAGCGCTCACCGAGCCGGCACAGATGGAAGAGGAGCGACGGCTGGCGTATGTGGGGATTACCCGGGCGATGCAGCGGCTGTACATGTCGCATGCATGGAGTCGGCAGCTCTACGGCTCAACTCAGTACAACCCGCCGTCGCGATTCTTCGATGAGATTCCCGCTGAACTAGTCGAATCCAAGGGCAACGTTACCGGGCGCTCGTCGTACGGACGCCAGAGCTATCGCGAGGAACGCGGTGCTGCCTACCGCTCCGACCCGCCGCCTTATCGGCGTGCGCTTGACGAAGCGGCTGATGGCGGCATCGACATCAACGCTGACCTTAAGGCAGATCAGGAGCGGCACAGGGACCAAGTCGTCGATGCCGCTATGCGTGCGGGCCAGCAGATCGCAGAACCGGTCAACAGCCAAGAACTCGGCCTGCACGTCGGCGATCAGGTCGAACATCCGGCCTTTGGTGTCGGCGCCATCATCGCAGTCGATGGTGAGGGCGAGAAAACCGAGGCGGTCATCAACTTCTCCGGCGGCGTCGGGCTGAAGCACCTCTCACTGGCATGGGCCCCGCTGAAAAAGCTGACGTGACGCTGCAGTCGACGAGGATCCAGTGAGCGGTCTGACCCCTGCGCAACGCCTCGTGCGCGTGAACATTGTCTTGATCATCGTGCTCGCGTCGTTGCTCGTTCTGTGCCTGCTCCGCCAGCTGTGGGTGCCGGCATCTGTGTTCTCGCTGCTGATCGTGTCGAATGCTGTTCAGTTGGCCACGCGACGCCGGTGAGGTGCGCTCGGTCCACCCTGAGTGGATTTGTCCCCCGGCATGGAACCAACGCGCTGAGTCCGGATTCGGTGCCGCTCGTCTGACGCGCAGCGAAGGCGTTGCTCCCCGGTGCGGCGTGGCAGACTGTCGAGCGTGAAGGCAGCGATTCTGGTCGAGAGTTTGACGGGTAACACGTGGACAGCGGCGGAGAAGACCGCCGAACTGCTGTCGCAGGAACGGTGGACCATCACCGGGCTGTCCAAGGTGCGCGAACCTGACCTGACGGCGATCCAAGCGGCCGACCTGATCCTCGTCGGCACATGGGTGCACGGAGCGTTCGTTTTCGGTCAGGCACCGTGGGCTGTCAACAGTATCTCGAATTTGCCCGCGTTGTCGGGTAAGAAGGCAGCGGCGTTCTGCACGTTCGCGCTGTCGCCCGGCAAGTCACTCAATCGGCTCACTCAGGCGGTCGGTGACACCGGCGCCTACGTCATCGGCGGACTCGCAATGAATCGCAGCAAGCTCGACGAGCACTCCGAAGCGTTCGCCATCCGCCTCGTCGACGCGCTCGCCGAGGCTTGACCGCTCAGCCGCCAGTCGTCGTCGGCTCGCTCGAGAACGCCCGCAGGTCGAGGTATAGCGTGCGTTTGTCTTCGACCACGGGACGCACCGCCTCGGTCGGGGGCGACAGTTCGGTCACGTCGAGTTCGTTGCCTTCACAGTCGACGAACGTCGCAGAGCCGCGCACCTGCTCGACAGGGCAGTCGGGCCGACCGGGCGGGAATGCGTAATAGAGACGCCAGCCGTTGGCCGGTTCGTCGCCCTCGTGGTCGACCACCAGCGATCGTGCTCCCGTGATCGTTGACAGTTCAGCGAAGAGCAGAGGACCCGCTTCCGCGACGTCATTCGCCCGGCCGGCCGCTGAGCCGAGTTCGAGACGCGGCGGCGCAAGGTTGTCGGTGGTTTCCGTGTCGCCGCTCGACAAAAACGCAGCGATGCCCCACGTGATCAACCCGAGCAAGACGAAGAACACCACGCCACCCAACACGGGGACGACTGCTCGGGCGAACGGGGAGCGGAGTTCGGGGAGCTGGGGAGCGGAGACCACAGAACCATTCTGGCAAGTGTGACCGGGGTTGCGTCGCGCAACACCTAGGCTCGCATCGGGCTTCGTCCGAGCGGTTGGTGAAATCGTCCAATGGTTGCGTAAGGTCTGAGGTTCGTGGAACGCACCTACCGAATCGTCGTTGCGAAGCCGGGCCTTGACGGTCATGATCGCGGTGCCAAGACCATCACCAGAGCTCTCCGGGACCATGGGTTCGAGGTCATCTACACCGGGCTGCATCAGACTCCCGAACAGATCGCCGAGACCGTCCTCCAGGAGGATGCGGATGGCGTCGGGCTCTCGCTGCTGTCGGGCGCGCATCTCACCCTCTTCCCGCGCGTCATCGCTGAGCTGGAGGACCGCGGACTCGATGACGTCATGATCTTCGGGGGTGGCGTGATCCCCGACGGTGACGTCGCGATGCTCAGAGAGCAGGGCGTGAGTGAAATCTTCGGACCTGGCTCGTCTCTACGAGCGATCGGCGAGTGGCTGGAAGCAGCCCTCGACGACCGTGAGTCCGCATGACGATGTCCATCGGTGCCACGCATCAACGAACATTTCTCCCCTTTATCCAGCCACTAACACAGGAAGCAGTGATCTGACGTGGATCTCTTCGAATACCAGGGCAAGCAGTACTTCGCCCGCTACGACATCCCGGTGAGTCCGGGTGGGCCCGCCGACACCGTCGACGAGGCGGTGCGTGAGGCGAACAACGCCGGGTACCCGGTCGTCGTCAAGGCGCAGGTCCAAGTCGGAGGTCGCGGCAAGGCCGGGGGCATCCAGCTGGCCGACGATGAAGCCGCAGTGCGCGAGCACGCCGGCAACATCCTGGGGATGGACATCAAGGGTCATGTCGTCAAGCGGGTGTGGGTCGAGCGCGCGTCCGACATTGACGAGGAGTACTACGTCAGCTTCACCCTCGATCGTGCCGAGAAGAAGCACCTCATGATGCTGTCTCGCGAAGGTGGCGTCGAGATCGAAGTCGTCGCTGAAGAGAACCCGGACGCGATCGTCAAGATCCACATCGATCCGGTCGACGGCCTTTCGGCCGAAACAGCCCGCACGGCCTGTACCGATGCGGCCCTCCCGGAGCGGGCAATCGATGGCGCAACCGAGATCATCGTCAAGCTGTACCGCTGCTACACCGAAGGCGACTGCGACCTCGCCGAAATCAACCCGCTGATCCTCAAGCCGACCGGTGAGGTGCATGCGCTTGATGCCAAGGTCACCCTCGACGACAGCGCCGAGTTCCGCCACCCGGAGTGGGAGGATTTCAAGGGCCTCACCGTAATGGATGATCGTGAGAAGATGGCGGCGGAGAAGGACCTCCAGTACATCGGTCTCGATGGCACCGTGGGCATCATCGCCAACGGCGCCGGGCTAGCCATGTCGACCCTCGACGTGGTCAACCAGGTCGGCGGCTCAGCCGCCAACTTCCTCGACATCGGCGGCGGCGCAAACGCCGACGTCATGGCTGGAGCGCTCGAAGTCATCAACTCCGACGACAAGGTCAAGTCGATCTTCATCAACATCTTCGGCGGCATCACCCGCGGCGAAGAAGTCGCTAAGGGCATCGTCGAGGCTATGGGCCGCGTCGTCTTGAAAGCACCGATCGTTATCCGTCTCGACGGAACGAACGCAGAAGAAGGGCGTCAGATCCTGCTCGACGCCGGCATCCCGGAAGACAAGCTCCGCTCGGAGCCGACCATGCTCGACGCTGCCCGTACAGCGGTCGCGCTCGCAAGCTGAGGATTCGAATTATGGCAATTTTTGTTGACGAGAACACCAAAGTCCTGGTTCAGGGACTCACCGGCGGCCAGGGCAAGTACCACGGTCTCCGCAACCGCGACTACGGGACCAAGGTCGTCGGTGGGGTCACACCCGGCAAGGGCGGACAAGAAGTCGACGGCATCCCGATCTTCAACTCGGTAGCGGATGCCGTCGAGGCAACCGGAGCGAACGCGTCGTTCGCCGCTGTGCCGCCGAAGTTTGCGGCGGGCGCCATCCTTGAAGCAGCCGAAGCCGGCATCGGCTTTGTGGTGTGCATCACGGAGGGCATTCCCGCACAGGACGAAGCGACCACCTTCAATCGTCTGCAGCGTGACTTCCCGAACACCCGGCTGCTCGGCCCGAACTGTCCGGGCATTATCAGTCCGGGCAAGTGCAACATCGGCATCACCGCCGGTGAGATCGCGCAGAACCCCACGGCTGATGGCCCGAACGTGGGCATCGTGAGTCGCTCAGGCACGCTCACCTACCAGGCGCTGTATGAACTCAAGCAGCGCGGGATCGGCGTGTCGACCTGTGTGGGCATCGGTGGCGACCCCGTTCCCGGCACCAACTTCATCGACTGTCTCGCCGAGTTCCAGAATGACTCCGAAACCCATGCGATCATGATGCTCGGCGAAATCGGCGGCTCGGCCGAAGAAGAAGCAGCCGAGTTCATCCAGGCCAACGTCACTAAGCCGATGAGCAGCTACATCGCCGGAGTGACCGCACCGGCCGGCAAGAAGATGGGCCACGCCGGCGCCATTGTCTCCGGCGGCAAGGGCACCGCGCAGGGCAAGATGGACGCACTCACAGCCGCAGGCGTGAAGGTCGGTCTCAATCCAACCGAAGCCGGCGAGCTGATGGCTGAAGTAGTCGCCGCCCTCTAATCTCGACGACGTCGCACTTACCCCCACACCGCGCACGTTGAGCGGTGTGGGGGTAAGTGTGGCTACGGTCCTTGTGTGCCCACCGCCCTGCTGTCCGTGTACGACAAGACCGGGGTCGCTGACCTCGCTCGCTCGCTTGCCGATCTCGGCTGGTCGCTCGTGTCGTCCGGCGGGACGGCCAAAGCGATCGATGACGCCGGAATAGCGGTCACCGACGTGGTTGAGTGGACCGGTGTGCCGGCCATCCTCGGCCACCGTGTGGTCACCCTGCACCCGAAGGTGCACGGCGGGATCCTCGCCGACCCGACGAATGCCGAGCATCGCGCCGATATGGATGCTTTCGGGATTACGGCAATCGACCTTGTGGTCGGCAACCTCTACCCCTTCGCCTCGGCGCCCGGGATCGAGTTGATCGACATCGGCGGTCCCGCCATGGTCCGTGCTGCTGCGAAGAATCACGCCTTCGTCGGTGTGGTCGTCGACCCGGCTGACTACGACGGGGTCGTAGCCGAACTCACTGCCGACGGTGCGCTCGGTGATGCGACGCGACGCCGTCTTGCGCGGAACGCGTTTGCCCACACCGCCGAGTACGACGCGGCGATTGTGACCTGGCTCGACGAGTCCGACGAGCCGCCGACGGCCTATGACGAAGTCCTCCCCGAGTCGATTTATCTGTCACTCGAACGAGCGCAACCTCTGCGCTACGGTGAGAACCCGCACCAGGCGGGCGCCCGCTACCGCCAGGTCGGCGCGACCAGCTGGTGGGACTCTATGACGCAGCACGGCGGCAAGGAGCTGAGCTACCTCAATGTGTTCGACACTGAGGAAGCGTGGCGACTCGTCCAACGATTCGACGCTCCGGCGGTGGTGGTCGTCAAGCATGCGAATCCCTGTGGTGTCGCAGTCAGCAACGACATCGGTGCGGCGTATATCGACGCTAATGCGTGCGATCCTGTGAGCGCATTTGGTGGGGTCGTCGCGGCGAATAGAACTGTGACGGTGGAGATGGCCGAGCCGTTGTCCGCAGTGTTTACCGAGGTGGTGATTGCGCCCGACTTCGAACCAGCGGCGCTGGAACTACTCACGGCGAAGAAGAACGTACGTGTGATGAGCGCCGGTGCGCCCTCGCCGCTGCCGTTCGATGTTCGGCCCGTCGACGGTGGACTCCTCGTTCAGCAGCCCGACGAAGTCGTTGGTCGCAGCGACGCTTGGCAGGTCGTCACGAAAGCGGTGCCTAGCCATCAACAATGGCGGGACCTTGAGTTCGCGTGGACGGTGTGCGCAGCGGTGAGCAGCAACGCAATCGTGTATGTGAAAGACGGCCAGGCGTTCGGTATCGGCGCAGGCCAGCAGAACCGACTCGACTCGGCCCGGATCGCGGCAGACCGATCAGCTGGGCGTGCCTCAGGAGGGGCCTGCGCAAGTGATGCATTCTTTCCGTTCCGAGATGGGCTCGATGCTGTGGCAGAAGCTGGCATCAGTGCAGTGATTCAGCCGGGTGGATCGGTGCGCGACGAGGAAGTCATCGCGGCCGCCGACGAGCATGGCATCGCGATGGTGTTCACTAGTCAGCGACACTTTCGGCACTAACTCATCTGTGTACCACTTAAAGTGAATGAGATAACACTCAGAGCGGTCGCTGAGCCTTATGTTTGTCGTTTG
>Ga0115566_10004406_pt1 | contig 11210 bp, 8 predicted proteins | sample COGITO_mtgs_1204_3_FD_87173 | JGI IMG/M metagenome (GOLD analysis project Ga0115566, IMG submission 87173) | Pelagic marine microbial communities from North Sea - COGITO_mtgs_120405 | ecosystem: Environmental > Aquatic > Marine > Epipelagic | place: Germany:Helgoland, sampling site Kabeltonne...
ATTCCTTACTCCTATGAGGCACCGGCATCCTATGTCGACACCAATGTCACCGGTACGCTGAACGTGCTCGAGGCCTGTCGTGGCCACGGTGTCGAGCGTGTCGTTCACACCTCGACCAGCGAGGTCTACGGCACAGCGCTGGTCACGCCGATTACCGAGAATCATCCGTTACAGGGCCAATCGCCCTATTCGGCGAGCAAGATCGGGGCCGACATGATGGCCGAGGCCTTCGCCCGCTCCTTCGATCTGCCTGTGGCGATCTTGCGCCCGTTCAACACCTATGGCCCGCGCCAGAGCGAGCGCGCCGTGATCCCAACCGTCATCCGCCAGGCGCTCGATCCCAACTGCGAGGCGATCCGCGTCGGCGACACCACGCCGACGCGCGACTTCAACTATGTCGGCGACACGGTCGACGCATTTCGAGCGATCTGTATGTCTGCGGCCATTGACTATGGCCGACCTTATAACGCGGGTACCGGCGTGATGGTTTCGGTCGGCGAGATGATTGAGCGCGTGCGCAACATCACCGGCACCAACAAGCCGGTCGAAAGTGAAGCCGCGCGCTTCCGCCCGGAAAACTCCGAGGTCCGCGCCCTGATCGCCGACCCGGCGCGGCTCAATTCGAGCACCGGCTGGACGCCCGCCACCGACCTTGATGCCGGGTTGGAGAAGACCGTCACCTGGTGGCAGCAGCGGATCGCCGCCAATCGGGTGCGGCGTGATTCCGGCTACTTGCTCTAAGTCGGGCACCCGCACCGACATGCGCACCGGATTTTGCGGACTTAACGCCACCGCAGGGTGTCCATCCCGCGGTTTCGTCTCTACGGGCGGTCCGTGCGGGTGGGCCGGCCGGTGACAGGCACGATGGAATATCGCGGGGACATCCAGATTCTGCGCGGCGTCGCCATCCTGTTCGTGCTGCTTTTTCACCTGCAGGCACCGGGCGCGGACAACGGGTTTCTTGGTGTTGATGTGTTCTTCGTCATCAGCGGTTTCCTGATGGCCTGTCTGTATGCCCCGGGCAGTATTGGGCAATTTTTTGCGCGGCGGGCCCGGCGTATCCTGCCGGCATATTTCCTGACGATCCTGGCGACGGTTGCAGCGGCGGCTATCATCACGGCACCGCCCGACCTGGCCAACGTGACGACCCAGGCGCTTTATTCCACGCTGCTGGCGCCGAACTTCGGTTTCTGGGCAGCGAATTCCTACTTCTCCAATGACAGCTTCACGCCCCTGCTACACCTTTGGTCGGTCGGCGTGGAGATTCAGTTCTACGTAATCGTACCTCTGATTGCGCTGTTTGTTCGCCGGTCCTGTTTCCTGATGCTCGCCACACTGGCATCGCTCACAATATGTTTTCTCGCGATCGGCGTTTCGCCGAAGACAGCATTTTTCATGTTGCCGTTTCGGCTGTGGGAGTTCCTGCTCGGCTTCGTCGCGGCCACATGGCTGACGCAGAATGGTCAGCCCCTGCGCCGCGCGCCACGGCTTGCTTGGCTCGCTGTCGTCGTGCTTTTGGCGGCACCGTTTTATGGCATCAACGGCGATGCGTTAAGTCCCGTGACGGGCCATCCGGGTCTGGCTGCGCTCGCCGTCTGTCTTGCAACGACCGTGCTGCTGACAGTCGGCCTGCCTGGAATTCTGACCCTGTCATGGCCGGGCGCCTGGCTCGAAACGCTCGGTAAATACTCCTACTCGGTCTACCTGGTCCATTTCCCGCTGATAACGCTGACGCTTTATGCGCCCTTTGCCGGAACCCGGCTCAGCGCCCCCGACGCCGGAACGATTATCGCCATGCTGTTTGCGATCGGCGTGAGTTCGGTCCTCGTCTATCACTTTGTGGAAGCACCGCTGCGGCGCAGCCTTCTCCCCTGGAAGGCATCGACGGTTATCGCGCAGGCCTTGTTGATCGCTATCGCGCTGGGCGCACATCCCGCCGTCGCCACTTTCTACACCGAACGTGCTAATCTCATTTTTGCCGGTGCGGGTGACCGCAACACATATCGTTGCGGCAAGGTGGCCCGACTGCTAGACCCAACCGCGCTGACCTGCAGCCTGCACGCGGGCGATGCGGCCGCGCCGCGCCTGATGCTGGTCGGGGACAGCCATGCTGATTCCATTAAAACGAGCGTGACAGCCGCGGCGCGTGAGATCGACGCGACGTTGCGTTTTGTGGTGCCTAACGAACCGCTGATCTCCCCCACCCATAGCGCGGACGCCATCATTGAGGATGCGGTGCGTCACCGCGTCGATCACCTTCTCGTCCATTTTTCGCGCGGCAACCCGCCCATCGACGCGTTGCGCCGGCTGGTCGCGCTTGCGGCGCATAACAAGATTCGGGTCATCTACATTGCGCCCGTACCGGTATGGCCCGGAAACGTGCTGCAGGTACTCTACGAGAACCTACGCGATGGAACGCCGCTGCCGCGGCAGGACATCGCGGATTATCGCGCGATGAATGAGGCTTACCTCGCACCCGTCCGGGCAATCGACGCACCGAACTTCGCTTACTTCGCAACGGCACCATATCTCTGCGATCACGAGTGCCGGCTCGTCGATGCCGCGGGCCACCCCCTATACTTCGACAACCACCACCTGACCCTGACCGGCGCCGCCCAGCTCACTGAGCTGTTCCGCCAAGTGCTCACTTTGGCGAGACGGCCCTAACGGGTTGCTGGAAGGCGGCTCGCACTAGTTGTTAGGGAATGCATCTCTATCTGCAGGGCAGATATCGAGATTTACGGACCTATTCTCCCCGAACCTTTTGCTGTTCAAGCATCGGACGTACGCGGCGGCTACTGACCAAAGGAGTGCAGCCTCGTTTTTCCTGCAGATTGTTTTTGTGGCGATACGAGAATGGAGGTGGAGGGAGTCATGGTGTTGCGTATCCTAAGTGCTTATCAAGACTCTGTCTGTCCATAGATTTTCTGCGATTTCTGTGGCTTTGATATTTTTCTCCTCCCACCATCTCGTTTCATCCCCTGCGTCGTGCAGCGCTCGGTGATGTATGCGGCAGAGTGGCACGACCCACTGGTCACCTGGCTTTCGTCCCAAGGCGTTGGGCTGCACACGTTTTAGGTGATGAGCGTCTGAGGGCTGCCGCTGACAGATCAGACAGGGGAGTGTCGCAACCCATTTGAGATGTTCGGGCGCGCGGATGCGTTTGGGGGATGCAATCGTGAGTTCGCTCTTGTCGATGCTTCCGTTGGGCCTGGCCTTAGGTGCGGGCGCTGTGCGGCCCTCGATCTGTACTCCTGCCTCGTCGTGGATTGCGGTGATGTCTTCACTGTGGTTTGCTCCGCCCTCATCGGGCGCCGATAAGACCTCAAGGTCACGCAGTTTGGTGTAACGCGCCTGATACGGGCCCAGAAGGTCGATCACCCCGGACTTAGACTTGCCTGCACCGTTATTCCTCCCAGAACCGTTTCCCCCGCCGTTGTGACGTCCATTTCCGTTGGTTGGGGCAGGGCTTCCATTGATCGACATGACCTGTAGTTTAGCGATGAGTGTCTTGTTGTGGTCCCACAGACGCTGAAGGTCCTCCACGTCGTCCGCCGCCTCGAAGGCGGCAACCAGCGAGGAGGCACAGGTGGCCGGATCGGCATACTTACCAGTGACGATGCCGGCACTGTCTCTTACTTCCCAGAGAACAGGCTTTGCGACCGGCGCCTTGGCCCGGCGCACGTTCTTCTGCTCCCGATCATAGAGGGCGAGACCGAACGGGTTCCCGAAGGTAGCCAGTGCCCGCTTGGTGGCGTCCGTCTCGGCCTCTTTGGCCGCGAGCGCATGGGCTTCGGCCAGAGACCCTGCTGCCGTGTATCCGGCACCGGTGCCCTCGCGTACGACCTGCTCCTCGCCAGCCTGAACCGAGATGCGAACTCTCGCGATATAGGCACAATGGGGCGCCTGCCGGGTGCTGCTCTCTACTATGCATTTGAGCTCAACGGTCTCCCGGTTCCAGCCATCAAAGCCAAAGATACGGTTGGCTTCAGCGAGAGCATGCCAGCCTTCGATGTAGGACAAGGTCTTCCCGTTCCACTCCCGGGTCCGGATGTTGTCGCCATTGAGCTTGGCGCGCAGCTTGCGCGTGGTTGTGTTGGTAAACCCCATGATCAGCGCACCCGCACCGTAATGGAGGGCGCAGCATTTCCCAGAACAGCGCCCGGGATGTCCTTCCCGTCCGATAGGGCGCGTTTGAGAACACCACGTTCAAGCTTTGGTGGCTGTGGTGACCAATACGCATCTGGTATCGCGTCCTCGTCGATGACCATCAGCGGTGGCACACCCGTGCGCAGAGAGAGGGTAAAGTCAGGCTCGGTGATCTTGGTGAGCCCGGCTTCCTCCATGGCCTCACAGATCACCACACGGGTGGCCTGTATACGGACCTCCAGACGGTCAAGGCGGCCCTTTAAGTCGCCCAGGCGCCCCTTCAGGGCCTCACACAGCGCCTGATCGTCGAGCACGGCCCGAACAGCAGCGCAGAGCATGTCCGGCAAGGTGCTGATCCCCTCCAGGGTATCAGCCAGCGTTTCTTCATCAACGTCACCGTGGACGCGTAACAGCTCTTCACGCAGCCAAGTGTAACGCGCGGCTTCGCCACGCAAACGATGGGGTGCAATTGTCATGGGGGTTCTCCGTCATGGGGTTAACAACACCCCGACGTTTGCTCGACACCGCGCGACAGTGAAGTCGGTTCTGGCCAATAACCAGTGGATCCAGTGGACAACTTGGAAGGTGGCCCGAGAGAACCCGCGAACGCGCGCTGCGGACCGTACCCGCGCCACCAAATCAATCGGGCACCTCTGCATCAAAGGATCAGGTGCCGATCGATCGAGAGCCAACCAACAACAGCAATACAATTGGAAGATGTTTGGTGGTGGTTGTAGTTGGACCGATGTAAGTCGGGGGTAACGTGCACGAAGATGCCACAACGGGCCGCCAGAGGCCCCGTGAGGGCGTTTCCCGGACATTTAGGACAAGCTGTCCGATCTATCCCGTCTGGCCCAGCTGGGGACAAACGAGGGCCCGGAACAGGCCAATCGGGAGCAGTCATGCGTGTATCCTCGCCGACGGGCGGGATCAGGGGACATCATCCCAACCACGCACGGGTTATGCACCGGCGCGCAGCGGATAAGAGCGGCGACGACCAACAATATGAAGGTGTAGTTCCCCGGCGGGAGCCGCGCGCTTAGTCGACGTGTTTGCGGTCCTGGTCGTCAGCCGACCTGGCGCGTAGGGCGGCAGCAATCACAGTAATCGACATGGCGCGATCCCGAGCCCCGACAATCCCAGCATCATCTATTGGGCTGGGCCCGCCGGGGGCTCGCCGAACTCACAACAACGCTGGGCTCAAAAACTCCGTCCTTCAACTCACCGCATAAGTCCTATCTGGGCCTAGCCAAACTATAGGGCGTGGCCGTGATTTACCGGTTGGTGAATTCCCTGTTACGACATTAGGATTTCCCTGTTATTCGATTTTAATTTCCCTGCTAAAAAAGCCTCAAAATTGGCCGTGGTGGTCAGTTTAGCCCGGTATTCCGGGGGTTTTGACTCAAAATAGCTAAGTGCACAAAATTTAAGGCCAAAAAATTCCCTGTATTTCCTTCATCACCTGCTGCGCAACTTCCATACAGCCCTGCCTCAACTCAAAATTAACTATCTATCTGTTGAATGATGCCATGCGGAAGCTGGCGATTTCAGCCTCCGTTCTGGTCCTTTTCGCCGTACGGGAAATCTGTCTTGTCGAACTCATTTGCGATTAACGGGCGTCTCGTCGGGGGCACTGCCCCACCTTACCTGATTGCCGAGGTTGCGCAGGCGCATGACGGCTCGCTGGGGACTGCCCACGCGTTTGTGGATGCCGCCGCGGATGCCGGGGCCGACGCGGTGAAGTTCCAGACCCATATTGCCGATGCCGAATCGACACGTGACGAGCCGTTCCGGGTCAAGTTCAGTCGGCAAGATGAAACGCGACTCGATTACTGGCGGCGTATGGAGTTCAGTCCCGAGCAATGGCGGGGCCTGGCCGAACATGCACGCGAACGCGGTCTGCATTTTCTGAGTTCAGCCTTTTCGCTGGAGGCCGTGGACTTGCTCCGCGGCCTTGGCGTTCCGGCATGGAAGATCGCATCCGGCGAAGTTCTGACGGCAGCGCTGGTGGATGCGATCTGTGCGGATGGGAAGCCGGTTATTCTTTCAAGCGGCATGAGTCCCTGGGCTGATATCGATGCCGCGGTTGCGCGGATCAGGCGTGCCGGCGCACCGGTTGCCGTTCTGCAATGTGTCAGCCGATATCCCACACCGCTTGCTGATATCGGTTTGAATGTGATCGATGAAATGCGCGCCCGCTACGATTGCCCTGCGGGTTTGTCCGATCATTCGGGACAGCCATGGCCGGCGATGGCGGCTGTTTCCAGAGGTGCTGCGATCGTCGAGCTGCACATCACGCTATCGGACCGGATGTTCGGGCCCGATGTGCCGTCGTCACTGACCGTGGAACAATTTCGAATGGTCGCGGATCTGCGTGACGCGGTTGCCGAAATGGATTCGCATCCTGCGGACAAGGACGCGGTGGCCGAGGAACTGTCGGATATGCGGTCCATGTTCGGGCGCAGTCTGGCACCTAGGCAGAACCTGAGCGCCGGGACCCTGATCACCGAAGACATGCTTGTGGCCAAGAAACCCGCGACGGGAATTCCTGTTGGAGATGCTGATGCGGTGATTGGTCGGATACTGGCGCGGGATGTCGCCTCGGATCGCCTGATTGCGTGGGACGACCTGCGCATGAATGGTTGAGGGGTGACAGCATGAGCCTTGCCCAAGCCCACCCGGACCAGAAATTTTCGCCCAAGGATCTCGCGGGGCATCTCGCGGTTCTGGCCGAGAAGGTGTTCCAGACGGCGACCAAGTGGCCGCATTTCGACTTGTTGCTTGCTGATGTCCGGCGTCTTGCCGATGAGATGCCGGTCGGTGCCACGGTGGTGTCGATGGAGCGCGGCCTTCTGTATGGCGGCTGTTCACTGATGGCACCGTTTTTCCAGAACCATGATTTCATCGCGCTGGATTGCAGTCCGGCCAGCGCCGATGCACGCGGTGCCTATAACGGCGCGATGATCGATGATCCGCGCTTTCTTTTCGTGCCGACAACCCATCGCGGGGCCATCGACAAAACCGGGCTGGCGTCGGGTCAGGCCGATCTCGTTCTGGTGCCAAATCTCGTGCACCATGTCGCCGATCAGCAAGGCCTGTTTGCAGAACTTGCGCGCCTCGTGCGGCCCGGCGGTCGGGTCTATGTCTTTGAGCCGTTGCTGCGCGAGTTGCACCAGATCCCCGATGATTATCTGCGCTGGACGCCCTATGGGATGGCCCGCGCCCTGCAGGATGCAGGTCTGAGCCCCGCGCCGCCGGCACTGACGGGCGGCCCTTTCGAAGCCATCGCCTATTGTTGGGCCCAGGCGCTGGAATACCTGCCCGACGACAAGCGCGCGGAGATGTCGGCCTGGTTCTACGAGACCCACATGCCGGAACTGATGGCGTGGGATGCGGCCTGTGACGAGAACAAGGTCCGGGCGCATACGGCATTTCCTGTCGCCTTTTCGATCCTTGCGGAAAAACCGCAATGACCTGGCGCGATGGTTCAGAGCGACCCGCGGTGCTTGCTGTCATTCCCGCGCGCGGCGGATCGAAAGGCATTCCCGGCAAGAACATGAAGCGCCTCGGTGGCCTCACTCTTGTCGGCCGGGCGACGCAACTCGCCGTCTCGCTCGACTGGATCGACCAGGTCATCGTCTCGACAGATGATCCCGGGATTGCGGCCGAGGTTGTTCGTCAGGGCGGACAAGCACCCTTTCTGCGGCCCGATCATTTGGCGAGCGACACAGCTTCATCCGACGATATGTGGCGTCATGCGTGGCGGGCGGCAGAAGATCACTACGGGCGTCAGTTCGATGTTTCACTGCTGCTCGAGCCGACCAGCCCCTTGCGGCAAGCCGCGGATCTGACGGCCGCAATGGAAGCACTGTTTACGGGCACTCATAGCGCTGCGGTGACTGTCAGCCCGACGCCCGCCCATTACGCGCCACACAAGACACTGACAGTGGGGTCTGACGGACGGGTCGGATTTCTGGTCGAGGATGGCGCCCGCTTTGCAAGGCGTCAGGAAGTTCCCGCCCTCTACTATCGGAACGGCCTTTGTTATGCGCTGCGACGCGATCCGTTTCTGGAAGGCGCGCCGATCCTGAACGAAGACTGCGCCGCCGTGGTGGTGACGCGTCCGGTCGTCAATATCGATGATCCGTTTGAACTGGAGCTCGCGGAATGGCTGCTCATGCGCCAGACGCAAGCCGTACCGCAATTGGCCCTGGCCGATACGGCCTGAGGCGCTTTCGGGATTTCAGCCAGCCGGTGCCAGCGCTGTCATCGGCATCTTCACCCGGACCTGACGTCCAAGCAGATCTAGTAGCAGGAACACTCTGTGCTGGTCTGACGGGGCGTCGAATATCCCCACATGGTCGGCCATCGCGCCATCGGTGATGCGGACCTTGTCACCTTTTTTCAGGCCGGCATGTTCGCCCAGAACAACATATCCGTGTTCGTCCTCATGCCGACGAATATCGTCGATGACGTCGTCGGGTAGCGGCGCGGGCAAGCCGCTTTGGCAGATCAGTTCGCTCACTCCGATCGTGGAGTTCAATGCGCGCCAGCGCGCGCGCTCGGGATCCATGCCGACAAACAGGTAGCCAGGAAATAGTGGGGTCTGCACTGTGTCGGTCTTGCGGGCGTGTCGCCGCCGTTTCAGGTAGCGGGGCAGATAGCCATCGAAGCCCTGCCGCAGGATATGCGCGAGCGCCTTGAACTCGCCATTCGGCTGGGTCCGGACGACAAACCAGCGTTTGCTTTCACGCGTCATGACGTCGACTCGCTGATGCGCAGCAGCGCGGGAACCAGAACACGCTGGGCCGGGAAACTCTGCACCAGAAGATCGTAGGCGGCCTGAGGGTCGGCCAGGGTTGTCAGCAGCAGTGCGTCGATCGTGCCGGCGCCCTTGATCGAAGGCACGACCGGGAACTGGGCAAAGCTGGCATGGCCGTAATGCGGGTCGACGATGGCGACGATCTCCACATTGGTCGCCTCGCAGAGTGATGCAACTTCTGCCAGCTCACTGGTTCCATAAAGCGCAATCCGGGTCCATCCGCGCTGGCTGGCAAAATGCAAAGCCTCGGTGCATTGGCTGCGCGCGCTACGGAAAAAGCGGAAGGAGTCCGAAAGATACTCCGCTGTCAGGCGGCTTTTTTCGGCGAAGCCCTGCGGCGTGAGGTAGTAAGCATAGCGGTTGGCGGGGGCTTGGCTGACCTTGATCAGGCCTTTCTTGGCGCAGCGCTTGAGATAGGCATTCGCCAGTCCCAGCGCGATCCCGAGCTCCTGCGCGACCGACCGCTGGGTGATGCGTTCGTTCTGGTGCACGGCGTTCAGAATCCCGAGGGTGATCTCGGCTTCGTCTGCCTTGCCCGGCGTCGATATGCGTTCAGCGTTGCTCATATCATCACGTTCATAGTGTGAACATATGGCGTTCAACAGATGAACGTCAAGTGATTCAAAGGATTAGCGATCTTGAACAGCTATCGGGCGTTCACGGCGAAATTCGCTTTCACATAAGCCACCAGTCTATCGACGCAGGAATCGACATCACCGTTGCTGGTGTCGATCACCAGTTCGGGATTTGCCGGCTCTTCATAAGGTGCCGAGATTCCCGTGAAGTCCGTGATTTCACCCGCCCGGGCCCGCTTGTAGAGACCTTTCGGATCGCGCGATTCACAGGTCTCGACATCGGCCTTGATGTAGATTTCCCGGTATGCGTCACCCCCGGCTTCGCGTGCACGGTCGCGGTCCGCGCGATAGGGCGAGATGAAGGCGGTGATCACGATCAGGCCCGCATCCGAGAGCAGAGCCGCGACTTCGCCCACCCGGCGAATATTTTCGGCCCGGTCTTCCGGGGAGAACCCCAGATTGGCGTTCAGGCCGGTGCGGACATTGTCACCATCGAGAACATAGACCTGATACCCCTCATCAAACAGACGGCGTTCAAGCGCCATGGCGAGGGTGGATTTGCCCGCGCCCGACAGGCCGGTGAACCAAAGGACAGCGGGCTGATGGCGGTTGCGCGCGGCGCGTCGGGCGTTGTCGACGCCGTGGTCGACTTCAGTCAGGTTCGAGGCGCGGATCGTGATCTGTGCGCGCTGGTCAGGATAGCTGCCCATCGACACGATGCCGCCGGCGAGCGTTCGATGCCGATCATAAATGATGACACGACCGGTGCGTGGAAGGTTGTCGTGATTGTCTATGGCGACCAGCTGGTTGGTACGCAGTACCACCTCCGCGATCTCGTCCCGCGCCACCTGGGTTGCGTCGTGATCGGACAGGGCATCGACATCAATGACCCGCACGATACGTTCCACGGTGGCCTTCACATGCCGGGGACCGATCTTCAGCCCGTAGGTCTTGCCGATTTCGAGCGGCGTGTCTGCGAGCCAGAACAGGCGCAGATGAAACACGTCTGATTCGATAGGGGCGTCGGTGACGTGGCTGGCCACCTCGCCGCGTTCCACGAAGATCTGCTCATCCAGCGTGATCCCCGCCGATCGTCCTGCTGTTGCGGCATCAGGGGGCTCGGGCGTGTTCCAGCTTTCGATGGAGGCGATGCGTGCGGTTCGGTTGCTCGGGGAGAACAGCAATTTATCACCAGTCTTGAGGCTCCCGGATTCGATGCGTCCAGCGAGAATACGCCGGTCATCGAATTTGTAGACATCCTGAAGGGGCAGGCGCAGCGGCCGGTGTTCGGAGGATTCCGGCAGTTCAAACTCGGCAAGTGTTTCGATCACGCTCGGGCCGTCATACCAAGTCATCCGGTCCGAGGCGCTCGCAACATTGTCCCCTTCGCGCGCCGAGATCGGAATCACCCGGCGTGCCTCCACGCCGATGCCCTTGAGGTAGGATTTGTACTCGGTCTCGATCTCCCGGAACCGGGCTTCGTCATAGTCGACCAGGTCCATCTTGTTGACCGCGACCGCAACTTCCCGAACGCCGAGCAGTTGGAGCAGATAGCTGTGATGGCGCGACTGACGACGAACGCCCTGATCGGCATCGATCATCAGCATTGCGGCATCGGCGTTCGAGGCGCCGGTCACCATGTTGCGAATGAACTCACGATGCCC
>Ga0115566_10004410_pt1 | contig 11206 bp, 8 predicted proteins | sample COGITO_mtgs_1204_3_FD_87173 | JGI IMG/M metagenome (GOLD analysis project Ga0115566, IMG submission 87173) | Pelagic marine microbial communities from North Sea - COGITO_mtgs_120405 | ecosystem: Environmental > Aquatic > Marine > Epipelagic | place: Germany:Helgoland, sampling site Kabeltonne...
GATTAATTTGTATATAATGTTTTTTTTTGCCGGTATAGCTCAGTTGGTAGAGCAACTGATTTGTAATCAGTAGGTCCCGAGTTCGACTCTTGGTGCCGGCACCATATACTTAATTTCTATAGGTATTTGGTTTTTCAAGATTTTTAGTATAACGATCACGCAACCTACTTGATCTTGTTGTTAAATCAACATCGACTCCATTTATGTATACTCTTTCAGGCATACTTGATGGCTCAAGCGGATCTGCTTCCCATATTACTAAATCTGCAATATTTCCTTGTTTTATAGCGCCCCTGCCTTTTATATTAAATGACTCTGCAACATTACTTGTTATCGACCTAATCGCCCCGCCATATGTCATACCATTTGCAACAGCTATACCAGCGCCCTGTCTTATTAAATGATAATTATGTGCTCGCGAAGTATTAAACATTAATTTAATACCTGATTTTTCAAGCCTACTTGAAAGATTGATATTTGAAGCTAATTCATCAAAAGAATTTGGGATATTGTTTATTGGATTGACTATTAATGGGATATTATTTTTAGCTAAACTCTCAGAAACTAAAGCTGATTCCTGAGCGCCCATAATTATTAAGTTGAGTTTGTATTTTTTCTTTAGTTCTATAAGTTTCAGAATATCTGATGCTCTGTTGGCTTTTATAATCAAAGGAAGATTTTCATTCATTAAGCTATAAAGTGCTTTTAAATCTCTCGGCATCAGTTCCATATAACTAGCAACAGCTGAGTTTTCGATGAGTGCATTTAGATCACTGTTAGATTTAATATCTTTACCAGTGATAGAAGATGCAAAGGAAAGAATATCATCCATTACAGATAAGGTTTCTGACCTTGAAGATGAATTGCTCGCACCAAGCTTCCCTATCATAACCATGTCTCTATTGCTTGTTATGTTAAGACTACCATCTAGAACAAAATATGAACCAAGACCACCTATTGGACTAGATGTATTTCTTGGAAGAGTAATTGCTGAAGTAATACCATTAGCCCTGTTCCAAGGAACCAGTGTAGAGTTCGGATTAAATGCATCATGAATACTAAATCCAATTTTATAGATATCTGAGCCATCATCCCTAGTTGTACTTAAAGCTCCAATCTCGACAATACCGATTTCAGTATCGGCAGCAATGAATCCAGGTGTCACTATTTTGCCAGTTGCATCAATAGAAATATCACCTTGAACTAAAGTTGAAGATACTTTTTTAATAATTCCATCTTCAAAAAGAATATTGCCAACAAATGGCTCATCCGATATTCCATCGTAGATAGTTGCATTTTTAATGACAACGCTTTGACTCTCAATAAAATTGATATTTAAAAGAATTACCATTGCGAATAATATTGTTTTACATTTCATCATTCTTGTATCCTATTTTTATTTGGATTTAATATCCCGATATCAAAATCAGAACTGGGCTCTAAACCTGAATTCCTATCAAAAGCAAGAGCACCATCAATATAAACTTTTTCAGCAAGAGCATAGACGCTAAATGGATTTTTTGACCATAAAACAACATCAGCATTTTTACCAACTTTTAAAGATCCTGTTTGATCATAGATTCCTGAAGCTTTTGCTGGATTACTAGTTATCCACTTCATAGCTCTTGCTTTGGAAATATTAAAGCCAGCTTTAAGACCGGCTGATAATGCCTTAGAAGCCTCTTGATTAAGATGCTGGATTCCAATTTCATCATCTGAGTGGACTATTGCACAACCTGTTCCATTTCTAGCTTGATCAACAATAGCAACATTGGCTTGAACCATGTCATATGCTTCATGCTTAAAACCCCACCAATCTGCCCACATTGCCGCACAGATATTGTTATCTGCTAGCAGGTCAGCAATTTTATAAGCCTCAACTGCATGATGGAAAGTTGTTATTTTATAATTAAACTCTTTAGCTATATCTATCATCATTGCCATTTCTTCAGCTCTATAGCAGTGGTTTTGTATAAGAATTTCGCCTCTCAACACACCTGCTAAAGTATCAAGCTCTAAATCTCTTTGAGGCTTATAGCCTAGTTCTTTAGCATCATCTGATTTAGCCTCATACTCATCAAGACGACTTAAGTAAGCCTCGGCCCTTATCCAAGATTTTCTGTATCCAGCAATGTTACCCATTCTTGTTGACGGTGCTTGACTTCTATTTCCATAAACTCTTTTTGGATTTTCTCCGCAGGCCATTTTTAATGAATGAGGTGCATCTGGAAACTTCATAGAATTGATAGTATTTCTCTGGAGATTTTTAGCAGTAACCCCTCTACCCCCAATTAAATTGGCAGAACCTGGAAGAACATGAAATGCTGTTACTCCTCCTTTTAAAGCTAGAGCAAATTGAGGGTCTTGAACCCAAATTGAATGTTCGGCCCAGACATCTGCAGTTACTGGACTGGTAGACTCATTTCCATCAGAGCTAGTAGTAACGCTGGGAGCTGAATAGACACCCATATGTGAATGGATATCAATAATACCAGGCGTTATCCATTTTCCAGTTGCATCAACCTCTATAAATTCAGATGAACCTGGTAAGTCAGAACCCATTGCTATAATTTTTCCATCTTTTATTAATAGATCTATTTCAGAAAACTCATTACCCTCTCCATCATAAACATTAGCATTTCGGAATATTGTATTTGTTGGAGGTAATGCCTCGTATGTTGATTCAAAAGGTGCTTTTTCTGCAAAAGAAAAATCTGTAATTGAAATTAAAATTATGAATAGAATTAGTTTATTTTTTTTAATATGCATTCGAAAATTATAACTATGTTGCTATGTTCTGTAAAAGATATTTATCACTTATACTTACTTGATAATAATAAATAAGTTTATGAAATCTTACCAAGTTTTTGAAAATGCAAAGCCAATAAAAGAGGTAGAAATACCAACACCTTCTCCTAAAGGCAATGAAGTATTAATCAAAACTATTGCATGCGGAGTATGTCATACAGATATTCATATTCATGATGGGTTTTTTGATATTGGAAATGGGAAAAAAATGGCTTCTAGACTCGTTCAGCCCATTGCTATGGGTCATGAGGTATTTGGTGAGGTAGTAGCTGTTGGCCAAAATGTTATAGATATTGAGCTAGGTAGAAAATTTGTTGTATATCCATGGATAGGATGCGGAGAATGCGAAGCTTGTAAAAGTGATAATGAGCATGAATGTGGCCCATTTACTGCACAAAATATAGGTGTTTCTGTAGATGGTGGTTATGGTGAATATGTTTTGGTAAAAGATTCTAAATATCTTTTTGATGCAGGTAATACGCCAGATGACCTAGCAGGTAGTTATGCGTGTAGAGGATTGACTGCTTATAGCTCATTAAAAAAAGCAAATTTAAAACCTAATGATAAAAAATTAGTAATTATTAGTGCTGGTGGATTGGGCTTATTAGCTTTAAAAATCGCAAAGGCTGCATTCAATATAAGCCCAATTGTAGTCGATATAGATGACTCAAAGCTTGAAATTGCTAAGGCTGCTGGTGCTTCTGAAGTAATCAATTCCTCTCATGAGAATGCAAAAAAAAGAATTATGGAGCTAACAGGTGGAGGTGCTTCTACTGTTATCGACTATGTTGGCGCAGAAGCATCCATAGAATTTGGATATGACTTATTTGGCTTTAATAAAAATGGGTTATATATCCTTGTTGGAATGCTTGGTGGCAAATTTGAAGTCCAACTTCCATTAATGACCTTTTCATCAAGAGTTTTGCAGGGATCATATCTTGGCAGTATTCAAGAAATGAAAGAATTAATGGAGCTAGTTAAAGCTGAAAAAATAGAGCCTGTTCCTGTCGAGACTAGACATATATCCATGGCAAATGATACTATCGCTGACCTTAAAGCGGGAAAAATACCAGGATTGGTTTGTTTAAAGCACTAAATTTATTACATGAAAGATTTTAACAAAATAATAGCAACGTTTTTAACAGGCTTCTTGTTTGTTACTGCTATTTCAGCTGATCCAATAATTCATGAGCATTTCGAAGATACACACTCAACAATTGAGTGTGAATTTTGTGAAAATAAAACTTTTGACGACTCAAATACCCAATTAAGTATTGTTAAAGTTTATATATCGGAAGTTAAAACTGACGAAATAGAAGAAGAATGCTTTTCCCCTGATTTTCAAAACTTTCAATCAAGAGCTCCACCAAAAACTTAAATTTTTAATTTTTAATTTTTTTTAAGGAGTTCATATGAACAAATTTTATAACGTACTTATTGTTTTATTAACATCGTCGATGTTTTCTAACTCAGTTAGTGCCCAAGATGTAGAAGAAATAGTGGTTACTTCTGCTCTAATAGATACCACTGAAATTACAAACCCACTTTATGTTATTGATGGGGATGAAATAGTTAATGATGCAACAACAAGTCTAGGTGATGCAATAGATGGATACCTGGGAATATCAATGGCAGATTATGGTTCTGCTGTTGGACAGCCAATAATTAGAGGGATGTCAGGTCCAAGAGTAAAAATTCTTAAAAATGGAATGGTTAACAGAGATGTATCCGGACTAGGAGTCGACCATTTAAATGATGTAGATTTAAATGATATTCAACAAATAGAAATCGTGAAAGGTCCGTCTTCTTTGCTTTATGCTAATGGAACAATTGGTGGAATAATTAATGTAGTTGATGACTGTATTGCTGCTATGAATTTTGAAATTCCAGAAGTAAAAATAGGATATGAAACTCAATCTGTAAATGATGGTAGTTCTGAATTTATTAATCTCAAAAGAAACATCAATGGTTTTAATGTAAATTTTGGATATAAAAATACTGAATTCGGAAATTATGATATACCAAATGGAGCTATTCTTCATGAAGAAGAGCATGAAGAGGATCATGAAGAGGAACATGAAGAGCATGAAGAAAATCTTGGGTATGTTAACAATTCTGATTTTGCGGTTGAGGCAACTAAATTTGGTGTTTCAAAAGTAGGAGACTGGGGCTACGTTGGGCTTTCTGTAGATAGTCTTAAGAGTGTTTATGGAATTCCTTTCCATGGTGATGAGCATGGTGACGAGCACGGTGATGAGCATGGCGATGAGCATGGTGATGATCATGGTGATGAGCATGGTGATGAGGAAGAGCATGAAGAGGAAAGAATATTTTCAACCACTGATTCAGAAAATTTTACAATTAAAGGGTCATATAATATTAATGGCAATTTAGTTAAGAAAATAGACTATACATATAGGGATAGCGATTACAGGCTTACTGAAGCTCATGCTGAAGAGGAAGGTCATGAAGAGCATGAAGGTGAAGAAGAAAACGAAGAACATGCACCAACAAATTTTTTAAATGATGCTACCGAGTATGGCGCAATCTTTGACATGTCAAATGATAGTATGACTCAAAAATTCTCATTTAATTTTGTTGATGAAAATACCTCAATTTTTGGAGAAGAAGCCTTTATTAATCCTGCAAATAATGAAGTGCTAACGCTTGGTTATTTTATAGGTAAAGACTTTGACCCGTTTCATCTTGATTTTGGTATGAGAATAGATCAAGTAGATAGATCTGGAACTGTTACAGATGAAGATCATGGTGATATAGATAGCTACAATATTGATGAAAACACAAATAGTTTTGCTGTAAGTATTGGCAGAGATCTTACTGATAGTTTGGATATAAATTTAGGTTTTTCTAGTGTAGAAAGAATGCCTTCCGTTATTGAGTTATTTATGAATGGTCCTCATTTGGCTACAGGCCGATTTGAAGTTGGCGACCCAACATTGAGTAGTGAAACATCGAACAATTTTGATATTTCATTTAACTTTGACAATGGTGACTACTTTGGCTATGCAAGTTTTTATATCAATGATGTTGATAACTACATCACTCTTATGGATGAAGATGAAGATCATGAAATGCATGGAGATGAGCACCATGAGGACGAAGACGAGCATGACCATGGAAACTTAATACATGCAAATTATATTCAAGAAGATGCAGAGTTTGATGGATATGAAATAGAATTTGGAAGAACTATTGATCTTGGCTCAGGAAAGCTTAAATTATCTTTTGGTAGAGATGTTGTAAATGCTAAATTCTTAGATGGACATAATGTTCCGAGAATAAACCCATCAAGAAATGTATATTCCTTATCATATGAGCAAGAAGATTTAGTCTTTAAGCTTAATCTTAAAGATGTAGCAAAACAAAATGACTTTGGTGAAGGTGAAACTGCAACTAGTGGATACCAAATGGTTGATACAAGATTAACTAAAACATTTAATCTAAGAGGAAATAGCGACCTTAAAGTTACATTATTTGGTAAGAACTTACTTGATGAAGTGGCAAGAAATCACTCTTCATTTGTAAAAAATGAGGTTCCATTGCCTGGAAGAAATTATGGAATTAAATTTAATTTAACTTACTAAATTAAATTTTTTCAATTAATATAGGCCCCCAAAACTTTAAATAAGGTTTGGGGGTTTTTTATAATTATGAAATCACAACTTACATCAGATAAATTTGCAATATCGTTTTCAGCAATTTGCATGATACATTGTTTATTTGCTCCATCCTTAATAGTACTGTCATATAGCTCTTTGGCCTTAACTCTGGAAAGTGAGCTCATACATAAAGCTATATTGCTTCTAACAATTCCGGTTAGCATCTTCGCGATTAGTTTGGGATATAAAAATCATTCAAACAACTCTATTATTTATACTGGTATTGCTGGATTAACTATTCTTATTTCAGCGCTTTTAATAGGAGAAAGTATTAGTGCAAATGCAGAACTAATTTTAACGATCCTAGGCTCGCTCATGGTAATTACTTGTCATTATAGAAACTATAATGTCTGTAAAAAATTAAACTGTGACTGTCACGAAACTTCAGAAGCTTAATATTTTATATTCTGTAAAATTCAATTAATTACTTTCATAGCAAATATTTCGGAGAATGTGCTCTTTTGAGCCTTAACATGATTAAACACAGTAAACTAATATACTTATTATTATTAAGCCCAATTATCATAGCTAACTCTAACGTTGAAGAGATAGTTACTACTGGGTCATTAATTAATAATTCAGAAAAAGACGCATCGCCAGTAAATGTTGTTACTAGAGAGGACTTTGAAAATTTTAATATTTCAAATTTTGCAGAAATTAGTAAATTTCTAACATCATCATCTGGTTCACATTTCCAAACAAATGCACTTGAGGGAGTTGATCAAGGAATGGCCTCAATAACACTAAGAGGTTTGGATCACTCCTCTACTCTGCTTTTACTTAATTCAAAGAGACATACTTTTGCTGGAACACCATCTAATCAAGGTCAGGGATATATTGATGTAAATATAGTTCCTGAAATAGCAATCAAACAAATTGAAATTTTAAAAGAAGGAGCTACCTCACTATACGGATCTGATGCAGTTGCTGGTGTTATAAATGTTTTAACTCAAAAAGATTTTGAAGGATTTAAATTAAGAATTAATAACTTTGAAACTTCAAATTATAATCAGAGTGATAAATCTTTAGGCTTATTGATAGGGTCAAATTATAAAAATGGCAATTATGTATTTGGTCTTAATATCCTAGAAAGATCTGCTCTTTCTGCTTCCGAGATTCCCAGAATAGCAGAGCTTGGCCTTAGTGGCTTAGGTAAAACATTCAAAATTTCTACCGATGATACAGTTAGTAGTGGTTTATATTCAGGAAACTATAATGCAAATCAATTTGTTCCTGACCCGCAATGTGAAACAAATGGCGGTGTATTAGATGGATCTTTTTGTAGATTCTTGTATGGAGCCAGATTTAATATAGTGAATGATGAAGATCACTCAAAAGCATATGCCAATTTATCTTTTGAGAGAAGTGGTTATGTTTATGAGATTAGCTTTATGGGGTCAGAGGTTGAAGTAAATGATAATCCTCAATCACCCTCATACCCTGCTCTTCCTTTTTTATCAAGACAAATTCAACCCAATCAAGGAGGAAATCCTTTTAATGTGCCAGTAACTTGGTATGGGCGACCTCTTGGATCCGAATTTGAATCTCCATATTCTCCCAAGGATATAAAACAATATAATCTTAGTCAGACAATCAATACTAATGTTAATGAAAATACTGAATTAGAGGCATCTTTAACTTTTAGTGGTCACTCTAACAATCATTACAGACCAGATATTATTGATTCAAGGTTCTTAGAAGCATTAAGTGGGACAACCATGGGTCAATCAAATGGAAATCTTGCATATTGGAATATTTTTGATTCATCGCAAAATTCTCAAGAACTAATTAACTATGTTATGGGTGCTGAAGTTTCTTCTAAAAAAGCATCTTTAAAAACTCTTGATTTTATATTTAGAACTAATATAGATAACTATAAAATAGCATATGGTCTTCAATTAAATGATGAAGAACTTAAAATTTCATATGATGATATCAGCAGAGCTAAGTTTGATTTAGATGGCAAAATTATTAAATCAGCAGACTTATTCTTTTTGGGTGGAGGTACAAATGTCTCAAAAAATAGAAATAAATATGCTGGTTTTTTTGAAATTCAGGCTAAACCTATAGAAAATATTGATATCAAAATTGCCGGTAGATTTGAAGAGCTTGAGAATGACTCATCATTCGATCCTAAAATCTCTTTTAAATATATCGTTTCTGAAAATATAACTTTAAGAGCTTCTAAAAGTTCATCTTTTTCTATGCCCTCCATGGCACAAATGTTTTCAAGTGATATTATTCTAGGAAGTGTAAGGGACTTTAATGGTAATTCACCTTTTGTAAGGCAAGCACAAATCGGCAACCCGAACCTTAAGCCTGCAACCTCAAAAAATATAAATATTGGGCTTATTTTTGAAAATCAAAATCAAAGACTAAGTATTGATTATTGGAATATTAATTACAAAAATAGAATTGAAGCTCAAAGTGCGCAAGTAATTCTTAACACAAACCCAAATGGTCCAAGTATTACAAGAAATTCTAGTGGAGATTTGATTGGGGTTAGCACAACTTATTTTAATGAAGAGTCAACTGAAGTTTCAGGAGTTGATTTAAGTTTTAATAGGCTTTTAGCAAACTCAGATAGGCTTGGGAATTTATCACTATCAATAAACTCAACAACTTTAATAGAATTTCTTACACCAGCCCTTGTAAATGAAGGTAGTGAAATTATGACAGATAGAGTTGGCAAATTTAATTACGATACTAACACCCATTCTCTTCCTAAAAATAGAATCAATGCTTTCTTAAATTGGAAATATCAAGATTACGATATTAACTTTAATTCACGATATATTGATGGATATAGCAATAAGCGACCGATTAATAGTCTCGGAACGTCATATGGATATAATAATTCTGTAAATTCTTTTTTTGTTCACGACCTTTCATTAAAAAAATTGTTAATAACGAATAGTGGTGAAATTGATATGAAGCTATCAATCATTAATATTTTTGATGAAGCAGCGCCAAGACTTTATGATGCTCCTGATTTTAGTTTTGATACTAGAGTTCATGATCCTAGAGGAAGAATCATAGGCATAAGCCTTGAATACAGAAATTAAGATTAATAAAAATATCAAACTTAAAAGGCTCTTAGAAACCTTTTACATAGAATTTAAACTAAACTCACATAATGAATGAACTAGAAAATACAATATCCCAAGTAATTGAAGAAAACTATATTCCATTTGAATGGAATGAAAAAATTAATGATGAGTTGACTGATATTAAACTTAATGAAAATTTACCAAGAAAAGACTTAACCAGAGTCCCATTTATAACAATAGATGGGGCTGATGCTAAAGATTTTGATGATGCAGTTCATTGTGTTGAAAATAAATCGTCTTTTACACTTAGTGTTGCGATAGCTGATGTAGCTGAATTAGTTAAACTTGGAACTGCATTAAATAATGAAGCGATCGAAAGAGGGACATCGATATACTTTCCATCAAAAGTTATTCCAATGCTTCCAGAAAAAATTTCAAATAATCTTTGCTCACTAGTCCCAGATCAGATTAGAAATGTCTTGGTTTGTGAAATGGTTTACTCAAAAACTGGCGATCTTCATTCTTATAATTTTCTTGAAGCGAGAATCAAATCTCATAAAAGAATGACTTACATTGAGGTAGATAAATATCTCAAAAATAATTCTAATCTCTCAAAGTCTATTGAAAATTCAATATGCTCTCTTTCAGAACTTACTAATATTCTTTTAAAAAAGAGGAGTCAGCGAGGGGCTCTTGAGATTGAAGGGCAAGAACCACTGTTAAGAATAGATAATGAAGGGAGGGTTGAGGAAATAACTCTGCCCAAGAGGCTGTTTTCTCATCAAATGATTGAGGAAGCTATGTTAGCTGCAAATGTTTGTGCAGCCAGCTTTATGAATAAGCATTATAAATTAGGGATATATAGAGTTCATGAAGAGCCAGAAGAACTTAAATTAGAAAGCTTGAAAAATTTCTTTTCTATCAAAGGTTTTTCAGATTCATACAAGAAAACTCCGCTAGATCTTATTAATCAGTGTTTGTCTTATGCTAAAGAAAAAAAGTTAAATAAAATTCTACAAACTATTGTTCTTCAGAGCTTAAAAAGAGCAGAGTATTCTACAAAGGAAGTTGGGCATTTTGGTCTTCAACTAGAAAGATACTCACATTTTACTTCTCCTATTAGACGTTACCCTGATCTTATGACTCATAGGCTAATAAAAAATATCCTAAATAAGGGTGATGTATTAATTAATAAAGAAGAGATAGAAGAAGAATGCATTGAGATGTCTGACCTTGAAAGAATGGCAGAACGTGCATCTAGACAAGTAACTCAACAAATGATTTGTTACTATCTTAAAAAATATGTTGGTAGTGATTTTAATGCCGTGGTGACTGGTATTGCAGAGTTTGGTCTGTTTGCTGAGATAGATAATTTTTATGTATCGGGATTAATTCATGTTACAGATCTTCCTAATGATAGATATTTTTATGATAAAGAAGCTAATATCTTGAAAGGAAAGAAAACAGGTAGATCTTTTAGATTAGGTCAAAATATTTTAGTTACTATAGCTAATATAGCTCCAGAAGATCGTAAAATAACTCTTGTTCCTAAAGAAAAGAAAAAGAACAAATGAATAAGAAAGAAAATGATTTAAGGGTTGGATTTCATAGTATTGAAAGCATACTTGAGCACAATCCACACAAAATAAAAAAAATTACCCTTCCTGC
>Ga0115566_10004411_pt1 | contig 11206 bp, 7 predicted proteins | sample COGITO_mtgs_1204_3_FD_87173 | JGI IMG/M metagenome (GOLD analysis project Ga0115566, IMG submission 87173) | Pelagic marine microbial communities from North Sea - COGITO_mtgs_120405 | ecosystem: Environmental > Aquatic > Marine > Epipelagic | place: Germany:Helgoland, sampling site Kabeltonne...
ATGTGGATGTACGCATAGAAAGAACCACCACTGCTAGTTTAATTGGCGTAGGAGTAAGTTAGCCTGTAACGGATTGTGACTAGTTATAAGTCATTTTTTCTGCTGTCTTACAAACGTTTCGCGGTCGCTAAATCCATCGTTTTTTATGAATTCTTTAAACTGTTTTTTGGTCGTTGTAAACTGGTAAGGGGCAATTGTTTCCTGCATAGATTCGGTTATTTCCTTTAAATTCTCTATGTCGAGTTTGGTTGAAATACTGCTTACGGTAAGTTGTCCTTTTGTTAATTGAATTTTCGTCACTTCCCAGCTTGTCTTGCCGTAACGAGTGTTTAGAAAATAGTATCCTTTAAATTTTCGTACAACATTATCATAGTCCATTTGAAATAAAGTGTCAATGTAATGAACGTGAGTTACTAAACTGTCACCGTCACGCTTTATTACTGTCTTTTCATTTGTCGTCAAGTCAATTATGGTGTCGCCCGAAAGTTGAGTTGCACTGTCGAGTTGGTTTGGGTGAATTTTATAGTCAAAGTCGTAAATTCTCTGAATTAGTTTGTCGCTAATTGAAAGTGTTGAATGGTCGTTAAGACTCACATATTGCCCTTTCAATCGGTCAGGAAATTTTAATAAATTATCTGTTTGTGTTGGCTGTGGTTCGTTAAAAGTTACAGGTGGCTCACAAGCAAACAAACTTATTAAAATGATAATTGTCAAAATAAATTTTAGTGATTTCATATTGTCGATTCTAACTATGGATGTCATTTTTACTATTTCCAAATCTAACTAAACTAACCTACATGTCCAAAGGACTTTTAGGGTATAGGTTTGGCCTTAGCATTACACATAACGTTTAATGTTAGAGCCTCAGCGGATTAATAATCCACAAACTTTGCGATAAACAAGGGAATTAATTAAATCAAAAAACGGTTTAAGATTGCTCCCAAACCGCTATTTCAAATACATATTTTCAGCAAACCGTTACTATTTCAGAATCAGCTTCTGCGTAAAGGTTGAATTCGAATTTTTAATGACAACCAAATACATTCCAGGAGATTGATTTAATTGTATTGGGCTATTGGGATTCAATTTATCATTTGAATATACCAATTTTCCAAGGGTAGTATAAATTTTTATGGAAGCTTCATCCGCATCGATATTCTTAAAATTGAGTATGCCAGAAGAAGGATTAGGATAAATTGAGAAATTGGAAGCCAACTCATAGTTAGAGAAGATAGCAGCAGGTGTTGCTGTTGTATAAGAGTATAATCCGGTCATATTACTTGCCCACCATAAGGTTCCAGCATCGTCAAATTTGAGGGTTGTTTTAGCAGATGTTTTTTTATGAGGTACATCATCGATAAGCAATTCTCCCCAAACACTGTCAAGCAATGTAGTTACTCCATATTGATGTGCAAAATACATTCTTCCCTCTGAGTCACTCTCGATAGAAGATGCTTTGTAATTTTCTAAATTACTAATATTTTCCTTTATTGGATTAGTGAAATTTTCACCATCAAATTTAATGGCACCCACTTTAGCTGATATCCAAGTATTTCCATTGTTATCAAAATGAAATTCTCCCACTGGTTGGTCTATACTGGGATGATTCGTATGGTCAAAAGTGGTCCATTTTTCATCAGTATCGACTTTTTGTATTTTTGAATTTCCACTCCAATCGAAAGATGCAATCCATAAGTTATCATTAGCATCAATACCAAGGCCAGAAGTTGCCTCTAAATCAGAGAGAGGTGAATTAGTTGGTGTGAACTCTGAAACATTACCATTCTCAACAATATAAATACGTTTCGAAGCTAACACATAAATTTTTCCTTGTGAATTTATAGCCAACTGCTTACCATTAATCAACAATTTATTTGTTGACCAAGTTTTGCCATCATAATGAGTTAGACCTTCGTATGAAGTTAGCCATATATCGTCATCTGCTAGAAAAAGAATGTCATTTATCCCGAAAATCCAGTTGAGACCATCTGGCAATTCAAGGGATGACCAATTACCTTGAGGGTCAATCACAGCAATAGACCAAGTTGCTGATTTCTCCATTATGAAAAACAGTTTCCTATTTCTACCATTATGAATTCTCTTAATAGAGTTAGACTCTAGGGTGTTTGAGGAAATACTTGTTGATCGAATAGTACCATTATCACTTACAGATAAATAGATATTCTTACAGAACCAACGTTGGTTTTGTGTGTCTATGTAGTAATACGAGTCTTCATATAATATAAGATCTTCCATTGCTAATGTTTGTGAATCGGTGTAGGTATTCCAAGTACTGTTATTTAATTGAAAAACCATACCATTCGCGCTCATGTAAATATTGCTGTCTATATCTTCCACAAACTGCACACGATCAGTTCCGCTGCCTTGATTGTACACTTCCCAGTTAGTTCCATCATACCTGGCAGTTTTAGTCAAGTCTCCTCCAAAAAACAAATCTCCTGACTTGCTAAAAAACAGTTCTGCATTACGATAACCTTGAAGTGAATCGTCTTTTGAAATGTGAGACCAAGAATTGTTTTCAAATTTATGTACACCGTTTTCGGCACCTGCAAAGACATCTCCATCATTATTAATTTCAATATCCCAAACTATAAAAAATTCACCAAGCTCAGACTTACTGTACTTCGACCAATTCTGGCCTTTTTTGTGAAAAATACCTTCTGAAGAGCCGACCCATATATTGCCATTGGAAGCTACTTCTACATCAAAAAATTGTAGTGTAATCACATTGGTTTTTAACCCTGCTGGGATTTCTATTTCGGTTATATCCGAACCATCAAATTTCCCGATAGTTTGGTCCGTGCTCAAATAAATATCGCCATTTGGTGCTCCGGTTATAGAACTGATGCGATTATTCGCAAGTTTAGAATTTCGGTTAGTGAAAGTGGTTTTTTCAAGGGTGATTTTATTCATAATCACAAGACCATAATCTGTTGCCATTATCAATTCACTGCCATTGTCAACCAGATCATTAATTTTTTGAGGGCTTTGGTGGGGGATCCATACTTGAGCGTTAGCAGCATAAGAAAAATTTAGTGCTGTTATTAAGAAGAGAGATTTTAAAATATTCATAGTTGTTATCTTTAAATTGTAGTGGCTAAAATAGTTGTTATCTTTAAATTGTAGTGTCAAAAATGGTTATTTCTTAAAAAATGGCCATCACGTCTAGGGGTGAAAACCCAATTGTCACGCGCACAAGTGATAATTATTATCTATTGTGCATGATTCGATGTCTTAATTGCTTCTAACAATAATGATATTTTCTTGTATTTAGATTCTTTAATTTCGAAGTACTCGTACATTCTTCGTAATGAAGAGCCTATTCCATCAATACTCATAAAGGCTTTTGAAGCAATTTCTTTATTGGTAATCATCGGGTTTTCCAATAGTAAATTTAGAACTTTCCAATCGGTATCATTTAGTCTTCTGCCAAGAGACTCTTCAATTTTTTCTCGAACCAACTCGAACGTAGCAGAGACAACCATTAAATCTGTTCTTGTGTTTTGTTTAAGGCGCTCTATTTCATTTAACAGCAAATCTCGTTTTGCCTGATTTTTTTTAATTCTAAATCGGTAGTAAAAAGATAAAAAAAGGATAATCATCAAGCCGATTAGAATAAGAGAATAAATTAATTTAAGTTGTCTCAATTTTAATTGAGCTTCGCGTTTTTCTGCCTCTAATCGATTATCAAATAGCTTAGCGTTGTAATCGGCTCGTAGCGCTTCTCTAACAATTGCAGTCTTATTCCCCTCTATTAGAACACTATCTGCATACAGCAAATATTGCTCATTCATTTCCAGTGCTAACTCGTATTTACCCTGTTTTTTGTAGCATTCATACAAGAGTTTATACAAAGAAGATTTTTGAGATTTGTCATTCCATTCAGGATTGGCTTCTTTACATCTCCTGCAATACGAAAAGCATGTTCGAAATCTGAATCTAAAATTAGGTTGGCTTTAAGAAGTTTAGAAGATATTATTTTATCATTATTGCCTATATCAATGAGGATTTTCAGTCCCTCTTCAATCATTATAATAGCACTATCAATGTTTCCGGTACCCTGATGTAATACCGCTAGATGATAAAAATATTCTGGAAGGTAATATAAATCGTTTTTTGCTTTTAAAATCGGGTATGCTTTCTGAAAATGCTCTCTGGCAATTTTAGTGCGTCCAGTTTTAGTATAAATGACAGCCATATTTAACCAAAGAAACCCAGCTTTTTCGTCCGCTCCTTCGTTCGTATAAATACTTAAAGCCTCTTTATAGTTTAGCAAGGCTAAATCATTTAATTCTATGAAGTAGTAAATTCCCGCAATGTTGTTTAGAACATCAGCCACCATTAACTTATTTTTTTGTGCTTTAAATAGGGTTAAAGCTTCTTTATAATAATTTATAGCAGATTGGTAGTCACCTTGGTGTTGAAATAGCGCGCCAATATTGTTTTTTGTAGATGCTATTCCATTGTAATTTTTCAATTCAGTGTAAATTAACAAGACTTCTTGAAGCACACCATTTATACTATCTGATTTATAGCCTTGGATATGAAAAACAAAAGCTTTCTCATTTAGTGCCAGGGCTTCTTCTTTTCGGTTCCCCAATTGTTTGGCCAACTGATAATGAAATTTGGAAAGTTTTAAAGAACTATTTGGGCTGCTTTGCGTATTCTCCAAATAGAAATCCATGATAGCCTTAAAACGAACGGAATCTGCTAGGGATTCATTCTCCCAAACAATTCTTAAAGAACCGACTTTACTTTGAGCATAAGTCACTGATGTGCTCGCCAAGAACAAAAAGATTATTATGAGTTTTACTTTTTTCAAATTGAATTTTTCTGAAGAATTTTTAACGTTTAGATACCCAATACAAACCTCTTATTGTGCATATTTCCGTTATGTACGCAATAGAAAACGGGTGTCGTTGAAACGGTGTATGGTGCAATGATCGCGTGTCATTTTCAAAGTCCAAATCTAACTAAACTAACCTACATTTCCAAAGGACTTTTAGGGTATTGAGCAGCGAATTAGATGCACCCCCCCCAACGTAATAGGACCCCCGCTAAATTACGGCATCAACGTGTGAGATTTGCACGTTGAAACTAAGTATCGTTGCTTCAATGATATCGCAAGCAGCATGAAGCTCTGCTTCTGTGATTACTAAGGGAGGCGCAAAACGAATAATATGATCGTGCGTAGGTTTGGCCAGTAAGCCATTGTCTCTTAATTTTAAGCACACATCCATAGCCGTTTTGTTTTCTCCTTTAAACTCAAAGGGAGTAATAACTACGGCATTTAATAAGCCTTTACCTCTATAGGTTTCTAAAATAGGAGAGTTTATGTTTCCCATACGCTCTCTAAAAAGGATGCCTAATTGATAGGCGTTCTCTGCTAGTTTTTCTTCTTTTACAACCTGAAGTGCGGCTATAGCTACTTTATTGGCCAGGGGATTCCCACCAAAGGTGCTTCCGTGTTCTCCTGGTTTTATGCAGAGCATTATTTCATCATTGGCTAATACTGCACTTACGGGCAATACCCCACCACTCAATGCCTTGCCCAGTATTAAAATGTCAGGTTTTACTTCTGGGGTTCCAGAGCAGCTTTTGTCCTCACAGGTACAATTGCCACAGGTAGCGAGCAATCGGCCCGTTCTTGCTATCCCAGTTTGTACTTCGTCTGCTATAAATAGCGCATTGTGTTTTTTGCAAAGTTCCGATGCTTTTTTTAAGTACCCTTCGTCTGGCACCATTACGCCGGCTTCTCCTTGAATAGGTTCTACAATAAATCCTGCAATATTGGGATTTTTGGCTAATGCTTTTGCTAAGGCATCTGCATCGTTATACGGTATTATCTGGATCCCCGGCAAGTAGGGGCCAAACCCTTTGCGGCTATCCGGATCGGTACTCGCAGAGATTATACCCAGGGTTCTGCCATGAAAATTTTCAGTAGCAAACAATATTACCGCTTCATTTTCTGCAGTGCCTTTCTTTTCATACGCCCATTTTCGGCACAGTTTCAGCGCCGTTTCTACGGCTTCTGCTCCAGTATTCATAGGCAATACCTTATCAAAACCAAAGTATTCGGTAATGTATTTCTCATACTCTCCAAGCGAATCATTGTAAAACGCTCTTGAGGTAAGGGTTAGTTTTTGAGCTTGATCGGTAAGCGCTTTTATTATTTTTGGGTGACAATGACCTTGGTTTACAGCGCTATAGGCACTTAAAAAGTCGTAGTAACGCTTTCCGTCAGTATCCCAAACATATACACCTTTGCCACGCTCAAGCACTACCGATAAAGGGTGATAATTATGCGCGCCGTATTTATCTTCTAAACCGATGTAATAGTCCTGTGATTGTGTCATTACAGCAAAACAAGACCTTTTAGTTGTAAATTCAGGTATGAATGCGTAAAAAATCCCATTAGGATATTTCATTTGGGAATAATCTATTTTAATCAGTTGTCGTTTTTTTTAAAACGTCGGGTAATGTCTATATTGCATTCGTTTTGATTAAAATAAGGTTTATAGGTCTACTACTTGGAGTGATGCTGTTTAGCTTTTCACATGGCCAGGAGTGGATCCAGCTGGTAAATCAAGATTTTGTATACTACTTCAAACCGGAGAATAGAAAGCTTGTGGCACCTATAGACTCTGTACTGAGCTCGCAATTAAAAAATATACAGCGTACGCTTAATTATCATGCGAGCAATCCTATTGATGTTTTTATAGTAAATAAAGCGGCTGAGATGAAAACGGAAAAAGTCAAGAAGCAACCCGGTAGCGTTTCCCTGCTTTCTGGCCAAATCGTAATTAATGTGCATGCGAGTACACAAGATATTGCGTCTCTCTTTCGGAAAGAATGCGCTAAGATACTGGTGGAAGAAATGATGTACGGCGGAACGTTTCAGGATAAAGTAAAAACCAATAATCTTATTAGCTTGCCCGAGTGGCTTATCCCCGGTCTGCAGCATTACCTTGCCTACGATTGGTCTGCCGAAACCGACAATACCATGCGGTACATACATGACCAATATGGCCTTACGAATTTCGATGCTATACCTTCTATATACAACGATGTAAAGGGCGCTAGTTTTTGGAAATTTGTGGCCTATAAATATGGTCCTAATGCTATTCCTTCGGTGTTGTACATGGCGCGTGTTACCCGAAAATTTAATGCATCCGTATATTATTCCTTTCAAGTTTCGGCGAACGAACTTTTTGAAGATTGGCAAGAATTTTATGATTATGGCTATCTCCAAGATCAAAAGAAACCCAACCCGGTAAACGGGGTCATGCTATCGCTACCCCATATTTTGGATGTTTATATAGCGAGTATAGACACCTATTACACGTTAGAAGAAAATTTTTGGGGAATTCACTGGTATGAACATAAGGTGCAAACGGCTTCCAAGCTAAAAATAATGACCTTGTCTTCGGGTATGAAGCCGTTGCCTCGATTTTCAGGTGCGATTTTCAAAGGTGAAAACGGCGTCTGCTTGGTTGTAAATACGGCTAAGCATGCCATGCTTTTTACGCAAACAAAAGCGGGAGTAACAAAACGTAAGTTGGATATTTCGCATGTGAATGGAGTTGGAGGCGGGGATGGTGTCTTCTTAGTGGAATCTCAACTAAGCCAAAGTTATGTTTACTACTTAAAAAACGATCGCACGCCCCGTGTTTTAACCCTAAAAGGATACGTAAATAGTATAGCACGTTGGGATGGGGTTTATTATTATATACGAGAAGAAGGCCAACAAAACTACATCGTATCTTATAGTGATGACAAAGAGCGTGTTCTGCTGGCGTCCAATACAAGAATGCGGCAATTGCTCTATGCCGACGATGCTACATTGCTTTACAATGCCGATGAAAACGGAATTTGGAACGGGAAGATACTGTATACTAACCAAGGTAAAAGTAAAACACTCACCAACTACCGATCAAATATTATCTTTCATCAATATACACCAGAGGTATTTGTAGAGTTTTTAGACAGAGGAATAAATTCTTCACTTTCCATAACCGACCATATTAAGTCTACCGAGTTTTATAGTTACACAGATATTACTCCTGCGTACTTCAGCGATTTAGAAGTACCCATATTAGCCAAGGAAGTACCTAAACATAATTTTAACCAAGATTCACTAGAGTCGTATACGTTTCAAAATGAGGTTTATCCTTCTACCGATTTTACGATTTCCAATTATGACTCATTGGTAGATGCTAAAAGTGCCGCAGCTGAAACATTTTTAACCCCTTCGTTAGCAGTAGACTATTATAGTCCGTCGCTTTTTACCCTTGCGCTAATTAACCAACCCGAAAAAGCAGAGTATTCTATTTTTGAAAACAGTTACCGAACATTATTGCCTAGCCATCTAAATATAAAAGCGGGAATAGCATACACGAATCAATTTAAAACCAAATGTATTCAAGCTTACTATTTGGGTGCGATGCAAGTAGGAGCAAGAGATATTTCACTGAAATACCTTTCCACTAAAAAACTAAAGTACAGTGTAGATGTAATGAGCAGGCAGCGCATAGCGAATGATGAGTTGGGTAAATACCGCTATCTTACTAATATGGGGGAGTTTACCACCTATCACCATGTTCATTTGCACGGCGATGTAATGCAGCATCTTAGATTTTGGCAAGCATTAGAAGTTCCACTAGCGGTAAATACTGAAACCCTTTTTGAAAAACGCAATAGTAATTATCTTGCTGCGTATTCACTTCATTATACATTTAAGAATGAAACCCCTAGAAATGAGTTAGCTGTAGACGTTAAGGTATTGCCTATGCTGGAGTTGTCCCGATCAAAAAAGAGTGTGACCGCACAGATTACATCCAACCATAAGTGGTCCCTAGGCCAATTTACACAATGGATTAATAAATCAGAAGCGGCGACTTCGATAGGTCCTAATCCCGTCGTCTTTCTTCTAGGAGGTAATGCAACCGATTTTTTAAACGTGGATAAGCGACGGGAATTTTCGCCTGATAAATCACCAATCATTTATCAAAATGTTTTCGGAATTAGAGGCTTCCAGAGTAATTATAGAAACGGTACTACCTATGTTATGCATAGTTCTGAAATTCAATTTAAGTTAGCAACGTGGTTAAGGCGCAAGCCAGTAACTTCGGAATTATTTTCCAATCTTTCGACTAATTTTTTCGTAGATATGGGCTTGTCTTTTTACGGTCAGAGTATATATGATCCTGCCAATATTCTAAATACGCGCTATATTGTATCTTCAACAGGTGCCATAACAACAAAGGTTATAGCGTTTAAGAACCCATTTATAATTTCCTCAGGAGTTGGATTTGCTACTCAAATTTATGGGTATAAAGTGAACTTTGCCTATGCGGTTGGCCTTGAAGAACAGGAGGTAAAGTTGGGTGTCTTTCATCTAAGCTTAGGAACTACACTTTAGATAAATCTGAAAAAGAACTTAATTGCCAGCCCTATTTGCACAGCAAGTGTTCACAATTTGTAGGCACAATTAAAGGCATAAATCTTTCAAGGTAATTTGTTATTTTACTTTTGTGCTAACTTTAAACTAAATGACAATCAAATCAGCATTAATCTCTGTATACAGCAAAGATGGAATTGACGAGTTAGCTCTATCGCTAGCTAAAAATGGGGTTATACTTTATTCTACAGGTGGTACAAAAAAGTACTTGGAAGGTTTAGGCCTTACTGTTTTGGCGGTGGAAGATTTTACCAATTACCCCGAAGTGTTTGGGGGCAGAGTAAAAACATTGCATCCTGCCATTTTTGGGGGTATACTGTACCGAAGAGAAAATGAGAGTGATCTAGTAGAATTAGCACAGCACCATATTCCTGCTATCGATTTAGTGATTGTAGATCTATATCCTTTTGAAGATACAGTGGCTTCCGGAGCGAGCCATTCAGAAATAATTGAAAAAATTGATATAGGTGGGATATCGCTTATTCGTGCCACGGCTAAAAATTATCAATACACATCTATCATTAGTCATCAGTCGCAATACGCCGATTTTGCAGCACATTACAACGCGAATAATGCCAATACTACCCTAGAATACAGAAAAGAGTTAGCGTTAAAGGCATTTGAAGTAACTAAAAATTACGACAGTGCCATACATAACTATTTTGCAGGAGGTCAAGTTATGCCGCTTCGTTATGGAGAAAACCCACATCAAACTGCAAGATTTGAAGGAGATATAAATGACTTATTCCAAAAGCTAAGCGGGAAAGAGCTATCCTACAACAATCTTTTAGATGTAGATGCTGCGGTCGCTCTTATTACTGATGTTTCAACAGCAGGTTCAACTTCGTTTGCTATATTAAAACACAATAATGCATGCGGTTGTGCCATAAGAAGTACGGTAAAAGAAGCTTTTGATGCCGCCTTAGCTGCAGATCCAGTAAGTGCTTTTGGAGGAATATTAATTTCTGATACTGAAATTGACCTAGAAACGGCTAAATCCATCGATACTATTTTTTACGAAGTATGCATAGCGCCTTCGTTTACCGCAGATGCTGAAGCCTTGTTAACTAAAAAGGCCAATAGGATATTACTAAAGTGGAGTATGAAGCCATACACGCAAGATGTGGTAAGGTCATGTTTAAATGGAGTCTTGGTGCAACAGAGGGATGTTGTGAATGTGGGAGCTTCAGAATTAAGGGGAGTAACCACACTAAAACCTACAGAACAACAAATAAGTGATTTGTTGTTTGCCGATAAACTGGTTAAGAACACAAAGTCTAACGCAATCATCTTTGTAAAAGACAATCAACTGTTAGCCAGTGGCACAGGACAGACGTCAAGAGTAGACGCCTTGCAACAAGCTATCGTTAAGGCAAAGGCTTTTGGTTTTGAGCTAAAAGGCTCTGTGATGGCCTCAGATGCATTCTTTCCATTTCCGGATTGTATAGAAATAGCGGCAGAAGCAGGGGTGTCTGCAGTGGTCCAACCAGGGGGGAGTATTAAGGATAATTTATCCATTGATAAAGCCAATGAGTTAGGTCTCGCCATGGTAACTACGGGAGTCAGACATTTCAAGCACTAGGTTTTAAAACCTCCACCATATTTCTTTCAATATTTAAACAGTTGGTTATCAAGTGATTGTTATTGTTTCAACAATTTAATTGAGTTAAATAGTTTATAGTCATTGTGTGGTAATGATATAGTATTAGATTTGCAGCCGCTTTA
>Ga0115566_10004412_pt1 | contig 11205 bp, 10 predicted proteins | sample COGITO_mtgs_1204_3_FD_87173 | JGI IMG/M metagenome (GOLD analysis project Ga0115566, IMG submission 87173) | Pelagic marine microbial communities from North Sea - COGITO_mtgs_120405 | ecosystem: Environmental > Aquatic > Marine > Epipelagic | place: Germany:Helgoland, sampling site Kabeltonne...
ACATAATGACTAAACGCTCGATGGTGTTCCTCAGCTGCCTGATGTTTCCAGTCCAATCAACATGACTCAAATAGTTAATGGCTTCATCACTAATTGCCATTGGTGCGGTTCCGTATGACTCACTCACTTGGGTCAGGAAGTGTTTGATTAAGAGTGGAATATCGGTGGTACGCTCATTTAAAGAGGGCACCTTGATCAGAATTACTGAAAGTCTATGATATAGGTCTTCCCTAAATCGACCTTCCTTTATTTCTTCTTTTAAATCCTTGTTGGTAGCGCAAATAATTCTAGGCGAAACCGCGATTTCACTTTCACCACCAACTCTTGTAATCTTGTTTTCCTGAAGAGCTCTAAGCACTTTAGCCTGAGCGCTTAAGGACATATCTCCTATTTCGTCCAAAAAGAGTGTTCCTCCAGACGCGAGTTCAAATTTCCCTAAACGTTGTTTAATGGCAGATGTAAATGCGCCTTTTTCATGGCCGAACAATTCACTTTCGATTAACTCGGAAGGAATAGCCGCACAATTCACTTCAATAAATGGAGCTTTTGCTCGTCCACTCTTTTTATGAATCTGTTGAGCTACGAGCTCCTTACCTGTGCCGTTAGGACCTGTTATTAATACCCGAGCTTCAGTAGGCGCTACCTTATCAATTAAGGATTTCACTTCCATAATTGGTTCAGAAATACCAATTATGGGCGAAGCACTTTTGTCGGATACCTTGCGCTTTAAACTCCTCGTTTCTTTTACAAGAACCTTCCTGTCCAATGCGTTTCTAACGGAAACTAGGAGACGGTTCAAATCTGGGGGTTTACTTATATAGTCATAAGCACCTTTTTTTAAGCTTTCGACAGCAGTGTCAATCGTACCGTGCCCCGAAATCATAATTACTGGAATGTCAGGGTTTATATTTTGAATTTTTTCCAAAACCTCAATTCCATCCATTCCTGGCATTTTGATGTCGCAGAGAATGGCATCAAACTCCATTTTTTCGACTAGCGCCAAACCCTTCTGTCCATTTTCAGCATCCTCGACTTGGATTTTTTCAAATTCAAGGATGTCCCTCAACGTATTACGAATAGGACGTTCATCATCTATAATCAGAATTTTAGCCATGATTTAATACTTTAACCATTTTATCATCTCCTTAAAAGATGCTTTTTTTCCGTACATAAGGATGCCAGTACGGTAAACCTTTGATGCGATCCAAATCATTGTGATGAAGGTTGCGACAAGCAGAAACATACTCAACCACACCTGCCACATATCGCCACTTTCGATTCCAAAAGCAATTCTCACCATCATCGTTACGGGAGAGGTGAAGGGAATGATTGACATCCAAACGGCAATTGGACTATTCGGATTGCTGAATATGACAAAACTTGCCACATAGGAGAGTAGGAGAGGGAAAGTGATTGGTAAGATGAATTGCTGAGTATCCGTGTCGTTATCTACAGCGGACCCAACTGCAGCCATCATAGCGCTATACAATAAGTATCCACCGAGAAAATAAAAGAGAAACATCCCCAGCATAAGCGGAAAATTCACTCGCTTCAGCTGCGTGAAAAGGTTGTTTTGATCGCTCATGGAAGTTAATGCCTCTGGAGTCTCTGCGGCCATGGATTGCTTAAGTTCCGTTGTCATGTTCATTTGTCGGGAAACGTCATTTCCTGAATATTTTGAAGAAAGCAGTGCGTATTGTGCTCCGCCAACTAACGTAAAAGTCAGTATTGTCCAAAGTAAGAATTGGGTCAAACCAACGGCAGCAATACCAATTATTTTGCCCGTCATTAGTTGAAAAGGTTTAACACTTGAAATGATCACTTCGATTACTCGATTTGATTTTTCCTCAATGACACCTCGCATGACTTGAACGCTATACATGAAGATGAACATGTAAATGAGTATTGAAAATCCGAAGCCGACCAATCCAGGAGTAATATCCGTTTCTTGTGCGTCATTCGAAATACTGTCAAATTTGAAAGTTGCCATTTCAAAAGGAGTTTTTATCCTTTTATAGTCGCTTTCCGAAATATTGAATTCGCCTAACTTTAAAATTTCACCTCGTTGTTGAACAATTTGTTCGATTTTTCTCTGAACCCGAAAAGAAGGTTGCTTCTTAAAATAGAACGAGCCCGAGTGATTGGTGTAGTATTTTTTATTTATGTGAAGTAAGCCCGTATACTCGCCCGACTTCAGCGCTGCAAAAGCATCATCCACTGAAATGTCTTGCACATCGAATTTAACCAAGTCACCGCCATCAAGGTTTTCGAACAAGGGATAATTTTCGTCTATAACGAGTATGTGCTGATTTTCGGGTTCATCAAGACTGAGATAGATGGCTGTGATGCCAACAGTTGCCATAATAAGCGGTCCCAAAATGCTCATAAGAATGAAAGAGCGTTTTCGAACTCGGCTGAGGTATTCTCGTTTTATTATGAGTAGTGTTTTATTCATGAGGTGTGGATTCCAATTGAACCTCATTAACAACTTCTAAAAAGATGTCGTTCATTGATGGGCTATGTTCTTTCAAACTTTTCAATTCAACATAAGGCAGCAATGCTCGCAATAATTCATTCGCTGAATGCGGACCATGGGTCTTAATTTGAGCAGAATGAATTTCATTTTTGGTTGCCAACGAAACTAATTCAAACCTGTGCCCTAGTGCATTCGCAAAAGCTACGGTACTTCCTTGGAATGTTAATTCAAACTGATTTTTACCGTATTGTGATCGAACCTCAGATAGGTGATTGTTAATCATTATTTTTCCTCGATTGACCAAGCAGATATGGGTACATAGCTGTTCTACACTTGACATGTTATGCGTGGATAGAACTATCGTTACTCCACATTCAGATAAAGCTAAAATCTCATTTTTTATAATGTCCGCATTCACAGGATCAAATCCACTAAAAGGTTCATCTAAAATTAACAGGTCGGGTTTACTAGCCACTGTTATGACAAATTGCAGGCGCTGCTGCATCCCTTTCGACAGCGAGTCAACTGGTTTATTGAGCCATTCGGACATTTGAAACTTGTCAAACCACAATTTCAAATTGGTGGTGGCTTCAATTCTTGAAAGACCCTTTAACTGAGTTAGATATAAGGCTTGCTCCCATACCTTCATGGACTTATACAATCCCCTTTCTTCAGGTAAATAACTGATTCTAGTAACTTTATGGTTATGTTCGAATAAATTCACAGAGCCAGAATCTGGGCCAGTAATTCCAGTTAGAATTCGAATTAAAGTTGTTTTTCCAGCTCCATTCGGACCGAGAAGACCTAGAATCGATCCACTCTCAATTGCAAGCGAGACGTTGTCCAGGGCTACAAATTCGCCAAAGGACTTAGATATGTTCGTTACGCTTAAGATTGCGGCCATTAAAAGCGGGAGTTTAGCTACCTAGCTATCAGGTGAAAAATTCTTTCATCCTATTAAAGAAGCTTTTTTCGTTTCCTTGAGGATTGGGTTTGAAGTTATTCGATTTTCTTAATTGATCCATCATTGTTTTTTCCTCGGCAGAAATACTCTGTGGTGTCCAAAGATTAACGTGTATCAATAAGTCACCCGATTCATAGGAGTTCAGGACCGGAAGTCCTTTGCCTTTTAATCTTAAAGTTTTACCCGAATGGGTTCCTTGGCCTATTTTGATTTTAGCTTTTCCGCTTAAAGTCGGTACCTCGATTGAGGTGCCTAAAACGGCATCAGCGAAGTTTAAGTAGAGATCATAGTGCAGATTTGCCCCGTCTCGTACAAATGCCTCGTGGCTCTGTTCTTCGATTACTAGCAATAAATCTCCAGCTGGGCCACCCATCGGGCCGTCATTTCCTTTACCACGAACGCTCAGCTGCATCCCTTCTTCGACTCCAGCCGGAATGTCAATAGGGATGACAACTTCTTTTCGTTCTAGCCCATCTGGCATTACGCCTGGTTTTGATTTCGATACAGTTTTTCCAGTGCCAGAGCACGTGGTGCAAGCACTCGCGGTTTGCATTTGACCCAAGAAAGTCTGTGTAACCCGCATCACGCGGCCTGCACCATTACAAGTGCCGCACGTTTTGTATTCAACACCTTCGGCTTGTACAAGTTTGTTTACCTTGATTTTCTTTTCAACTCCGGTCGAGATTTCTTCCAACGTAAGTTTAACTCTTACGCGTAAATTCGATCCTCGTCTGATTGATTGTCCTCCACCGCGTGAGCCACCTTGAGCGCCACCAAATCCAAATGCACCTCCGAAAATGTCACCAAAATGTTCGAAGATATCTTCAACATTCATTCCTTGACCACTGAATCCTCCGCCACTATTGCCCATTCCAGCGTGGCCAAAACGATCGTATTTTGCCTTCTTTTCTTCGCTGCTTAAAACCTCATAAGCCTCTGCAGCTTCCTTAAAGTTATCCTCAGCAGCTTGATCACCAGGGTTTTTATCTGGGTGATACTTGATGGCCAGTTTTCGATATGCCTTTTTTATCTCTTCAGGTGAAGCATTCTTTTGAACCCCCAACACTTCATAATAGTCTCTTTTCGCCATATACTTAACTTCCTACAACCACTTTGGGATGCCGTAATACTTTGTCATTTAATGTGTATCCAGGCTCAATGTCCTCAATTATTTTCCCCTTCAACTTGTTGTCGTCAACTGGAACCTGGGCGATAGCCTCATGAATTTCGGCATCAAAGGCTTCACCCTTTGATTTAACGCGCTGAAGACCTTTGGCCTCAAGGATGTTTGATAGTTTTTGCTGAAGCAAAATGAAGCCCTCTTTAATTGCTTCAATGTCAGTGATTTTTTTGTTTGACTCAACGGCTCGCTCAAAATCATCTAACACAGGTAAAACTCCTTTCATCAGTTCCGATGAAGCCGAACTGATTAATTCAATTCTTTCTTTGGCATTTCTTCTTCTGAAGTTTTCAAACTCAGCATATAACCGCAGGTATTTTGATTGCTCTTCTTCAAGTTGCCTTTGAAGCCCTAAAACAGGGTCTATCGACTCAGCCTCACCGTATTCATGAGTTTCTTGCCCCTCCGCTTGGGTTTCAATGTCTGGGGTTGATTCTTGTGTCAATTCTTCCGTTTCTTCTTTTTCTGCCTTCTTATTCATAGTGTAAAATTGATCGTGGGACGCCAATGGCAAAAGTATTGCCATTGGTGAATAAAAGACAAATTGGCAGAATTCTAGTTTAGAAAGTTTATCGGCAGTTTACAGACTCTTAACGAGCTTGTCCAACTCCATGTCAATCATATTGCCCCTGAGGTTTTTGGCTACGACAACACCTTTTTCGTCTATTAGGAAACTTGTTGGAATTGCTCCAACGCCATATAACTTGGCAGCTTCAGATTTCCACTTGTTTAGGTCGCTAACGTGATTTTTCCATATTAATCCATCCTTCTCGATGGCTGCTTTCCATGCGGATTGGTTATTGTCCAAAGAGACGCTGAAAACTTCAAAACCCTTGGCTGTTTTGAATTTTGCTTTGTTGTATTTGTTATAGGCTCGAACAACATTTGGGTTTTCCCTTCGGCAGGGGCCGCACCATGAGGCCCAAAAATCAATGAGAACAATTTGTCCACGCAAAGATGAAAGCTTCATTTCCTTACCGTCAGGATTGGCCATAACGATATCTGTAGCCATATCTCCAACGTTTACGGGTGGACCATTCAATGTGAATGATGGGTTCGTGTCCAGTGCATTGGAAGCAATGCTTAATAAGATAACAAGGGTAAGGCTAAGTAATCTCATAGTTTAGATTTATAGGTCGCTTCTAACAATGTTCGCGCCAATTGCATTTAACCTTAGGTCAATATTTTGATAACCGCGGTCGATTTGTTCAATGTTTCGAATGACGCTAGTTCCTTCAGCAGAAAGTGCTGCAATCAGTAGAGAGACTCCAGCACGAATATCGGGGGAAGTCATTTGAATTCCGCGCAAATTAGATTGACGGCCTAATCCAATAATTGTCGCCCGATGAGGATCACAGAGAATTATCTGAGCTCCCATGTCAATCAATTTGTCCACAAAGAAAAGTCGACTCTCAAACATTTTTTGATGAATTAGCACACTGCCTTTTGCTTGTGTGGCGACAACTAGAATTATGCTTAAAAGGTCGGGTGTAAAACCAGGCCAAGGAGCGTCTGCAATGGTTAAGATTGAGCCATCAATAAAGGTGTCCACTTCGTATGATTCCTGGCTAGGAATGTAAAGGTCATCTCCACGCAATTCCATTTTTATTCCTAATCTGGAAAATACGTGGGGAATCATTCCGAGGTGCTCGTAGCCAACATTTTTCAAGGTGATTTCGCTCTGAGTCATGGCAGCCAATCCAATGAAACTACCTACCTCAATCATGTCAGGAAGTATACGATGCTTGCATCCTGAAAGAGTCTCAACTCCTTCAATGGTCAATAAATTAGAACCTACCCCACTGATTTTTGCGCCCATTGAATTGAGCATCTTACAAAGTTGTTGTAAGTATGGTTCACATGCGGCATTGTAAATTTTTGTTTCTCCTTTGGCCAAAACGGCAGCCATTACAATGTTAGCTGTTCCGGTAACCGAGGCTTCATCAAGCAGCATGTAGGTGCCTTTTAATTCCTTAGCTTCCGCCTTATAGAAGGAGGATTTTGAATCAAAAATGAATTTTGCTCCAAGTTTTTCGAAGCCGATAAAGTGCGTGTCCAACCTTCTGCGACCAATCTTATCGCCTCCAGGTTTTGGGATATATCCACGTCCAAATCTCGCCAATAAAGGTCCTACTATCATGATCGACCCTCTTAGGCCAGCGCCTTTCCGTGCGAACTCCGCTGAGTTGAGATAGTCCATGTCTACATCATCGGCTTGAAAAATATAATGTCCAGTTTTTTTCTTTTCGACCTTAACTCCTAACGAAGCCAATAAATCGATCAACTTAATGACATCAATAATTTCCGGCACATTGTCAATCTCAACTGGATCGGCAGTCAGTAGGGTGGCGCAAAGGATTTGAAGCGCCTCGTTTTTGGCGCCTTGCGGAGTTAAGCTACCGTTTAATTTTCTTCCTCCCTCAATATGAAATGTTCCCATCTATGTTATTTTTTCCACCTTTTCTTTGACCGTCCTTTCCCTTGGCTTTTTGTGGTGCGCTTTGGAGATTGACTTATAATTTCATTGGTATGAACAAATTTAAATTCAGGATCAAGTGTGAGCATACCGTTTGATAAGGATGTCAATTGCTCAACGATCATTTCTTCATTAACCGAATCTCGATTGAAATTCAAATAACTTCTTTTCATCAGGTTTGCGATCATCTGAGTTAATTCTTGCTTTTCCTCATCGTTTTCAATCTTCACTGCAGCCTCAATCAATCCTTCGATTATTTTGCCATAGTGCTTAAACTTGAAATTTTGATCTGGATAATCCACTTTCTCTGGCCTAGTATCTCCCTTAGGTTCAGGTTTTGGATATGGGGAGTCAATGTCCAACGCAAATCCGCTGATTATGAACAAATCTTCCCATAGTTTTTGCTGAAGCTCGTCTGAACCCTTATAACTAGGGTTCAATTGATTCATGATTTGGATGATGGTTTCTGCTGCTTCGTTGCGAATCGTTCGATCTTCAATTAGTAGCGCGTGTTTGACCATTTCTTGAACATGTCGGCCATATTCAGCGAGAATCAGATCTTCTTTTTGTGTTGCGTATTCCATGTTTTATATATCCAGAATGTCTTATTATTCGATTATGTGAAGTTTGGCAAATTTGAGTAAAAGTTGTTTTTTCCCAATACCGCGAAATTCAACGGTCGCCTTCTTATTTGGGTAATCACCCTCCAAACCTACGATTTCTCCAGCACCAAATCGATCGTGTTTTACCTTCACTCCTAAAGCAAGTTTTGTCATTATTTCTTCGGAGAGCACGGCACCCTGAGTTTCAGGCTTTATTAACTTTCTTTGGATGGCATGCTTTTGAAGCGTATAGTTTTTTGAGGAAAGCTCTCTTTTTTCCTTTTTTTGAATCGCAGGAGACTCAATGAGCGAAGCGTCAATTTCGCTCAGGAATCGACTAGGCTCACAGTAGTTTAAGTTGCCAAATCGGAAGCGAGTCGTAGCAAAGGAAAGGAAAGCTCGTTTTTCAGCTCGTGTAAGCGCAACGTAGAAAAGCCTTCTTTCTTCTTCTAAGTCAGCGCGCGATGACATGCTCATCATACTCGGGAAAAGCTCTTCCTCAAGACCGGCTATAAAAACATATGGAAATTCAAGACCTTTAGCTGAATGAATAGTCATCATTGAAACCTTCGGCTCATTATTGTCCTTGCTATCCTTATTATCAACATCCGTCAACAACGCCACGTCTTCCAAGAATTTCCCCAATGATCGAGGATTGTTTACTTCTAATTCGGATTCATCCAATTCAATTTCGGTAAACTCCTTCATTCCGCTTAACAGCTCTTGAATGTTTTCGTAACGACTAACCCCTTCTGGAGTTTTGTCTGCGTAAAACTCCTTCATGATACCAGTCGCTGACGCGATGTGGTTTCCAACCTCATATGCGTCTTTTGTCGAGGCCAAGATTTGAAAGCTTCTAACCATCTCAACAAACCCAAGAAGCTTTTTTTGAGTACCCGAGTTTATACTAAGATGTGCCTGATTTAGATTTAGTAAGATTTCCCAGGGCGACACGCCCTCTTCGGACGCAGCTATTGTGATTTTATGTTTTGTCGTCTGACCTATTCCTCTTACTGGATAGTTTAGGATACGTTTAAATGCTTCTTCATCGTTCGGATTAACGCACATTTTGAAATACCCTAATAAATCCTTGATTTCCTTCCGCTGATAGAAACTCAGACCTCCATAGATTCGATAACCTATGTTTTTTCTTCTTAATGCTTCTTCAATGGCCCTGGATTGAGCATTTGTTCGATAAAGAATTGCGAAGCTCTCTTCGCTAACTTTGGCCGAGGCAATGGTGTCGAATATTTCATTTGCGATAAAGCTTCCTTCCTCTGTTTCACTGAGGCACTTTATCAGCTTTATCTGATCGCCTTTGTCGTTTCCCGTCCAAACATTTTTTTGCAGCTGATCTTTATTCTGACTAATGACTTGATTGGCCGCTTCAACAATGGTTTTAGTCGATCTGTAGTTTTGTTCGAGTTTGAAAGTTTCCAAATCAGGATAAATGCTTTTAAACTGAAGGATGTTTTGAATATTGGCACCTCTAAACGCATAGATACTCTGCGCGTCATCTCCAACAACACATATGTTCTCATAGCGCGCGGCCAACATTTTAAGGATATTGCTTTGAGAGAAGTTCGTGTCCTGAAACTCGTCAACGAGGATATAGCGAAATTTGTTTTGGTATTTTAATAGTACGTCCGTATGCTTTTTTAAGAGAATGTTCGTTTTAAACAAAAGGTCATCAAAATCCATTGCTCCCGCCCGAAAACAGCGAACTTCATACGCTCCATAAATTTTGCCAAGCAATGGTTTTTTGGCTTGTAAATCATCGTTGTAAATGGTCGTGTCCTTCTGATATTCAGTAGCGTTAATCAGGCCATTCTTTGCTGCACTTATTCTTCTCTGAACCAATGAGGTTTTGTAAACCTTGTCATCGAGATTCATTTCCTTAATGATCGATTTCAAAAGATTTTTAGAGTCATCCATATCATATATGGTGAAATTGGACGGATAGCCGATTTTATCCGCTTCAAACCTTAGAATCTTTGAGAATACCGAATGGAATGTGCCCATCCAAAGGTTGCGAGCAACTGATTCGCCTACGATAGCGCTAACCCGGTTTTTCATTTCCCTAGCCGCCTTATTGGTAAAGGTCAGAGAAAGGATGTTAAAAGGATCTACACCAGTATCGATTAAATGGGCAATTTTATAGGTTAAAACTCGGGTTTTTCCTGAACCTGCACCAGCAAGAACCATGGTAGGACCATCTGTTTTTAATACTGCTTCCCTTTGTACGCTATTTAGGTCTTCTAAGTATGACATTTTGTTGTTGACAAGGCCAAAAGTATCTTTCATGACCTCGAATGGCGAACTGAAGTAGGGGCGTTTTATTAACAGCTGGTAAAATATTCGAAAAAATCACTGCCTTGCAGCCCCCTGAATCATTGCGTTTAGAGAAGAAATTAAAGAATAGTAAAAAAATTAATGAACCCCATATTGTGTATGAAATTTAATCTCGTACCTTTGCGCCCCGTTTTTAGTGGGGAAATATTGTCTAGACGTAGTAAAATCATAGCTTAAGAAAGCGAATGCCAACGATATCACAATTAGTAAGAAAAGGTCGGAAGAGCCTGACAAAAACCAGCAAATCGGCTGCGTTGACGTCATGTCCTCAGAGACGCGGAGTATGTGTACGAGTGTACACCACTACTCCTAAGAAGCCAAACTCAGCAATGAGAAAAGTGGCTAGGGTTAGGTTGACTAACCAAAATGAAGTCAACGCCTATATCCCAGGGGAAGGCCACAATCTTCAGGAGCACTCTATCGTGCTTGTGAGAGGTGGTCGAGTTAAGGATCTTCCTGGGGTTCGATATCACATAGTGCGCGGTGCACTTGATACTGCTGGTGTAGAAGGAAGAAAACAAAGACGTTCAAAATACGGAGCGAAGCGTCCGAAGAAATAGTAAGGCCAGATGAGAAAAGGTAGAGCTAAAGACAGAATAATATTACCAGATCCTCGATACGGGGATACATTGGTAACCAAGTTCGTTAACAATCTCATGGTTGACGGAAAGAAGAGCACGTCATACAGGATCTTTTATCAAGCGATGGATATCGTTGAGAGAAAGACTGAAGAAAGTGGCGTGGATGTTTGGAAGAAAGCATTGGATAATGTAACTCCAAACGTAGAGGTTCGTTCTCGCCGCGTTGGTGGGGCTACTTACCAAATTCCAACGCCAGTTAGAGAAGGAAGAAAAGAGTCATTAGCTATGAAGTGGTTAATTACCTTTTCGCGAAAGCGTAATGAAAAAACAATGGCTCAGAAGTTAGCTTTTGAAATCGTTTCTGCTTCAAAAGAAGAAGGCGCTGCATACAAGAAGAAAGAAGACACATTAAGAATGGCTGAAGCAAATAAGGCATTCTCACATTTTAGATTCTAATCATGGCTAAAAGAGATTTAACATACACACGTAATATTGGGATTATGGCCCATGTAGATGCTGGTAAAACAACAACTACGGAGCGAATTCTTTATTATACAGGTATATCGCATAAAAT
>Ga0115566_10004415_pt1 | contig 11200 bp, 10 predicted proteins | sample COGITO_mtgs_1204_3_FD_87173 | JGI IMG/M metagenome (GOLD analysis project Ga0115566, IMG submission 87173) | Pelagic marine microbial communities from North Sea - COGITO_mtgs_120405 | ecosystem: Environmental > Aquatic > Marine > Epipelagic | place: Germany:Helgoland, sampling site Kabeltonne...
AAAGAGCCCAGCAAATTATGGCCAAACCGTGGGCCCGTTTCTTCGCTGACGGTCGATTCCATCGACAGAAGCGGTAAATTTGGTGACCGGGTCAGCGAGGTTTTGTAATCTGTCCAATAGGGTTCAGGATGCATCTCGCGCCGTCTTGGCATTAGTGAAGAATGATCAGACATGGGGCCCCTCGATCTCGGCAAAGGTCTGTTTTGCAAGTTTAATAGCATGGTTCGCGCAAGGCACGCCAGCATAGATCGCGACGTGCTGGAACACTTCCATCACATCTTGTTTGCTGGCCCCTGTGCGCACTGTGGCCCGAATATGCATCGGAATTTCTTCGAAATTGCCCGTCGCGGCCAAAAGGGCCAACGTCAGCATGGAGCGTTCGCGCCGTGTGATTGCGTCCGAGGCCCAAACCGTGCCCCAGGCCCCTTCGGTAATCAGGGCTTGAAAGGGCAAATCAAAATCAGTTTTGGACGCTTCGGCGCGGTCAACATGGGCGTCACCCAAAACTTCGCGGCGCACTTTCATGCCCTTTTTTAGGCGCTCAGACATGGTGCTGTTCCTTCACAAATTGCACGATCAAGCGCGCCGTCTCTTGGGGCGCTTCAACGCAGGGCAAGTGCCCTGCACCTTGGATTTCGTGATAATCCGCGCTGCAGATTGCGGCTGTTGCGCGCACCAAAGCGGGGGTAGTGGCCAGATCTTGCGCGCCGACAAGCGCCAAGATGGGTAGGCGCAGCGCCCCAATTCGATGGGTTAGATCAGCTTCGGCAAGGGCGTGGCAGCAGGCCAAATACCCTTCAAGAGGGGTGCGTGCAACCATATTGCGCCATGGAGCCAAAAGTGCAGGTTGGTTTTGATAAGCAGGCGTAAACCAGCGCATTAAAATAGCGTCAGACATGGCTAAAAGCCCGTCTTGGCGCAAAGCGGCGATGCGGTCTTGCCATAGGGTCGGTGTGCCAATTTTTGCGGCCGTATCCATTAAAACCAACGATTTTAAAAGATCAGGCCGCACGAGCGCCAGCTCTTGCCCAATCAACCCACCAATTGAAAGGCCCACAAAGGTAATATCGCGCAGCCCCAAACCATCGGCAATTGCCGCGGCATCTTGGGCCAAGGTTTCAATCTTATAGGGGCCATTTGGACAGTCAGAAAGGCCATGGCCGCGCTTATCATAACGCACAACGCGCCAGCTTTGCGGTAAAAGGGGCACCAGCTGATCCCACACACGCAAATCCGTTCCAAGTGAGTTGGCAAACATCACGCAAGGCCCGTCTTCGGGCCCATTTACATGTATTAAAGCGGTATGGTCGCCAAGGTCTAGGGTCTGCATGATGTTTCCTTTGACCCTTTATTACATAGTTTACGCGCTTATAAAATTATTATATTGAGTAATTTAGTTAACCCATAGGTTATGAATGCTAGATCACCGCATCCGCCTGCGCCATTTGCGCTGCTTTTTGGAAACCGCGCAACTTGGCTCGCTTTCGGCGGCGGCGCGCGTATTGCGCATCTCGCAGCCGGCTGCCTCAAAAACCATTCGCGAATTAGAAGATATTTTGGGCCGCGCGCTTTTTGATCGAGCCGCGCGCCGGCTCAGCCTGACATCGGCGGGGCGAATCTTTCAGCAACATACGGGTGCTGCGCTTATTGAGCTTTCGCGCGCGCAAGACCTGCTGCAAGACGCAGCCCGCCAATTGACACGCATTTCGGTAGGCGTTTTGCCCACAGCGGCCACCGAACTGATGCCACGCGCAGCCCTAGCCTTTCATGCCGAGCGCCCTAATTGTTTGCTGCGCGTGACCACGGGGCCGAACTGGCTTTTGATGTCGCAGCTGCGGGATGGGTCGCTTGATCTAGTTGTGGGACGCATGGGGCTTGCAAGTGTGATGGAGGGGCTGTCGTTCCGTCCGCTTTACTCAGAACCTATTTATGCAGTGGTACGCCCCGATCATCCGTTACTACTAGATCCACAAGCCGCCGAAAATCTGGTGCACTATGATCTGGTTTTGCCACCCCCGGGTGCGGTGATAGGGCCGATTGTGCGCGCCTATTTGGCCCGCCGCCAACCCCCGACGCGCCCCCATGCTTTTGAGACCGTTTCACTGGCTTTTGGGCGCAAGCTTGTCCAAGCCTCGGATGCAGTTTGGTTCATCTCGCGTGGGGTAGTGGCAAATGAGCTGGCCGTAAAGGCCTTGGTGGCGGTTGATATTGGCGAAGATTTGCTAGGCAGCCCTGTTGGCATTTCTATGCGCGAAGATGGGCTTATGTCACCCGAACAACGCAGTCTTGTTAACGCAATTGAACGGGCGGCCAAGACCGGGTTGGGCCTATAAACCCGCCTAAAAGGGCAGGCCAACATAGTTCTCCGCCAAATCCCGCCGTGCCGCTTCGGATTGGGCCAGATGAGCCAAGGTGGCTTTACGCATTTGTGGAGCGAAACTGTCTTCTCCTGCAAACTGATGCAGCATACTGGTCATCTGCCAGCTAAAGCGCATGGCCTTCCAGATGCGCGCCAAGGCCCTTGGCCCATAGGCATCAAGCCCACGCTCATCTTGCTTTTGCACCGCATCGATCAGGGCTTGGTAAAGATAAAAGACGTCCGACACCGCTAAGTTCAAACCTTTGGCACCCGTGGGTGGCACTATATGGGCGGCGTCGCCCACCAAAAACAACCGCCCCCAACGCAGCGGCTCATGCACGAATGACCGCAACGGCGCAATGGATTTTTCGACCGAGGGGCCCGTGACTAACCGCTGCGCCACATCGCTTGGCAGGCAGGACTTCAGCTTTTCCCAAAAGCGTGCATCGCTCCAATCTTCTACTTTGTCACTTAGGGGCACTTGCACATAATATCGGCTTAGGTTTTCATTGCGCATCGAAGCTAAGGCAAAGCCATTGCGCGAGTTGGCATAGATCAATTCGGGGCTGGCGGGCGGCGTTTGCGACAATAACCCCAGCCATCCAAAGGGATAAACACGTTCAAACGACTTAACAATCGCGGCAGGCATGCTGGTGCGGCTTACGCCATGAAAGCCATCGCACCCCACTACAAATGCGCAATCTAAGCGGTGGCGCTGGTTAGTTTGGGTGAATTCGACAAAGGGGTGAGTAGTATCGGCCTGTGATATGACGACATCTTCCACCTCATGCAAAATCTGCGTGCCCATGACATCTTGGGCTTGGTAAAGATCAGCGGTCACTTCGGTTTGACCATAGACCAAAACATTTTTACCCGACAAAGCCTGGAAATCAATGTGCACTTTCAGGTCATCGTCGGTGAGTAAACAGCCATGATGGGGTAGGCCTTCACGCATCATACGCGCGCCGACACTAGCTTCTTTTAGTAACGCTACTGTACCCGCCTCAAGCACCCCTGCGCGAATGCGTGCCAAAACCTTGGCCCGCGGCGCGCGCTCTAAAAGCACCGTAGAAACACCTGCTTGATTAAGAAGTTGTGACAATAGAAGCCCCGAGGGCCCTGCCCCGATGATGGCAACTTGCGTTTTCAAAGTCGATCTCCCCTGCGCGCACAAATCCATTTAAAGCAACACATGCCTTGCGCTTCATCTACGGCAGCCACACCCACTTGGGGAAGTAGCGGTATTCTAGTAAGATCAGCGCCTTGGTTGTTTTGGATAAAAATAGGCAATAGATATTCTCTTATAAAAATACGAGCGCTGCCTATGCTGCGGGCGGCGTACCGTGTGTGTGAAAAGTTTCGATGGTCTTTAAACCCCAAGCCTGGCCCTTTTTACGCTCGGTCTCGGTCCAGACTACTGGTTGCCAATCGGGCGCTAAAATCAGCCGTGCGCCCGCATTTGCAAGCTCAACCCGATTGCCTGCGGGTTCCCATACATAAAGGAAAAAGGTACCTTGAATGGCGTGTTTATGTGGGCCGGTTTCAATATGAACGCTATTCTCTAAAAAGATATCGGCAGCGCGTAAAATGTCTTCACGGCTGTCGGTGGCATAGGTCACGTGATGCAGGCGAGCTTGGCCTTTGCCATGTTCCTCCGTGCAGGCCAGATCGTAAGTTTTATTATTGACCGTAAACCAACAGCCGCCCGTGCGTCCATTATCAAGCAAGATCATCTCGGTCACGCGACTGCCCAAGCAAAGCTCCATAAAGCGGCGAAACTCAGCTACGTCCGATGCCAAAAGATTAAGATGGTCAAGCCGGCGCGGACAAGCGCCTGTGGCGTGAAATTTGCTAGCCGTATTCTTAAGGGCTGGACGGCTCCCATCAGTTAAAATGGGGCGGTTTGTATCATAGTACAGTTCAAAAATATGGCCGAACGGATCTTCAAACCGAAAGGCACGGCCGTGGCCTACGTCGCCTTCAACCCAGCCGTGCACCTTATAGCCCGATGCCATCACGGCGGCAACACGCCGCTCCAGCGCTTGCGGGCTAGCGGCGCGGTAGCCAATATGCCCCACTCCAGTCTGGCTATGACGCGTCAGTTTAAGCGAATGAAACTCATAATCATCCCAAGCCCGAAGATAGGCGCTAGCCCCCTCTTGATGGGAAAGTGTTAACCCGTAGATGCGGGTGAAGAAGTCTAGACTTTCTTCAAATTTATCGGTGTAAATCTCGACATGACCCAGATGGGCAACGTCATGGCAGATTTCTGACAGCTGTGACATGGTTCACCTTATTTTTAAAATAGCCTATATTTCATAAACAGTGCGTCGGAAGATGGATAGTACCGCCACAGCGCCATACAAAGTTAGCCGCCTGCTCCCATATGACAAACACTCTTTTTTCAGATTTATTAAAGCCTCCTATATTTTCTCACAAAGGATGGAAGTAGATGGCCCAGAATGCAATTCTAAAGAGATCATTTGATTATAAGTTTTTATTTCCATCAAGTAGGCACTGCCGCGATAAAATAAAAAAGGCCTGTTAATCACATTAGGGTCAAAAACCATATCCCCTCTGATGTGATTGGGATCAACAAGCGTCGAGACTGCGAACCAACCGCTGCTCAACGGCCGCTGCTCAAGGTGCTAGAAAGCAAAGCTAAAATCACCAAAAATCTGACATAGGCCCCAGTGATTTGACAATAAGACCCAGTGCCATCAGGCCCAAAACTCCTTGGATCAATAGGTCAAATCGGCTGGCGTTTAAGCGTTTGGCCAGCCATGCTCCAATCGGCATGCCTGCAAAAACCAAAGCCGTGCCAATCAGGCTTAAGCCCAACAAAGGGCCCGTTAAGATTCCGAATCCAATCAACATCGGGACTTGCGCGATCGACATTGACACGAAAAAGATCGAAATAACCGCAATAAAGGTGGCGCGTGGCAGTTTCATAGCGTTCAGAAACGTCACCGAAACGGGTGCTGAAACTCCAGCCGCACCTTGTAAAAGCCCCCCGACAAGCCCGGCAAACGGGCCAAATCGGCGCGCGGCCTTAAGGCTAAGGGCCCAGGTCTGATTAAGGCGACGAAAAATCAAATACGCCACCACTACGCCACTTAGCATCAACGACAAAAGCGCTTGGGGTAAATGAGCCAATCCCACAGTCCCTATCACCACCCCCAATAAGCCCGCAAACCCATAAATCCAAGCAAAGCTACCCGTCGTTTGGCTTTTGCGAAAATGCCACCCCTGCCACAGATTAGACAGAAGATTAGGCAGAGTAAAACTGGCCACCGCCGTTGGCACATCAAATAAAAAGGTCAAAATCGGAATGGCAATGATCGGCGCTCCTGCGCCCGTTGCACCCTTTAAAATGCCACCCGTGAAAAAGGCCCCAGCGGCATAGATCAAATGTACCGAAATACCTGCAACAAGCATATCGCACCAACTTTCAAAAAATTTCCGAGACAGCAACACGAAGATCAAGCAAGACCTGCCGCTTTTCACTCCTAATTACCGCAACCGCGCGCGCTAGGGCGGCGGGCAGGTCGGCGGGCGTTTCGCAACGTTCAACATGGGCGCGGCTTGCCGCCGCTATCATAGTGAAATCTGGTACCGGCTCAAGCGAGGTTAGCGGCATCACATTTGCTTTGGCCGCCGCCCCTTGAGGATAACCGCGCACTACCGATCGTCGCACCGCATTCCACATCCCGTTATTTTTTATGATTGTCAAAATTGGCAAACCAAGTGACTCGGCGATTTGATGGCATGCCACAGGATTGGCAAACATATAAGAGCCATCTCCCATCGCAGCGATGACCAACCGATCGCGGTCGGCCAATTGCGCACCGAGGGCAGCTGGAATGGCCCAGCCTAGCCCCCCCGCATGCACATTTGAGAACAGGCGGTTCGCCCCTGCCAGCGTCATGAACTGAGGCAAAAGCCCAAGTTCAGTAAAGGCAACCGCACGGTCATCCATGATGTCGGCCACACATTTACTCATCCATTCGGCTGTGATCGCCGCTTCGGGAATCTCGGCTTTTTGGCTCATAAGGTTCACACGCACTGCCGATTTTTGTACCAAAGTGGCGCGACGCACTGAGGTCTCAACCGCGATATGACTTAGGGCATTATCAAGGGCCACTATGGCAGCACAAGGATCCGATGTCAGCGCCATATCGGTTTGATAGCCCCGCACAGGCATGCGTTGAAAATGCGGATCGGGGCCAATATGGGCCACGTAGGCTTGTGAATTTGGTGTTTGGTTTAGGGCAATCCAAGGTATATCACAGTCCACCACCACGATCACATCCGCCTCTTGCAAGGCTTTGGTTGCATCGTATCCCAATAAAGACGGATCATCAAAGCGCAAGACATTGCGCACGCTAAAAGGCTCAACCACCCCAATTGCGTGCCTTGCCGCCAAGGAAGACAGCGCTTTAGCCGTGCGCCCCTGCGGGTCCGAGCGTTGGCATAAAATCACAGGCGCTTTGGCCGTGGCCAGCCGCTTGGCCAAGTCATCAATCAAACCCGCATCGGGTTGAGCACCTGACGCAGGCTTTTGCACGGCAGGCCAAGCGGAGCCGGCCTCAGGGATCAACTCATCCAACGGTTCGCGTGGCAATGACAGGTAAACAGGGCCTTGTGGCTCTGACTTGGCCAGCGTTAAAGCCCGCCCAACCAAGGCCGCACCCTGTTCAGGATATCGCATTTCATATGTGAATTTGACCACATCACGCACAAGCGAAGTTTGGTCATACATTTCTTGGCCATATTGAATAGGCGTCGCGCGCGAGCCCAGGCGCCCAAATTCTGTAATGGGCGTGCGCCCTGACATGACCATCACGGGAATATTGTCACTGGCGGCATTGATGACGCCCATTACCGCATTAGCCAGCCCCACATTCACATGCACCATCACCGCTTGGGCTTGGCCCGTGACCAAATAATAGCCATGCGCCATCGCCATCGAGGCGGTTTCATGCGGTACGGTCACCGCTTGGGGCAAAAGATCAGGATCTAGGCTGGCTAGGGCCTCAATGATCGGGGGGAAATCGGTACCTGCATTGGCAAAAAGATAGTCAACGCCATTGGCCTTCAGGGCCAAAAGCACAGACTGCGCTCCAGTTGAGGGGACAGGTTGGGCTTTACGCAAGATGGGCTCCGATTCAATTGAAACAGATTATGTTGGTTCTTGGCAGTTAAGACTTGCTTTACGCCCAATCTAAGATAACTTCTAGTTAAATCTCATCTAATGGGATTTAGATAAATAAAAAGACATCAGATGAAAGGGAGAACGAATTGAAACATTTCTTCACACCTAAGCTTTTCGGGGCTTTAGCTGGATTAACCCTGTCTATAAGTGCAAGCACTGCGGCTTTGGCGCAAAATGTTGGCATTGCGACATCAAACCCGGGGTCGCTATTCCACTCTATAGGTACCGCCGTTGCTAATGCGGCGAACCAGGGCGGACTTTCAACAACCATTCAACCCGCTACAAGCCCAAATCAATTCATCCCATTTATTAATGCGGGTGGAATTGAGTTTGGCGTCGCCAACTTACAAGAAGTCAGCTACGCTTACACCGGTGAGAGCTGGTGGAACGGCGTTAAAAACGAAAACTTGCGCATCGTAGCACATTTACAGCCGCTGGTCGAAGCCATCTTCGTGCGTGCGGATAGTGGGATCATGAAAGTATCAGATCTGCGCGGCAAGGCGATGACCGATGGCTATACTGCCCAAAACACTATTTTACCGCAATTATCGGCCATTTATGCAACTGCTGACATGACGCGCGATGATGTGGAAAAAGTATCGGTGGCCTCGGTTGTTGCGGGTGCTGATGCCTTTATGGCCAACGACACCGTTGGCTTTATTTTCGCACATGGCGCGGGAAAAGTGCGCGAAGCAGATGCTGCCGTTGGTGGCCTCCGGGCACTAACCGTTGAAAATAGTGACGCCGCCGCCTTGGCTGCAGCGCAAGCCCATTGGCCAACAGCATCGTTCGTACCCATGAAAGCTGGATCAATGCCCGGTATATTGGAAGACGGCACCTATATAGCGTTTCCACAGGTAGTCTTCGCCCATGCGAATGTTCCCGACGATGTGGTTTATGCGATGGTAAAAGCGATGTATGAAAATGGGGCAGTGATGAAGGAGAGCTTCAAGCCAATGGCAGCTTTTAAACCAAACGACATGCACAAAGAAATAGGAAATGCGCCTTTCCACCCCGGCGCTTTGAAGTTCTTTGCTGAAAAAGGCATGTAAGTAAAATGCGCGTACCCTACCCTCTTCGAGGGGCCGCACGCGGTCTCTCAGCTAGACTTTGGCGACCCATTGCTGATGTTTTGGCAGCTCTCATGACCCTAACATCGATTGCATGGGCTTTGAGCTTTCAAAGAACAATAGGACTTGATCTTTACCCGCAGCAATATTTCGCAGCGATTTTGTTCTTTGTGATGCCTATAGCATTTTTGACAATGCCGCTAAAAAAGGGTGGGGTGCGCGATATTGCGCCTTGGTTTGATGTGGCATTGGCCCTGTTGTCTGCAGCGCTTTTAGCATACATTTTTGTTGCCTATCCTAAGATTGTTTTAATGATATTTTCGCGTTCAGTGGAGGTCTGGGTGCCTGGTCTCTTGCTTGTCGTTTTGGTGCTTGAAGCTCTGCGTCGCGCTACGGGTTGGGCCTTGGTTTTGATCATTGGTGCCTTTTTTCTTTATGGGCTTTTCGGCGACATTTTTCCCGGCCGCTTGCAAGGTCGCGCACAACCAGTTGATTTATTGGTTGGCTATTTGGCTGTAGATTCCAACGGGATGCTGGGCTTGCCCATGGCGATTGCGTCTACGGTTGTCATGGCATTTATATTTTTTGGGGTTTTGCTTGGCCTAACAGGTGGATCACGATTTTTTACCGATGCGGCAATGTTGGGCATGGGGCGGTTTCGTGGCGGATCTATGAAAATTTCGGTTCTGGCATCAGGGCTTTTTGGCTCGATCTCAGGCTCAGCGGTCGCAAATGTTGTGGGCACTGGCGTGGTAACAATTCCTATGATCAAGCGCGATGGCTACCCCGCCCACAAGGCAGCAGCGATTGAAGCGGTCGCCTCTACCGGAGGGCAATTGATGCCTCCTGTTATGGGAGCTTCAGCCTTTTTGATGGCCGAGTTTTTGGCCGTTCCATACCAAGACATTGTGATGGCAGCGCTGTTGCCGGCCTTGCTTTATTATGCTGCGCTGTTCATCCAAGCTGATCTTGAGGCCGCCAAACTGAATATCAAATCTGTCCCAAAAGAAGATATTCCCGCGGGTGCTTTGGTTGCAACGGGGCTGCATTTTGCTTTGGCATTTGGCTTACTTATTTATCTTTTATTTTGGTTACGGTTTCAACCAGAACGCGCCGCGCTTTGGGCGGCGGGGGCATTGATCATCAGTTCTTGGTTGTTTGGCTACAGGGGTGAGAAGCCAAAAGCGGCTTTGCTTTTTTCAAGCCTAAGCAAAACAGGTCACTCGGTGGTGGAAATTTTACTGATTTCAGCAGCTTCAGGCATTGTTATCGGGATCTTAAACATCACAGGCCTAAGCTTCAATTTGACTTATGCTTTGGTGCAAGTAGGGGGGCATAATGTGTTCTTGTTGTTGGGTCTTTCAGCGATCGTCTGCATTATTTTGGGCATGGGCCTACCCACATTGGGAGTTTACGTTCTTTTGGCCGCATTAGTCGCGCCCGCTTTGATCGAAGTGGGAATTAACCCAATCGCAGCACATCTTTATGTCTTATATTTTGGCATGATGTCGATGATAACACCCCCAATTGCAATGGCGGCCTTTGCCGCCGCATCGATAGCTAAAGCGCCCGCTATGGCCACAGGCTGGGCAGCGATGCGATTTGGTTGGTCAGCATATATAATTCCCGTTCTTTTCGTATTTTCCCCCACCTTGATTTTGATAGGAGCGCCTGGAGACATTGCTCTGGCCATAGTGACAGCAATGATTGGCATTTGGCTGATTTCAGCGGCAATTGCGGGCTTTTTTACATCAGCTCTGTCAGCAAAAAATCGACTTGCCTTTGGTCTTTCTGGCATAATGTGTTTGATCCCAGCCCAAGCCTTTACCAATGGCCTGCTGGTCGACCTCTTGGGTCTGATGCTGGGGGCAGCTTTGATGTTTTGGGAACGCTTTAAAACCCGTAAAAACTTAAATTTGGGCCTATGAATGACAAGCAGTTCTGGAAGTGGCGACCGAATTTTGGCCATTATTGATCTTTTCACCGAGGAGCGCCCCGAATGGTTGCCCGATGAGATGATGCAAGCCTTGGGTTATTCACGACCGACACTTTACCGTTATTTAAAGTCGCTCAAAAATGCTGGCTTTTTGTCATCGCTGCCTAATCAAGGCTTCACTCTCGGACCTAAAGTGACAGAATTAGATTTTCTGATGCAGCGCGCAGATCTTGTGGTGGCCAAGGGTCAACCCGCCCTCAAGGATTTGGCGCGTCAATTTGTCTGTTCGGCCTTTATCACGCGCTGGTATAATGACAAAATACTTTGTGTGGCCTCGGAAGTCTCCACAGCGACGCCGCTTTCAAGTTATCAGCGTGGCCGCCCCATGCCGCTGTCGCGGGGAGCCATTTCAAGGGTGATTGTTGCCAATTTAACCAAAAACCAACGGTTAAATTTTATCAGCCGCCATCTTGAGGAAGCTAGACTTGCGGGCTGGGGTTCCTCAGTCGAGGAGATAAACAATGGTCTTTTGAAAGAGCGCCGCAGCGGTGTGGCGGTGGCTTACGGACAGGTTACAGCAGGTGTCGTAGGCATAGCAGCGCCTATCTTAACAGGGAAAG
>Ga0115566_10004427_pt1 | contig 11187 bp, 11 predicted proteins | sample COGITO_mtgs_1204_3_FD_87173 | JGI IMG/M metagenome (GOLD analysis project Ga0115566, IMG submission 87173) | Pelagic marine microbial communities from North Sea - COGITO_mtgs_120405 | ecosystem: Environmental > Aquatic > Marine > Epipelagic | place: Germany:Helgoland, sampling site Kabeltonne...
ACACTAATGGTGTAGATTAGCGGTACTAAGCAGTTTAGAATTACTGTGCGCTTAACCCTGTCGATAGTCAGTCGATACAGATACTAACTATGCCACTATTCAAAGAACCATTAGCCCTCGAAGCGTGTCCAGCCAAGACCGCCGAGTCGGTTAGTTACGCCGCAGCATTTGCCGTTCTCGGCTGGTTACTTGTAAGCAATTATTCTGTGCTCGCCTCAAAGCAGGCCGAGAATATTTCGGTGGCCGATACCACAGCTGCAAGCTCTTCCGAGGCTGGCTTGGTCGACGCCGGGCGTGGCTACCTCGCAACTTACATAGACAGCTACCCTGCTAGCGAAGGCTCTTCTAGTGAATCACCCGCACCTTTCTTCACAACTGAGACACAGTTAGAGCCCGTGGAAATCAGTGAGTCTATCGACTCGCGGTTAGCAGAACTGTCAGCGTGGCATACCGAGCTCGACCAATCTAGACCAATCCTGCTCAGCAATAGACACGATAGACTCGTTGGGAGTGCCAGCTGGCATAACTCAACACCCGCTGCGGCACAGCAATATAATGAGGATTTCGTAGTTGGTCTCCAGCCAAGCCTTCCGCTAACCGAGCTCGACTATCCGCTAGATAGTTACGCATCCGAAGAGCTTGAAGCCGCTACAGGCCTAGCGAGCAACGAGACAAACTCTCCCGCAGATATTAGCGAGATCACCGTCACAGGCGCTGAAGCGGAACGTAACGCTAACCGGCCCAGCCACATACAAAGACCCCAAATTCCCCGCGCTTTTAGAGCCTTAGAAGCGCAGCGCTCCTTCATACTCCCGCCGAGAATTCAGGCGCTCAGACCCTAATCCTTAGGCGCGCTTACCGAAATCTACCTTCTCACCAACTGTAGCTTATTTGACCCAATACCGCTGTATCCGCACTTGCCTCGGTGAAACCGAATGCAGCTAGCCCTGTGAAACTCCATTTATCGGATATCTGCCAACTAATATAAGGAACAAGCTCATGAACCTCTGTTGAGAATACAGATGCTGGCTCCCTGTAATCATAGAAGGCACCGATATTCCACTTCAGGCTTAGCGGCCTCGCAACCCCCAGCTGCATGTAGGCCGAATCTTCCAAGCCGACATATAAATCCGTTTCGCCACGAAAAGTGTAGCCAAATGAGCCAAATAGCAGCGTACTCCCATAATATTGCGAAATATCTATCTGGGCGCTGTAGTCCACTTCGCCTGTGCCGAGGCCTCTATTTCGATCGGCCGTGGGAATTTTTATATCTAGGCGAAAATCGACAAAAGGGCTTTTTTCTGAGATCGGGTCCATCTGGTAGGTAACTGCCAGTGTTGAATCCCCGATACCGCTATTCTGCTCCCGCGCAGTTCCCGCTACAGCACGGTTCACACCACCTATATTAACTAACACGCTGCCTACGCCGTCCACTCGCAGGTGGGGTACAGTTAGCTGCGCGGCCCACTTCCCCCGATTAACCGAATAGCTCACGGGGAAATAGAGAATATCTGTCTCTACGCTCTCACCATAGTCTCCACTACTAGAGTAAGATCCAAAGCTAAGTGTCTGTTTTATAAGATTATGGCTTTGAGATAAAGCTACTCCGGACAGGCTCAAGCTTGTAATCAGCAGGAAAGCTGCTGATCGAAATGCGGAAGTATGGGTCAACCTAAACGGCATCATGAAGCGTCAAATTCATAGGCTTTGGGGACATAGCAAATTCTATTCATTTACCAATCAAAGCGATACGTCGATTTTTGAATTTCACAGATTGGCGGTCATGTATGTGATTTGAGTTTAATGAGCATCCGAAGAGATTGACAGAGTTTTCACAATCACTTTTCCCCCACTAGCGATGGTTTTTTCCCGTTATAAACATAGGTAAGACTTCTGCGCACTTTTTGATACAATGCGGGATGCATCTGAGTGCCACAGGGTATAGGCTGCGTCACTAAGATTTCAAATAACCGTTATCAATAAAACGGACAAGAAAATGAAAAAGCAGCATCTGCTCGCCACTCCCATCGTTTTCCTGGTTTCTCTGCTACTCACTTCAACACATATCCTCGCGGCAGAAGATGAATCGCCCGTTCCTGCAATGGACGCTCTATTCACACAAGAGCAATAACAACAAGCCTTTGCACTCGGGCAGGAGAATCTAAACGAATGGGAAGGCGATCCCAATTTCGATTACATATTCGGCCTCGCCGCACTGGAATCTGGCAATGCCAATGATTCCGTCTTTGCGCTTGAGAGAGTCGCTGCGACTGCCACCGACCCAGGCCTAAGAGCACTCGCCCGTTTAGAGCTAGCCAGAGCCTACTTCGTCACTAATAACCTGACTGCATCAAAAAATTTATTCAATGCGGTACTGGCTACCAACCCACCACCGAATGTTCAACAGAATATTCAAGTCTTTCTCCAGCTGATCGAGGCGCGTCAGAATGCTCAGGCACCAACACTCAACTGGACAATTTCTTCCGTCATCGGGTCGGACAGCAATGCCAACAGCGCCACGTCGAACGGTCTGATCGATACGCCTTTGATCGGTCAGATCGAACTAGACCCTGCGGGACAGTAAACAGAGGATAATTTCTCCAACACTACAATGACTATGGCCTATCAATATCCATTCACTCGAGATCGTTCCCTAAACTTTAACCTGAACCTGGGTCACCTGAATAATTTTGACACGGATCAATTTGATATCGACGACGTACGCGGCGAACTCGCCTATAACTGGGGCAACGAGGTCCACCGATTCACACACGGCATCTCTACTGGCAAAGTAAATCTGGATCAAAACGGCTTTCAAAAATCTCTTGCCGTGGACTCATCTTGGCAACGCGCTGGCGCGAATGGCTGGTACCAATCTTTATCCGGCACTTATACGAAGATACGCTATGACACTAACAACGGCGGAGACTTGAATGACCTGCGCGATGTCGATCAAATTTTATTCACCGGTGGCATTACAAAAATTGCCGGCTCACTCACCCACAACCTAAGCGTCTATACCGCTGATGAAAGACCTGATGCAGCAGCTGGCGGCGATCACAATGGCCGAACATTTACCGGGCTCGCCTATAGCTTGCTATACAGAATGAATGCGCAACACACGCCTTATTTGCGCACTTCCTTTCAGGATGTAGAACACGACAGCGAGCACCCCGTTTTCTTTGACACCAAGCGTAGCGGTCAAACCAAGTCACTAACCCTCGGATGGTTCTGGCAGGCTGCAAGGAATTTAATGGTAACCGGCGAGGCCGGTTTTACCGACAATAGCAGTAATATACAGCTATTCGACTACACTCGGTTTAAGTACCAAGCGGGACTGCGTTACCGGTTCTAAGCAAAAAAGATAGTAGCTGCTAAATTATCTACGAATAGAAAAGCCATGTTGGAAACATTGTTGACCTAGCTGGCCGGTTCTACACACTAGAGTATTAGCCTAAGAAAAGTTGGGCGCATAAAAAAGGGAGGCTAGCAGTCTCCCTTATTTATGTTGTCGCTCTACTACACAATGATTCTAACTAAAGATCTTAGGCACTAGGACTCCTCTTCATTTTTGGCTTCGCTCTCATCAAATTGCAGCGAGACAGAATTAATACAATAGCGCAGCCCCGTCTCGGGAGGGCCATCCGGGAACACATGGCCCAGATGGGAATCGCACTTCTTACAGACAACCTCTGTACGGATCATGCCGTGGGATTGATCGTCGTTCTCACCAACGACACCCCCTACAGCGGGGGCATAGAAGCTGGGCCAGCCTGAACCCGAGTCGTATTTGGTCTCAGAGGAGAACAGCGCCTCTCCACAGGCGGCACAGCTATACATACCCGCTGTCTTTAGATCTCAATATTTGCCGGAAAATGCCGCCTCTGTACCGGCCTGCCGGGTAACTCTATAGGTTTCGCTATCGAGCTCCTGCTTCCACTGCTCTTCCGTCTTCTCAATCTTACTCACTGCCGTACTCCCCTAGAATTTTCGGAGCAAATAACACACTAGAAATTGGCCGAGGAGCTGCCATCCTGTAGAATCCGCATTCTCTCAGATACGCCCGTTTGGCGTAAACAATTTATTCTAAAGCAATAGCTGCCGACTATCAGTCTGAGATAAGCAATTCAGGCAGCGGTAGAGAGTGTGAAGCATGGCTAAAGTGTATCAATCTGACAAACTAGGCAACGTCTGCTACGACATCCGCGGACCAGTGCTGGAGGAAGCCAAGCGCCTGGAAGAGGAAGGCCACCAGATATTGAAGCTCAATATTGGCAACCCTGCCCCTTTCGGCTTCAACGCCCCCGATGAAATCCTCTATGACGTGATACACAATCTGTCTGCCGCCACCGGTTACAGCGACTCCAAGGGCTTGTTCTCCGCACGCAAGGCGATCATGCAGGAATGCCAGCGGCTGAACATTCCTGATATCGATATCGATGACATCTACCTCGGCAATGGCGTCAGTGAGCTCATTACCATGGCCATGCAGGCGTTGTTAAACGATGGTGACGAAGTGCTAGTGCCGGCTCCCGATTACCCCCTATGGACCGCTGCGGCAAGCCTCAGTGGTGGTACGGCTGTACACTACCTCTGCGATGAGCAGGCTGACTGGTTTCCCGACATCGCCGACATAGAGTCGAAGATCAATAACAACACCCGGGCACTGGTCATAATTAACCCCAACAACCCCACCGGCTCCGTCTATAGCAGAGAGATCCTGCTGCAATTGATTGATCTGTGCCGTAAACATGAGCTAATTCTGTTTGCCGATGAGATCTACAGCAAGATCGTCTATGACGATGCCGTGCACATTCCGGCGGCTTCGCTATGCGATGACGTTTTCATTGTCAGCTTCAATGGTCTCTCGAAATCTTACCGACTCGCGGGATTCAGGTCGGGCTGGATGGTACTCAGTGGACCAAAAGACGAGGCGCGTAGCTATATAGAAGGTCTGGAAATCCTCACCAATATGCGCCTGTGTGCAAACGTACCCGCGCAATTTGCAGTACAGACGGCTCTGGGAGGTTACCAAAGTATCAACGAACTGATATTGCCCGGCGGGCGGCTCAAGCAGCAACGTGATACGGCTTGGGAATTGCTTACACAGATACCCGGAGTGAGCTGCGTCAAACCCCGCGGCGCGATCTATATGTTTCCAAGGTTTGATCCTGAAGTCTTTAAGATAGACGACGATGTCGCCCTGATACTGGACATCCTCGAACAGGAGCAGATTCTTCTTGTGCAGGGTAGTGCCTTCAATATTGAAGACACGCATCACCTGCGATTGGTTTTCTTACCCCGAGTAGATGAATTAACACCTGCCATTGCCGGAATAGCCAGAGTCCTGGAACAGTACCGGCTAAAATGATGCAAGCCTCTAAGCGCGCGGCTACTTAGAACTGAAAGCCAAGCACCGCCAGGCGCTCTTGCTGCTCGGAAGAGTAATTGTCGCTAGGCAATAGCCTGCTTTCAAACTCATGTCTGCGCACCAGTTTCTGCCGAATAGAGTCGAATGCCTGCGCACCCGACCCTTCCAGCTGCGCTAGTTTAAATTCATCGCTAAGCCCCACTAGCGGAAACGCTGCCAATAAAGTCTCCCAAACCGCCAGCGGTGCCGATTCGGGATCAAACTCGACGGCGACGCTATCTGCCCTTACTGCATCACCCTCTTCCCCGGCATCAACCTTAGCGTAGCACTCGAAAGCTGCGACGAGCATGCTAGTAGCCTTGGCCTTCGCCTCTTGACTATAACCGGCGATATGTGGTGTCGCTATATCCACCCTAGCCGCCAACCGCGAATCTATGCCAGGCTCATCTGCCCAGACATCGAAGACGGTGACAATATCATCTCTTTGCTCAAGAACTTCCTCCAGCGCCTGCTCATCGACAACGTTGCCGCGGCAGGCGTTGATTAGCACTGCTTTATTCCGCAGCCTAGCCAGCTCTTTCGCAGCAATTAGCTGCCTGGTAGGAAAGGCTCCCCCGTCAGTAAGCGGAACTTGCAGAGAAACCACCTCACAATCCAACGCCTCGTCGAGAGTGAAGAACTGACCCTGCTTTCCTGCCGCCTGCTCGAGAAAAGGGTCACAGCAACGCACCTCGATTCCTAACTGCTGAAGTTTCGCTGAGAATAAACCACCGACCGCGCCGACACCTACTATCCCTACCCTGCTGCCCGACAACTCGAAGCCTCTATGCAATGCAGCAAAGGCTAGCGCTGCGAAACAATAATCGACGACCGCATTCGCGTTGCTGCCCTTTGCATCGGCAAAATAGATTCCTGCCGAATTCAGGTAAGCAGTATCAACATGATCGACGCCACTGGTAGCGGTACCAACAAACCTTACATTAGTGCCGCCTAGCAGCGATTCATTGACTGTCGTAATCGAGCGCACAAGAAGAACATCGGCCTCCAGCAGATCCGATTGCCTGACCGTGCGTCCATCGAAGAAATGTAACTCCCCGTAGCGACTAAAACTGCTTTGAACAGCGAGAATATTCTTGTCCGCAAATATCTTCATTCGTCTCGTGTCGGAATCCGGTTATGAATTTGTGAATCGATCGGCTACGGACAACAAGTGATTGCTATCATCATCATTGAATCGATACTTGCCGAGAAATTGTTCGAAAGAGGAAAAATCTAGATCACCAAGCTTCAGGGAACTAGGCACAGCGTTGGCAAAGCCCTCATGTCTGTCATTCGCGTTGCAGATAATTGTCGCAAGCTCGCGACTAAGCCTGGCCTCGGCCTGATGTAGCTGGAGTTTCTTTGCGAGCCCCGAGGCGCCGCGAAGCGCCAACTGTGGCACCGCATCCAGATTCTCGTAGATACCATCCAGGCTGGAGAAATTCCTAAGCAGCTCCTTCGCTTTCACGGGACCAACTCCGGGCACTCCCGTAATACAATCTACCGCGTCGCCAACCAGCCCAAGATAGTCTGCAAACTGTTCCGGGCGCACGCCGAATTCGGTTTCGATGTCGGCCCTATAGCGCTTGCGATTGCCACTGTAATCCCAAAGATAGTCGCGCTCGGTCTTTAGTAACTGAGAAAGATCTTTATCTCGAGTCACTATACACAGTGCTGAATCTCCCGGGGTAAGCTCCGACATCCTGCTCGACAGCGTGCCGATTATATCATCAGCTTCGTATTTCTCACTTGCGTAGGACGCCATGCCAAAGATGGAACAAATCTCGCGACACGCGGTTAGCTGCATCGCGAGGTTTTCATCGGGCAATTCTCTATTCGACTTGTAGTTAGGACAGAGATCGTGCCGGAAGCCGCTGAAGAGACTCTCGTCCAATGCAACCGCAATCAGCTCGGGTTTTACACGACGCATAAACTGCAGCAGAAACTGAGTGAAGCCATAGACGGCACTCAGATCATTACCTTCGACATCGAAGCACTCCACATAGGGTGAGAAATGCGACTGAAAGATATAGATCGAGCCGTCGACCAGGTAGTAGGTATTTTTATTTTCTTCTAATGCAGACATGGCTTATAGCTCTAGCGACAAGACAGACGAAAGAGTAGCTGCCCCGCGCTTTGGCACTAGGTACCGACCTTGCGAATCAAGTAGCTAAAGCCGCCCTCCTGTTCGCCAGACTCTAGCAGCTCATGACCCAGGAAATGGCAAAACTTCGGAACATCTCTAGTAGTAGAAGGGTCGGTAGCTATCAATCGCAATAGCTGCCCGGCCTCTATATCTGCGATCTTGTTATGCAGAAGCATAACCGGCTCTGGACAATATAGCCCACTGGCATCTAGCTCCAAGGCTTGCTCAGAATCTATTTTATCACTACCTGACTGTTGTTCTGTATCGGACATGGCTCTCTATCTAGTGTGACTCTCTATGGTGACTCTCTATAGTGACTCTTTGGCTGTGCTCAATTCACTGCCTGCAGGTCACAGCTCTCAGTCTCCGGATCAAAATTAAGAACGATATCTCCGCGCTCCAATTGATTTTTGACCTGCTGTACTTTTTGCTCCAGAGAGTATTCATGCGCCCCGTAATCGGTACCCTCACGACTAATGAACTCTTCTATTATCGCTCTCAGTGTTTCGGCCTCTAAATCTTGATACGGTATATTCATAGTCTAGAGCCTGTGGGCCAGGGCTTGAGGAATACCTGCGTGCAGTGACTGTTGAATGCGCAACAAGATATCCTATACCAATTGGACGATATTCAGCTCTTGCGCATCTGACGCAGCCGTACGCAGTTCGCTAAAGGGAAAATTCTTCGTATCCGCCAACTGCGACAGAGACACATTGCCTATGCTGCGAAAGATAGTCTCGACGCGACCCGGATGACTCTTATCCCATTCCTGCAACATTGCCTTGATGGCCTGCCTCTGCATATTGTCCTGGGTACCACAAAGATTACAGGGAATAATAGGGAAGTTGCTGAGCTCGGCATAGCGCGCGATCTCCTTCTCTTTGCAATAGGCGAGTGGCCGTATCACGATATTTCGCTTGTCATCGCTCAATAGTTTCGGCGGCATTGCCTTCAGCTTTCCACCGTAGAACATGTTCAAGAACAGCGTCTCCACGATATCGTCGCGGTGGTGCCCAAGCGCTATCTTGTCGGCACCAATAGACTGCGCATGGTTATACAGAATACCTCGTCGCAGGCGTGAACAGAGGCCACAGTATGTTTTCCCCTCTTCCACCTTATCGGTAACGATGGAATAGGTATCTTTCTCAATTATCGTATAGTCCACACCAAGTGCTTCGAGATAGGCGGGCAATACCTCCTCCGGAAAGTCTGGCTGCTTCTGATCTAAATTTACCGCATGAAGACGAAACTTGATGGGCGCATGCTTCTGCAGACTCAAAAGAATGTCCAACATCGCATAGGAGTCTTTCCCGCCGGAGAGACAAACCATGACCAGGTCGCCATCTTCGATCATATTGTAGTCGCCGATCGCACGCCCGACGTCGCGCCGCAGATTCTTCCGCGAACGATTGAGCAGGGAGTTCTTCCCCGCTCCTGCGCTTATTGAAACTGGCTCGCTCGACACTTCAGTAAACATGTTATCTAGACTCTCTCAATTACAGTGGCAATACCCTGCCCCAGCCCTATGCACATGGTAGCCAGGCCAAGCGTCGAGTCCTGATCTTCCATGTTGTTTAGCAGAGTCGTCGTGATTCGAGTACCCGAACAGCCTAGCGGATGCCCCAAGGCAATTGCGCCTCCTTTCAAGTTCACTTTCGACTCCACGACCTCGGTTAGCTTGAGATCCTTAATCACTGGCAGAGATTGCGCCGCAAATGCTTCGTTTAGCTCCACACAATCTATATCGTCAATAGTCAGACCTGCCTTCTTTAAGGCTTTAAGCGATGCAGGAACCGGGCCGTAACCCATTATCGAAGGATCTACACCGGCATAGGCCATCGACCTCACTCGCGCTCGAATCTTAAGATTCAGCGACTGCGCCTTCTCGGCACTCATTATCAACATCGCCGACGCACCATCGGAAATTTGAGAAGACGTGCCTGCGGTCACCGTACCGCTTACCGGATCGAAAACGGGACGCAGTTGTGACAGCCCCTCGAGGTTAGTGGCTGCACGAATAGTCTCATCATCCTCCAGCAGGATCTTCATTCCCTGAGCATCATGACCCTCGATCGGCACGATCTCATTCGAAAAACCACCGGCTATTCGCGCCTGCTCCGCCAGAGCGTGAGAGCGCACGGCAAAGGCATCCTGTTGTTCACGGCTAATGCCGTGCATCTTAGATAATACTTCCGCCGTAACTCCCATCATCCACGATGCCTTGGCGAAATGTTTCGATGCCTTGGGGTTTGGATCTACACCATGAACCATGCCCACATGCCCCATGTGCTCCACGCCGCCTACGATGAATTGATCACCGTTGTTGCTCTGTATCGCCATCGCGGCTGTGTGCAGCGCAGACATCGACGAACCACACAGCCGATTCACCGTCTGCGCGCAGGTCGAATGTGGCAGCACTGAAATTAGCGCAGCGTTCCTCGCAATGTTCCAACCCTGCTCCAGGGTTTGATTGACACAACCCCAAATCACATCCTCAACGTCCGCTGGCAACGCTCCTTCGTTTCTCTCGAATAACGCGTTTATCAGTCTGGCCGACAATTCTTCCGCACGTACGTTTCGGTACGCACCACCTTTTGATCTCGCCATGGGAGTTCGTACTCCATCTACGATAACGGCGTCTCTGGCATTTAACTTCATGTTTTCTCCTAACAACTTTTATGAGGCATCTTTGATGCCCGAAGATGTTGTACTGCTAATAGGTTTGATTACGTATAAGCTTGTTAACTCATAGCCTCGACTATTTATAGAAAGTCTCGTTCGATGCAGCCATAGCACGCAGCTTCTCGGTCGGGTGATAGAGCTCTCCAAGGTCGGCATATTTATCCGCGATATCACAGAATTGGCTAAGGCCAAGACTATCGGCATAGCGAAGCGCGCCACCTCTAAATGGGGGAAAGCCAATACCAAGCACCAGCCCCATGTCAGCCTCTATAGCCGCACTCACTATGCCGTCCTCGAGACAGCGTATCGTCTCCATAGACATAGCTACCATCATGCGCTCGACAATCTCCTGATCTTCGAATTGTTTCTGCGATGCTGCCATGGAAGCCGCCAATTCTTCAGTCGCCGTATTAGGCAGTTTCTTCGGCTTGCCTCGCTTGTCAGCCTCATAGAGATAGAAACCGCTTCCCGATTTCTGCCCCAAATTTTTCTGCTCGAATAATTTGTCTATCACAGTATCGATGTCCAGCTTCATTCGATCGAAGCCATCCGCCATGACAGCCTGCGCATGTACCGCCGTATCCAGGCCAACCACATCCAACAGGTAGGCAGGGCCCATGGGCCAACCAAACCGCTCCATGGCCTTATCGATCTGTTTGTAGTTTGCGCCATCGCTGATAAGTTTTGAGAAGGCTCCGAAGTAAGGAAACAATATGCGGTTAACCAGAAAACCCGGACAGTTGTTTACTACTATAGGCGTCTTCCCCATCTTCTTGGCGTAGGCAACCGTGGTGGCTATTGTTTCATCACTACTGCTTGCCCCTCTAATAACTTCCACCAGAGGCATGACCGGAACAGGGTTAAAGAAATGCATGCCGCAGAAGTTTTCAGGGCGTTCTAAGACCGTTGCCAATTCATCTACTGAAATCGTAGAGGTATTGGTGGCGAT
>Ga0115566_10004434_pt1 | contig 11181 bp, 1 predicted proteins | sample COGITO_mtgs_1204_3_FD_87173 | JGI IMG/M metagenome (GOLD analysis project Ga0115566, IMG submission 87173) | Pelagic marine microbial communities from North Sea - COGITO_mtgs_120405 | ecosystem: Environmental > Aquatic > Marine > Epipelagic | place: Germany:Helgoland, sampling site Kabeltonne...
AGTCGGAGCCGTTCTTGGCAGTACCGCCAACGGTGTAAGTCACATCGATGTCATCACCTGCGATGAGACCTGCGTCTACCAGCACTGCAAACTCACCATCGTTTGAACCAGCAGGCTCGGAGGCCGCTGCATCCGTCACTCGGAGCGAGATGCCGGCGGTGCCTTCGGTGATGGTGACAGTGCCAGTAGAGCTTGCAGCAGAGACGCCACCGCAGCTAGCGCCAGTCAGGGCGAGAACAACAGTCTCATCACACTCGATCAGGATGTCATTGCTGATGTCGATCGGGATCACCACGTTTGAAGAACCGGCGGAGATGGTTGCGACCTCGGCAATGACCGCGTAGTCCGTACCATTGGTGGCGGTGCCACCCACAGTATAGCTGACTGTGATGTCGCGTTGTGCAATCTCGCTGCCACCAAGAGTGATGGTGAACTCCCCGTCATTGGCTGGTTCTTCCGCGTCAGCGTCGGTTGCAGCAATGGAGATCTCTGGCTCGGGCTCGGTGATGGTTACGGTGGCGGTATTGTTACCGCCATTCACGGTGCCACAGGATACGGTAGTCAGTGTGAGAATGACGGTTTCATCACACTCTAGCAAGGTATCATCCTGTACGTCAATCGAGACTGTTGTACTCGAGTTCCCAGCGGAGATCGTAGCCGAGGTTCCAACGGCTGTGAAGTCAGGACCTTCGCTGGCCAGACCTGCTAGAGTGAAGTTTACCGTGATGTCGCGCTCTGCAGTGCGACCGCCGTCTATACTAATGGTAAACTCGCCATTATCATTGGCGCCTGCCTGCTCGGCTGCATCCGCGTCGCTTGCGAACAGCGAGATCGTGGGGTCGGTTTCGGTAATCGTGACCGTGTCGCCAGAGCTACCGCCGTTGATGGCCCCGCAGCTGGCTGCGCTCAGTGTCAGGGTTACCGTTTCGTCACACTCAGCGAGAGTGTCAGTGGCGACGTCAATGGCAATCGTGGTGCTGCTTGTGCCAGCAGCTATCGTCGCCGTGGTGGTGATCGTCGCGTAGTCGGTCCCGTTGGTTGCTGTCCCGGAAATCGTATAGGTCACGGTGATGTCGCGATCTGCAGTCAGTCCGCCCTCCAGACGGACCGCAAACTCGCCGTCATCATTCGGCTCGGCCGCAGTGCTGTCGCTGGCGACCAGCGAGATCGAAGGAACGGTTTCACCAATAGTCACCATGTCGGTGGTGCTGGCGGCGTTGATTGTGCCACAACTTGCGCCCGTAAGCGTAAGGATCACGGTCTCATCGCACTCGGCAAGTGAATCAGCACTCACGTCGATAGTCACCGCGACGCTGCTGGTCCCCACCCCGATCGTGGCAGTATCGGAGATCAACGCATAGTCAGTGCCGTTCGTAGCAGTGCCACTGACCGTGTAGCTCACAGTGATGGCGCGCTCGGCGAGGTCGCCGTTGTCGATCGAGATCGTGAAGGTTCCGTCATCGGCAGGCTCATTGGCATCTGCGTCGGTCGCGCTGAGGGAGATCGAAGGATCAGGCTCGCCGATGGTGACGGTGGCAATCGAACTTCCGCCGCTAACCACGCCACAGGATACGCTGGTTACTGTCAGCACGACAGTCTCATCACACTCAGCGACCGTGTCATCCGAGACATCGACGGCGATCGTGGTGCTCGAGGTCCCCGCGTTAATCGTGGCTGACGCCGCGATCGTGGCGTAGTCGGTACTGTTTGTGGCGGTGCCGCTGATCGTATAGTTCACGGTAATGTTGCGCTGCGCGGACTGCCCGCCCTCCAGGCGTACGACAAACTCGCCGTCATCGGTTCCGGCCGGCTCTGCGCCTGCGTCGTCACTGGCAACCAGTGAAATGACCGGATTGGTTTCGGTAATCGTGACAGTTGCGGTTGCCGCGCTGACCGAGCCACAGCTTGCAGTCGTCAGCGTGAGCGTCACGGTCTCGTCACATTCAGCGAGTAGATCGTCGGATACGGTGACTGCGATCGTGGTGCTATTGGTGCCAGCAGAAATGGTGGCCGTGGTCGCGATTGTCGTGTAGTCCGTGCCGTTGGTCGCCGTTCCGCTGATGCTGAAGGTCACGGTAATATCGCGCTCTGCCGTTTGACCAGCAGGAAGGCTGATTGCGAACGCGCCATCGTTGCCACCGGCGGGCTCAGATGCGGAACTATCGCTGGCAACCAGGGTGATGGCAGGAGTGGTTTCCGTCAGTGTGACAGTGGCATTCGTGCTGGCCCCGTTCAGGTCACCGCAGCTAGTTGCGGTCAGTGTCAGGATCACAGTTTCATCACACTCCGACAGGGTGTCATCGAGGACATCGACTGCAATCGTTGTACTCGTGGTCCCTGCCGAGATCGTGGCGGTTGTCGCGATGGTGACATAGTCAGTTCCATTGGTCGCCGTCCCAGCGACTGTGTAGGTGACGGTTATGTCGCGGTCAGCGGACTGGCCACCATCGAGTCGTACGGCAAATTCGCCATCGTTGCTGCCTGCAGGCTCGCTGGCAGCGCCATCGGTTGCCACGAGCGAAACCGTGTGAGCCGATTCAGTAATCGTGACGGTGTCGGTGGAGCTTCCGGTCGTGAGCACACCGCAACTGGTGCCTGTCAGGGTCAGAATCACGGTTTCATCACACTCCGCGAGCGCGTCATTGAGCACGTCAATGGCTATGGTCGTCGATCCGCTCCCGGCTGAGATCGTGGCGGTCGCTGGAATCGCCGTGTAGTCTGTGCCATTATCCGCTGTGCCCGCGATCGTATACGTGACCGCGATGTCCCGATCGGCAGTCTGGCCGTCTTCGAGCCGAATCGTAAACTGGCCGTCATTCGTACCGGCTGGCTCGGCGGCATCCGCGTCGTTGGCCACGAGTGAGATTGTCGCGTCAGGCTCGGTGATGGTGACCGTTCCTGTGGAACTTCCGCCGTTAATCATGCCGCAGGTTGTGCTAATCAGGGTTAAAGTCACGGTTTCGTCGCACTCGGCCAGGGTGTCATCAGCGACAGTGATGGGGATTGAGACGCTGTTGCTGCCAGCGGTTACAATGACTTCGTTTCCGATCGCCGTGTAGTCCGTGCCTTCGGTTGCGGAGCCGGTGATCGTGTATGTAATGGTCAGGTCGCGCTCAGCGAGTAAACCGCCGTCCAAACGGATCACGAACTCGCCGTCATCATTGGCACCGGCTTGCTCAGCACCATTCGGATCTGGCACAATCAGCGAAATCGTCGGATCTGGATCGGAGATGCTGACGGTATCAGTGGAGTTCGCAGAATTAACGACACCACAGCTGACCGCCGTCAAAGTCAGGATCACGGTCTCGTCACATTCGCCAAGCGCGTCGTCTTCCACGTCAACGACAACTGAGGTACTTGTGGCACCAGCAGAAATGGTTGCGACGCCGGAGAGCGTCGCGTAGTCGTTCCCATTGTCGGCGGTGCCGCCGACTGAATAGGTCACGGTAATCGCGCGCTGTGCTGACTGGCCACCGTCAAGACGGATTGCGAAGACGCCGTCATTGTCGGCTGACTCAGGCTCAGCTGCCGCTGGGTCAACCGCTGCCAATGAGACGGAAGGCGATGGCTCAGTAATCGTTACGGTTCCGGTAGAACTGGCTCCGCTCACCACGCCACAGCTGGTGCCCGTCAGCGTAAGGATCACGGTTTCGTCACATTCGGCCAAGGTGTCATTCGAGACCGTCACCGGAATCGCCGTGCTGCCTGTGCCTGCACTGATCGTCACCGTGGTCTGAATCGTGGTGTAGTCGGTACCGTTGCTTGCGGTCCCACCCACTCTGTAGGTGACCGTGATGTCGCGTTCGGCTGTCTGGCCACCGAGGGTTACGGCAAATGCACCGTTGTTTCCGCCCGCGGGCTCGGAGGCTGCTGCGTCTGGCACGATTAGCGCCACGGCAACGTCAGGTTCGGTGATGGTGGCCGAGTCGGTCGATGTTGCGCCATTTACCGTACCGCAGCTCACACCAGTGAGTGTCAGCACGACCGTCTCATCACATTCAACCAAGGTGTCGTTCAAGACGACAAGGTTGATCGCGGCGCTTCCCGTTCCGGCGCTGATCGTCGCGGACGCGGGGATAGTCGTGTAGTCGGCTCCATTTGTCGCCGTACCGGTGACGGCATAGCTGACAGTGATATCACGCTGGGCAAGTTGCCCGCCGTCGAGGCGAACCACGAACTGGCCGTTGTTGGAGGTAGCTGGCTCTGCTGCAGAGTCATCACCAGCGACCAACGAAATGCTGGGATCGGGCTCTGTGATCGTCACGGTGTCCGTGGATGCCGCGTTGTCAATCGTTCCGCAACTGGTGCCGGTCAGGGTCAGCACAACAGTCTCGTCACACTCGGCCAGGCTTTCGTCGATTACGGTAATGTCGACGGTCGTGTCGCTGTTCCCTGCCCCGATCGTCGCCGTCCCAGAAAGCAGGTTGTAATCTGTACCGTTGGTCGCGGTTCCGGAAACGGTGTAACTGACCGTGATGTTGCGCTCGGCGGTGCCGCTGTCCAGCGCAATTGTGAATTGGCCGTCGTTCGCTGCGGACTCCGCAGCGGCAGGATCGGTGGCCGAAATGGAGATCTCGGGCTCATCGTCGCTGATTGTCACGGTGTCGGTAGACGCCGCGCTGTCGATCGTCCCACAGCTGGCGCCAGTCAAGGTCAGGATCACGGTCTCGTCGCATTCGGCGAGGCTGTCATCGGTTACGGTCACGTTAACGGTTGTGGATCCAGTGCCTGCAGCGATTGTCGCAGTCCCGGATACCGTCGTGTAATCCGTACCGTTCGTGGCAGTGCCAGCAATTGAGTAGCTTACGGTGATGTTGCGCTCAGCAGTCCCGCTGTCTAGTGAGATCGTGAACTGGCCGTCGTTTGCGGCGGACTCCGCAGCTGATGCGTCGTTCGCATTGATCGAAATCTCTGGCACATCATCGCTAATCGTCACGGTGGCGGTAGACGCCGCCGTATCGATGGAGCCGCAACTGGTGCCAGTGAGAGTCAAAATCACGGTCTCGTCACATTCAGCCACGCTGTCGTCGGTTACGGTGACATCGACAGTCGTAGAGCCAGCCCCGGCATTGATGGTCGCGGTTCCGGATACCGTCGTGTAATCTGTGCCGTTCCGGGCTGTGCCCGACACTGCGTAGGACACGGTGATGTTACGCTCGGCTGTCCCGCTGTCTAGTGAAATCGTAAACTGACCGTCGTTCGCCGCGTCCTCCGCAGCCGAAGCGTCAGTTGCCGCAATGGAGATTTCAGGCTCGTCGTCGCTGATTGTTACCGTGTCGCTGGACCCGGCGGGATCAATGGAACCACAGCTGGTGCCAGTAAGTGTCAAAATCACGGTCTCATCGCATTCAGCCAGGCTGTCATCCGTCACCGTCACGTCAACAGTGGTGCTGCCAGCGCCCGCATTGATGGTCGCTGTTCCAGAAAGCAGCGTGTAGTCCGTACCGTTCTGGGCGGTCCCTGCGACCGTGTAGCTCACAGTAATGTTGCGCTCGGCGGTCCCGCTGTCTAGCGCAATCGTAAACTGCCCGTCGTTCGCTGCGGACTCCGCTGCCGCAGCGTCATTTGCGGCGATGTCAATTACCGGCTCGTCATCACTGATCGTCACGGTGTCGGTCGAGGATGCCGCATCAATGGATCCGCAACTGGTCCCGGTAAGGGTCAAGCTGACGGTCTCGTCACATTCGGCCAGGCTATCGTCAGTCACGGTTACATCGACAGTTGTGGAGCCGGTTCCCGCGCCGATCGTCGCGGTTCCAGATACCTGCGCATAGTCGGTGCCGTTCTTGGCTGTGCCGCTGATCGAGTAACTCACAGTAATGTTGCGTTCTGCAGTCCCGCTGTCGAGCGAGATTGTAAACTGGCCGTCGTTCGCTGCGTCCTCCGCAGCTGCGTCATCATTTGCGGCAATACGAATCTCGGGTTCATCATCGGTGATCGTCACGGTGGCAGTAGAACCTGCTGAGTCTATGGAACCACAGCCGGTGCCAGTCAGAGTAAGAACCACGGTTTCGTCACATTCGGCCAGGCTGTCGTCGGTTACGGTGATATCGACAGTCGCAGACCCAGCCCCGGCGTTGATCGTTGCAGTCCCAGATACCGGCGTGTAGTCTGTGCCATTCTGGGCCGTGCCAGCAATCGAGTAGCTTACCGTGATAGTGCGCTCGGCAGTCCCGCTGTCCAAGGAGATTGTGAACTGACCATCGTTTGCTGCGTCCTCTGCAGCCGATGCGTCATTGGCTGAAATCGAGATTTCGGGCTCGTCGTCGGTGATTGTCAGGCTGGCCTGCGAGCTTGCGGAGTTTGCAACACCGCAACTTGCCCCAGTAAGGGTCAAAACTACGGTTTCATCACACTCAGCGAGTGTATCCGAAGATACGTCCACAAGAACCGACACGCCGGTATTTCCAGCTGGGATCGTGGCTACGCCGGAGAGGCTGGCATAGTCAGTGCCGTTTGTGGCAGTGCCGCCGACGGTGTAGGAAACAGTAATATTGCGCTCGGCAGTCTGACCGCCATCCAACGCGATCTGGAAGGCGCCGTCGTTCGCGGGCTCTACCGCATCACTGTCCGAAACAGAAACCGAGACGGTCGGCGCGGTCTCACTGATCGTGGCGGAATCGGTGCTGGCGGCGCCATTGAGGCTACCGCAGGTGACGCCGGTAAGCGTCAAGGATACGGTTTCGTCGCACTCGGCCTGGCTGTCTGCCTGCACAGCAACCGTCACGGTCGCGCTGGTGTTTCCGGCGGCAATTGTGGCCAAGCCCGAGAGGCTGGTGTAATCACTGCCGTTCGTGGCAGTTCCCGAAACAGAATAGCTGAAAGCAAGGTCGTATTGGGTGGAGTTCCCGCTATCCAGCGAAACCGTGAAGACTGCATTGTCGGGACCTGATTCATCGCCTGCCGGATCGGTGGCGGAAATGGAGACAGACGTCGAATCACTGGCCAGAATCGTCGCTTGGTGGGCTGTCGTAGCGCCTAAAACGACAGCAACGTCGCTGGTGATATTCTCGAGCACGAAATTGATGGTCTCGCTTTGGCATTCGATCCAATTGTCATCGACGATCGCCAACGTAACGACCGCAGTCGTTCCGTTTCCGGCCCCGGGGTTGAAGGTCGCGGTCTTGGTTGTGGGCGTAAAGGTATAGTCGGTTCCAGAGGCACTCCCGTTCTGCAAATCGCGAACGTCCACGGTCAAAGGACATTGCAATACCCGGCCAGGAGTTGCCTGAAACTCAACGGCGATATTGACGATTCCGGCGCTTTCGTCGTGGGACACGCTTGAGACTGCGAACGCCACACTTGCAGTATCGAGAGCATCCTCGTCGATCTGCATCGCGTGCAGCGTCGTGGCCCCCAAAGAGATGGCGTCATTCTGCTGGACGTTCTGCAACCGGAACTCCACAGACTCACCACACTCGAGAACCGTGTCATCAATGATCACAACCGGGACGACGACTGTGGCACCATCGACTGTGCCCACTGGAAAGGTGAGGGTGTGTATGGCCGGGAACGTGTAATCAGCGGCCGTGGCGGTGCCGCCGGAAACCACGATGTCCACGTAGAATTCGCAAGGCAGTGGCACGCTGGGATCGCCATTGAACTGCACGGTCAAGCTTCCGGGACCAGCATCTTCTGCAACGGTCGTGGACGCAGCCAGAAAGGTGACATCTCCGGCTGTGTAGATCACGGTACCAGAGTTCGTGTTGTTGTCATTCCCTGCCTGATCGTGAGTGACCCCCGCCGGGACCGTCAGCGTAACATTTCCGGGGTTAGTCGGGTCGACGACGATGTACCAGACGAGGTTCTCCTCAGCTCCCGTACCTTCTGTGGCGGAAACAAAAATCCCGTTCGAAATGGTGACTTCGGTACTCGGGTCGAAAAGATCCTGATTCCCAACCTGCGGATGGTCATCCACCAACTCATTGAAGGTCACCGTGAATGTAATGGGATCACAGGGGACGCTGCCGGCATTAGGAGACACGGCTACCTCCGGGGGCGTCATGTCCAAGAGAATTGGGCCCCAACTGCGTGTCTCTGTCCAGTTTGCTCCGTTTGCATTGATGTTCGCATCACGTGAACGGACGTGCATGTAGAACGGGTCTGCCTCAGGGCCTGAAAGGGTGACGTTTGTCGGCAGGTTTGTCTTGTTCTCGATTCGAGGAAGCACCATCGAGGTCACTTGGTTGATGATCACACGATAGCTGTCAACACCAGCAACATCGCCAATGACAGACACCGTGCTGTCGGTCTCCGGCGACGTGCTATCACTACCAGCCAGCCAGTTTGGGGCGACAGTCCTCACATTCGTGTAGTAGGGAAAGGGAATCTGAGGGACGGGATCAACCTGCGGTTGCTCGTTGTCAAGATGAAAAATGTGGGCACCTGTGACCGACGTACCACCAGAGTGATTCACCGTGACGCGCAGGTGGACCGATGCGAAATGGTTGCCATCTGCGGACTCGTTCGAGGTCAGGCTGAGATCGTCCACAAGAGGGGCCGGATTGCCATCGGTCTTGAGGTCTATATATGCGTCGAGCGCTGCAGCCGCATCCCATTCAATCGTAAATGAGTCGAGATCGTCGACGCCGTTGGTCAGAGTCTGAATCAGATTCCAGGGTTCGGCGGCGTCGAAACGGTATTCGTAGACAACCGTACTGATGACTTCTCCATCGGTGGGGATCGAGGCATCAATGGTCACTGAACTCCGGCTATCGGTGTTCTCGGAGACCAGATTTCCCTCCCCGTCCTTGGTATCTTGCAAGGAGGCACCAGCCCAGGTATCATTAGCAGGCTGGGAGATTGAGACCGATACGGTCGCAAACGAAGTTACGGACAATAGGCAGACGCAGGACGTCAGTATTGCGAATTTCATCAAGGAATTTGGTATCATAGCTGTCACAATCCGGTCTAAGCAGGAGTTTTACGCACAAACGCGCGCGAATTCAATCTGGAAACTTACTGTGCGTATGGTACCGTGCGGTCCCACCATTTGCAACCCTTGGCCTGACAAGGGAGCAGCTTTTTTTGGGGAATTACTCGTCCGTTGCCGCGCGACGCTTTTCCAGCCTTTCGAGGTTCTTCGCTGCTTCCTCGTGGCCGGGATCTGCGGCCAACGCCCGTGTATAACAAGCCGCTGCCTCGGAATAGTTTCCCTGGCGGGCAAGTACCGACCCCCAGTTGGCATGTGCTTCAGCGTAATCTGGCCGGATGCGAGTTGCCGTTTTAAACGCACTAATAGCTGCATCTTCGTCCCCCATTCGAAAGCGGACAAAGCCGATATTGCAGTACGCCTCTGCGTGCTGGGGATCCAACTCCAGCGCACGCTCAAAGTCGGCAAGGGCTGGCGCCAGGGAGTTCTGGCGCGCCCGAATGCGGCCACGGTTTATGCGCGTGCCGGGGCGCTCCGAAAGTGCGAGGGACTGGGTATAGCTAACCTCGGACTCGGCAAGGCGTCCCGCTTTCTCATAGGCAAAGCCAAGGCTGTTGTGCGCGAGCGCGTGGTCCGATTTCAGACGGATCGCCTCAAGGCCATGCCGGATCCCGCGCTCCGTATCACCGAGCCGGGCATGCAAGCTTGCCAAATTCGTATGTGTCGAATGCGCATGAGGTCGGACCTCCAGGGCGCGCCCATAATGATGGAGGGCGCGCTCGTCGTCTCCGGTGAGCTCGTAATGAACGCCAAGATTATTGTGCGGCATATAGATCTGCTCGCTGACTGATAGTGCGTGGTGCAGAAGCGCCGGGTTGTCAGCCCATACCTGAACCTGAGATTGGGTGCGCACACAGAGCAGGCCCAGCACCAAGGCCACCGTGGCCCGTACACCCGTGGCATGCCAATTCAGGCTCCCTAGGCCGAACACCACACCGAGAAGTAGACCAATCTGCGGCAGGTAGGCGTATCGATCTGCGAATGGTTGATCTCCCACCTGTACCAGGCCGATCACCGGAACCAGGGTACCCGAAAACCAAAGAAGTGCTGTCAATAGATATGGATGTCGAGATCGCTCGCACCAAGCCCACCAAGCCAACAGCCCCCACGCCGCCAGCAGCACCGCTCCGAGCGCTAGGGAAATTGGCGGCCTCTCGTACATCACCGCCAATTTGAGCGGTACGACAGTCTTCCAAGCGTACCAGGCGTACGCATACAAGGCATTCCCGATTCGGGCGACCGGGGAGACGGCCTCAAGGGATTCCATCGCACCGTAGCTTCGCTGCACGATCAGGGTAATGATCGAGCTGGCGATAGCCAAAAGAATGAAGGGCACCTTCTCAAGCAGGATGCAGCGAGTGGCCTTCAGGCGCGCCAGTGGCCAGAAATCCAAGACAATCAGCAAGGCAGGAAGAGTGACCCAGAGAGGTTTAGAGGCCAAGCTACAGGCAAACGCGATCAGTGATGCCAGTAACCAGCCCCAACGCCTCGCGCTGGCCTTGACATAGACAGCATATGACCAGATTGACAACAGGCCGAACAGAGAGCTAAGCAACGTCTTTCGCTGCGAAATCCATGCCACCGATTCAACATGCAGCGGATGCACCAGAAACAGCGCAGCGATCACCGCGCTGTGCACCGCCTTGCCAGTCAGCTGGCGAAGCGTGCCAAAGAGGATCATGCCGTTCAGCAGGTGAAGAAGTACATTCACACTATGATGGCCGCTGCCGTCTTGGCCAAACCAGGCCAGGTCCAGGCCGTGTGAGATCCAGGTCAGTGGGTGCCAGTTGCTGGAATGAAACCCAGTCAGCGACCAACCGACAAGATCAGGAAAGCTGCGACGCAACTGCAGATTGTCACGGACATACTCATAGTCATCGAAACTGACGAACTCGAAGCCCCGAACTGCTGCATAGGCCCATGCAGTACCTAGAACCGCCGTGGCCAGAAGACCGGCGGGTAGCCGTGCTCTCGCAATAGGTGCAGTGCTCACTGTGCGGTTTTTAGTACGCCTGGCCAACCACATCCTCCATCAGGGCTTCGTGCCCCAATCAGGAGCGGCCGGGACTTGGTCCCAGCACGCTCCCGACTGTGGTCAGGGCAAGACTGTGAACGTCACAGTCGTAACGCCGCTGGACTGCATTTCTTCCACATCCCACATCAATGTGTGGTCGACATCAACCGACAACGCGCCGGACGCCCAAGTGGTCGTGGGTACGATCCGAATGGCACGGGCGTCGCGATCAAGC